>OCVV012844892.1_pt1 | contig 154833 bp, 124 predicted proteins | sample 1539721 | NCBI WGS metagenome assembly OCVV01 (sample SAMN02144230, study PRJEB22623) | gut metagenome | biome: sheep rumen | host: Ovis aries | place: New Zealand
TCGTCTTTTCCGCCGGTGAAAGGGATGTGACAGTCACATTATACTGCGTACCATAGTATATCTTCCCTGATGCTGCCGATGTAGCTGATGTAGCCGACGCAGGCGTTACTGTTATACTTGGCTTATCAGTTACGGTGTACGCCGTCATCTGTACCTGTTCCGTAATAGCGTCATCCTTATCACGCTTCAGATACACTCCGCCTGCTTTCTTTGCTGCTGAATAGAGTACACTTGAACCGAATGAAGCATCTGCTGCTCCTGTAAGCCCGATACTGTAGCCTGATGCCGGCACGACATTCAGATCCGTAACCGTACCTGCGCTGTCCTTTATCTCCGTATATGTGAACGGTGATTCAGGCGCATCGAGATACACCAATTCAAAATCCGTTGTATCCTCAGCAGATGTATATTCATCCGTTTCTTCAAGAGTCGCCCTTGCCGTATATTTTCCGGGTTCAGTAGGTGCCTTCTTGGAATAATCATCATCCTTGGCGCCTTTTTTCTTGTATTCTACCTTGACGTCACCCTTCGAATTTTTCTCTATGTCATATTCAATCTTTGCCCCGACATAGGCAGGCTTCTTTATGCTGATCTCAACAGTGCCCTTTGTTTTCTCTGTCCAGACTGCGTCAAATGCAAGGGATTTAGCAGTGTCTTCATCCCCTACAGTAAAAGTATATGTCGCCCCCAGATCATAAGTCCTACTTCCGTCAGACCAGCCCGTAAGCGTATATCCAGCCCGTTTAAAGTCCGCTTTATCCAGCAGTTTTACCTGTACAGAGCTGCTGTTAGCTGATATAGTCACCCTCTCATTCTGCTTAACCACATCACCTGTTCCGCCGTTAGGCTTATACTGTACACTGACATCCACCGACGAGCGTTCCCATATAGCATCGAAAACAAGATTGTCTGCATTAGCAGAAAATGTGCACTCTGCCCCCAGAGCAAATTCCTCAACATCATTTGTCTTCCCGGGTTCAGTAACTCTCCACCCGGCCAAAGTGTAGCCATCCCTGGCAAAATCTGCAGATGACCGAAGATCTATGCTTCCAAAATCTCCGCCGTCATCTGTTTCAAACTCCATGGTTTCATTCAGTGCACTGCCTGTACCGCCATTTGGCCTGTAAGTGATAGTTACTTTAGGAATTTCTTCCCAGTCTGCCTTCAGAGCAATAATACTTTGGCAGCGAAATGTTAAATCCATTGCCTCCCCGGGGTCATACTCTGTTCCCAAGATATCATCCCGCCAGCCGGACAATGTATATCCATTGCGGGTTGTGGATGTCTCATCCTTAAGTGTTACAGAGACTCTTGAAGAGCTATCTGTAAAGATAGGGGTATACTGTACACCGCCGGTTTCTGTTCCACCTTCTGTGTCATACCTGACATATACATCATAGGCTGCAACAAAAACAGCTATATCGTATAAATGTTGACCACTAAATACTTTAGGTGCCCACTCTGCTTTTCTTTTCCAGTATTTAACAGCATAATACTCGCTGTCTTGTGTCGGTGGAAATAATCTGACTGACATGTTCCCTTCCAGGCCATCATTTTCCATATCCGCATATTTTACCTGGCATCTTATATTATTATTGCCGTCTTCTCTGATAGCATTAAGCTCCGCTATCAAATCTTCATAATAAACCGTATTAGAAATCTTATTGATTGCGGTTTCCGCAACCGCCTCCGTATCACAAAACACGGCAAATGCACCACTATAATCCGGGTCATAAGAAAAAGACTTATAAAACTCATCATTTATTTCCCAGTCTTCAGGGAACTCACCCTCGGCATATACTGTCATTTTTCCCAAATCAGATATACCAAAAAAGCATGACAACATCCCCAGACTCAGAATTATCGTCACAATACACTGCACTATTCTCTTTTTAAAACCATGCATTCCCATATGAGTATATTTTCCCATTAAGCAAACTTACTTTCCGGCCTTCCAGTATATCGTTGTGTTTTCGGATACGCTGTTACCGAAATTAAAATCCCAGCTTCCGGATGCTGTAGGCATAAGCAAAGGTTCCTTCACAGGCTCACCCTTTTCCACTTCCACGGTTCCGAACACAACATCATCACTGCTCATGAAAGTTACGGTAAAGGGGCCGGCATTTTCCTGCAATTCTTCCAGTTCTTCCGGGGTTACTCCTAAATCCTTATCACTGTTCTTCTGTATTATTCCCAGATATCCAAGTGTCTGACTCTTAAACTTTTTGATATCAAATTTCTGTATACCGCCCAGATATGCCGTAGCAGTTGTATCCTGGCGTATCGTGACCATATTACCAAAGTCCACCACCTGTACCTGGTTCCCTTTTGAGCCATCCGGAAGTATCAGATCCGTCTGTATCGTTCCCTCAATTGTCTGTGCAGTTGTATAGACAATATCCTCCTCTGTACTTCCGCCAGCGCTTCCCGAAAGCTCATCTGCAGCAGACACGGTATTACCACTGACATCTGCATCATCCTCATCCGGAGCAACAGTGAATACCTCTGCCCTGAATATCGTACCCCTTACAGACATGGTCGCATTCTGGGTATTCAGCTCATATACGGACTTACTTGACAGCGGTTCCTCTATCTGGTTGATGACCGCACCTTCCACCAGCTGTATGGATGTCCTTGAATTTGCTGCAGTTCCGTCAGCTTCCAGTATTATCGTCGTATTGTTTTCCAGGTAGATATACTTATCCTCATCAGCCTTTATAATCAGAGTTCCCTCCACCAGGGATATCTGATCGCCGCTCTGAAGCAGCATATTCTCATACGGGGTTACTTCACTGCCGTCACTGTGTACGACACTGGCCTGTCCCTCTACCTGATAGATTTTCAGTACTCTGTAAGTCTTTTCTCCGAAAATGAAAATGCCGCCCACGACCAGTGCGATAATCGCAACGACCACAGCGGCAATAATTATGATCAGATTTTTATTTATCCCCTTCTTTTCAGCATTTGCGGTTTCCATAGTTTCCTCACCCTAAAACATATTTTTACACCTTATCCGTCATATTCCCCTCCGGCTGCAGCAGTCCCTTTCCCCTAAGGAATACCAGAGACCTTCGCTGCGCTTCCACACCGGTATTCTCTATAAGCACCGGGACATCCTTCATATACCTGTCATAGTACACAAGGAATTTATCCCAGTCCATATCGCCATCCCCTACCGGCAGATGCAGGTCTCTTTTGCCATCATTGTCATTGATATGCACATGCCGTATATACGGTCCCACGGCTTCCGACCACTCATCTATGTCATGGTCCCTGCCAAAGCAGCCTGCGTGGGCATAGTCGTAACAAAGTCCAAAATTCTCTACATCCTTAAGCCTCTCAGCAAGGCGTCTCATCGGTGCCGGATCTGAATCAAACATGTTCTCAAGCCATATCTGATGCTCCGGATACTCATCGCATATACTGCGCCAGCACTCCTCATTTCTGTCTACCCAGTTGTCGATATACTGCGGCAGATAGAGCTGTGGGCAGATATTCGAGTGAAATACCGTTCCCACAGCACCCAGCCTTTCAGAAACAACCAGGCTCTGCCTGATCCGTTTGTAACCTGTCTTTCTGATCTCTTCATCATCGCTGAACACCAGCACATCAAAGAAATCTCCGTGATTAGTCACCGGCCCCGGCACTTTTATATCCTTGTATTTTGTTATCAGCTCATCACACCTTTTTTCATCATCCAGCACCTTAGGTGTGAAAAAATCATTAAATTCGAACCCCAATCCATATTCCCGGGCCAGCTCCAGACTGTCATCCAGATGCAGCAGATCCGGGATTATCTGAAATACCCCCACGTCAGCCCTCCTTGACTACACGGTTTCTTCCGGTCTCCTTTGCTATATATAATCTCCTGTCACAGACTGCTATATTCTCTTCCGCTGACTTCGCCGGATCCACCTTGCTGCATCCGAAGCTTACAGTCACGCTTATTGCAGTTCCGTCAAAAATGCATTCCGAAGCTTCAACCGCAGTCCTGATCTTTTCAGCCGTAGCCACTGCACCGTCGATATCCGTATCATTGAGCAGCACGATAAACTCTTCTCCGCCCCATCTGTAGATGACATCATCCTTTCTGATGGTATTGGCGGCAAGTGTTGCCACATGCCTGAGCACAGCGTCTCCCGCATTATGTCCGTAGGTATCATTTACGGCTTTGAAATGGTCGATATCACACATGATCATGGATCCACCCGCATTATTACGTCTGTCGATGCCATCACCGTACCTGATACTGAAATCATGATAGAAACCTATACGGTTACGTACCTTAGTCAGACGGTCACGTTCAGCATCAGCTAAGAACAGCTCACTCTCCAGCGTAATGGAACAGATAAACGCAGCAAGTGAAAGTCTCTTGCAGTCTCTTCTGATATTGAATTTCCCATCACCGTCAATTTTGTTGATTACCTGATATGCACCGATATACTCGCCACGGCTGTTGGTTATAGGCATAACCAGGATTGACTTGGTAACATATCCGGTCTTCTTATCGACTTCCGCATTAAAGAAAGGATCATTGTATGGATCATTGGTCACAATGGAACGGCCTTCTGTAAGAGCTTTGCCTACCATGCCCGTTCCGATGGGAATCTCTATCTTCCCTGTTCCCGTAGCAGACAGTGTCCAGATAGTACCCGCTTCCTTATCCAGTCTCCAGAAACTTGCCCTGTCAGCATTTACCAGACGCCTGCCCAGATCTGTAAGAAGCCTGATAATGGTCAGGTGGTCTTCTTCCGCACTTGTAGCCGGATCGCGCATCTTAATATAGAGTTCATTTGAAATCTCGAAGATATTATTGATCAGATCTTCGCTATAGAAATCATCAATTCCGGCTTCCGGCTCCTTTGAAACCGTTGCAGTGATCCCCGGTACCGATTCGGGAATATTATCCGGCAGCTTTTCTGCTATACCATACGGCATGCCGCCCGGTGCCATAGGCTTTTCCGGTATTGCTCCAAGTAATCCTGATCCGTCTGCCGGGTTGAATTTCTGATTTGATGAGTCCATCTTTGCCCCTCCCTTTTTTTTACATGACAAAACGCACGGGTATAGCGTGCTCTGTTTGCAGTTCACACTTTTCCACGTTTATTTTATCAAAAAACGCTTTTTCTTAATATATCTTTTATGCCTTATTTTTACCTTTTGAGTCAATCTTACGGGACTTTAATCAGTTTCCGGCCTGTCAGGAAGTTCTCAGTCAAAATCCGGTCTCTCTCCCTCCGGATGAGGTCCAAAATCCGGCCGCTCTTCATCAGGCATTTTACCGTCAGAATCAGGCGGTGTGCCAAAGCCCGTTTTGCCTCCGGGGCCTCCTCCGGGTGCGCCAAAAGTCTGCAGGTCACCAATGTAATTTACTATGCCCTCAATAGTAACGCTGCCCAAATCGGTTCCGTCAAGGTTTGCCGCAGCAGAGTTCCTGCTCTCAGCAGTGTATGTCTCACCGCTTTCGAATCCAAAACCTGCAAAGACAATTGCACTGTAGCTTTTTGCCGGATAAAAGCTTACGGCTTCATTCCCGGCGCTGTCCTTTATCACAATTCCGGTTCCAGCCTCTGCGGATCCTTCATCGTGCCTGCCGGGGCCGTCATGACTGCTTTCACTATTGTCATCGCTGCCATCGTCAAACGCTGCCGCTGCCACTGCTATGCATGTTACCGTCGAGCTTTCTGATATGGTCTGCAACATTCCCGATGAACCGGCGCCTATAAGAGTTCCACCGGTCATTATGAAATCTACGCCGTAGTCAAAGAAACCGTTGCCGGAATTCTCCGGTCCGTCCACCACAACATTGCCGCCCGTCAGATAGATGTAGCCGTTGCTGTCCAGGCCGTCGCCAGAAGCATTCACATATACATTGCTGCCGTCCAGATAAATGACATTTCCTTCATTTCCTGCCGTGAAATCCCAGGGTGCTTCATCACCGTCATCCTCGGATTCCTCCGTATCACCGGCAGCATTTAATCCGTCATCGGAGCTGTTCACATTCACTACGCTGCCCACCATGTCAATGACTGTGCCCTCGATGCCTTCCTTGCAGTTAGCCACATTTACATCCGTATCATACAAAAGCACCACCTTATCAGCATGAATTCCGTCATCCCCTGCATTTATATCCAACTCGCCGCCGACTATCATCACATTGCCGTTGCAGTGTATCCCATCATCCCCGGCAGTGATATCAATCGTTCCGCCTTCGACATAGAAATAGCCTTTCTCCTCGTCTTCCTTTTCCGTGACTACCAGACCTTTGCCGCCTGCATTTATTGTATAGTTTCCGCTGTATACTTTTATGGAATCCTTTCCCTTTATGGCATCTCCTACAGATGATATTTCCAGGCTGCCACTCCTAAGGATCAGGTCGTCCTTGGTATGTATAGCCCTCGAATGATTTCCGCAGACATTAAGCTTCCCGTTTCCGTTTATCACCAGATCGCAATCTGCTGTTATGGCTGCAGAAGCTTCGGAATCGGAATAATCCGCACTGTCGGATATGCTGTTTTCCGTTCCGTCTGCAAGGCTGATATACATATTCTTTGCGCCTGTGACCCATATAGCCGGGCCGTCAGGGGATGCAATATTCACGCCGTTTAGTACCAGACGGACATTTTTATCCTCCGTCTGTGCACGTATCTGTCCTTCAAAGTCTCCGGATAGCACATACGTTCCCTTTCCGGTTATCTTTATAAGGCCCTCCGACACGCTCACATCGTCGGCATCGTCCCCTGTCACATCCGCCGTACTTCCGGACATTTCGATAAAGGTGGCCTTTTCCTCCTTGTATCCATAATAGTCATAATTTTCGCTGTATGCCGGAAACGACAGACTGTATACCCTGTCAGGAAGCTCTATCCCTGCAGTCCGTCCGTCTTCCACCGTTGTATCTACATGCTCCACCTGAGAAATACCGGTGGGAACCGATGTCAGCGGATTACTATCCGCATCCGTGTCAGAAACAGCCCCATTATCTGACAGCAAATCGCTGCCTCCCGCAACATTCCCATTCTGCGTGCATGACGCAGCAAAGAGAGCTGCAAAGCATATACTTAATACCGCTAATCTTTTTCTCACGTAATACCTCCGTGCGGCTTCAAGCCGTCCTTTTAACATTCCGGACACGCAGAGCAGCGTCCGTATTTTACGTTTTTCAATATATTATTACATGCGGAATTTTTTTGTTCCGGACCGGATTCCCGGCCGTAAAAAGCGCCGACAGCTGTATAACATACAGCCTATCGGCGCCCCATTGCATCAATCTCCAAAACATCCATCCGCTGCCGGATACTTATACTCACGTTATTACATTATTACATTTCTTCCGGAGCACGTGTCACCGGTCTTGAGCATATAATCGTCAGGTTGCCGTTCTTCGTCCTGAGCTCATCCACAAATTCCTTTTCCTTTGCGGGATCCTTGATGGTTATCATATAGTTAAGCTCAAATATGCTTCCCAAGTCAGTGGTCTTAACCTTAACAAGTTCTGACTTTGAAAGATATTTTTCAAAAGTATCATCAAACACGGTAGTATAATCAAGCGCCTCGGGAATAAGTATCTTTAAGCTCTTTTCTCCCTTGCTGCCCTCGCCGAATTTTGTCAGGACAAGTATGAGATAGATCACAGCCAGTACAAGGGTGGTACCGCCACTGTAGAATACATACCCCATTCCGTTGGCAAGACCTACTGCCATAGCGAAAAATATAAAAGTGATATCCTTGGTCGTTCCCGGCAGGGATCTGAACCTTATCAGACTGAATGCACCCATTACAGATACCGCTGCACCCAGATTTCCGTTTACAACGGTTATAACCACCTGCACAAGTGCCGGCAGCAGGATAAGTCCTATGGCAAAGCTCTTGGTGTAGTTTGACTTAAACATATAAAGCAGTGAAATTACCAGTCCGCACAAAAGAGATGCGAACAGGCATATCAATGCTCCTGATGCAGTCACCTGCCCTGCTGCGTTAGTAAGTAAACTCTGAAACATAACAATACCTCGCTTTTATTCTTTGTAATCATTCAGCCCCACAGAGTCTGAACAACCGCAATTATACTAAACCGCTTCTTTCCTCAATATCATACTTCGGCAAACTCGTTAAATGCCAGTTCAAGCTGCTGGGCCGTGAAACGCTGCTGAACGCAATCCCCATCCTGAACAGATTCCAGATCTTTCTGTAACCTGCTCTGATATACTCTCCCATATTTGGAAAATGAAGAGGATCTGATATCCAGCTCATCCATTATCTCCACAAACCACAGGGGCAGCGAATCAGGCGCCTTTATCTCTAAAAGCCGCATATCTTCTTCATAGAGCTCATCACAGGCAGTATCCTTGCGAAGATCCATGTCCGTCTTCCGGCTGCGGATATGCCGGTCTATTGTAAACCTTATCTCCGGCATATCTTTTACTACATACGCCATCCTGTCATACGCAAGAAAAACATTAGGCTTTAAGTCATAAAACTTTATGGCATAGTCTATCTCCCTGAATATCTGACAGTCGTATTCCTCAGGATACACACCGTCATCAAGATAGGCCGCAGCAACACTCATGGGCATTCCTACCCTGCGCTTGTATACCACACCTTTCCATTTCTTCTTAAGCTCCAGGTATACCTTCGTATCTTCCTTTGCGGTGCCGTAGCAGCGCACCCGGAATTTTTCCTTATACATAGGCTTATCCAGGGATCTTCTGATCAGGTCATTATCCTTCGTGTCATAGTACACATTGCATATAGTATAGTCCGTATACTTATCCGGAACTATACGGCCCCCGAGCTTTTCAATGAAATCCTCGCTCTTCTTTGCCGTAAGCAGATATTTTTTTTCCACTCTTTTAAAAATGCCTGCCATAGTACAATGCTCCGTACGTACCGTCTGAAAACATACCTGAATTCCCTGAGATTCAGGGCTTCAAGCCTAAACTTTCCCCACAAAACCGCATTATTTTAGCACAATTTTAAAACAACTGCAAGCATAAGCCCTATCAGGGACAATTAAAGCAGCCTGTAAACGCAACAAAAAACCGGTATCGTCAAGCTGTCCGCATGCCTTTCCGATACCGGTCATTATCGTTGCAAAATCCAAATTTCGGACTATTGGAGTAACACTCCTTCACTCTTCGTGATCAGATCACGCTTTCGCCATAGCCTTGGCAAGTGCCTCAAATGCAGGTGCGTCAGAAGCCTTTCTTGTAGACTTAATGGTTACGATCGGCTCAACAACAGTGATATCCTTCATGGCGTCAAAGTATTCCTTCATCTTCTTGCCGGCAACAGGTGCCCAGGAACCATTCTCGATGATTCCCACCTTCCTGTTCTGGAAAGCCTTGATCTTGAGGTGGTGAAGCAGGTCGTTCATAGGAGGGAATATCTCGCCATCATAGGTGCAGGCACATACTATCATCCTGTCATAAAGGAATGCCTGCTCGACTGCTTCGGTTACATCCTCTTCGGTAAGATCCATAGTCTTTACGGTCTCGCCCATAGCCTCAAGCTCTTTTGCAAATTCAAGGACAGCTTTCTTTGTATTACCATGAATAGACGCATAAGGGATGAAGATTCCCTCCCTGTCAGGCTTGTAGCTGCTCCACTTGTCATAAGTCTCCACGATGAATGCTATATCATCCTTGTGCACAGGTCCGTGGAGCGGAGCTATGACTGCGATATCCAGCCCTGCCGCCTTCTTTAAAAGCTGCTGAACCGGTCCGCCGTACTTTCCGACTATGTTGAAATAATAGTGGCTTGCATCAGCTATCCACTCCTCGCCGTTCTCCAGTGCGCTGAATGTTCCGAAGGCATCTGCCGAGAAAAGAACTTTCTCGCTCTCCTCATAGGTAACCATTACCTCGGGCCAGTGTACCATTGGAGCCATGATAAATCTCAGTGTATGGCTTCCCAGTGAAAGAGTGTCATTTTCCTTAACTGAAATGCATCTGCCTGTAAAATCATTCTCAAAGAACTGGGGCAGCATCTGAATAGTCTTTGCGCTGCCTACGATCTGCATCTCAGGATACATATCCGCAAGCTTTCCGATATTAGCCGCATGATCGGGCTCAAGGTGCTGAACCACAAGATATGACGGTTTCTTATCTCCTAACACATTTTTGAGATTATCAAAAAACTGCTCCGTGCCCCTGGGATCCACCGTATCCATTACGGCGATCTTTTCATCAAGGATCACATATGAATTATAGGATATTCCCTCCGTAGGATACTGGCTTTCAAATATCTCAAGCTCGGGATCATCCGCCCCTACGAACTTTATTGTGTCTGTTACCTGTACTCTGTCTAAGATGTTCATTTAAGTAAGCCTCCTTTTGCATGAAACTTTTAATATAACTTTTAATATAACTTTTAATGTGACTTCTGATGTACCATTGCTTCATATTTATGTAATCATGAACACGTTCTATTGTACCATATCCCGGTCCCTTCGGAAAAAATATTGTATACAAAATCCGTCTATATTAGCTTTAAGATATGATTTTATTCTGCCCCGTTTGCAGTCACAAAAGTGCTGTGCTGATCCCACTCTCCACTGAGTGTAGTCACAAGGAACATTCCATCAGCATCCGGTGTGTATACTCTGAGCGCACGGGCAGGGCCACCCTCCGGAAGTACTATTCTAAAGGACACGATTTCACCTTTGCTTAAACTTCCACTATACAGTTTGTCTACGGAAGCAGGATTCCAGAGCATTTCATCATTTTCATTGAAAGACACCTCTCCGTCCTCCAGCTCAAGTTCCGTATAATCCGCCAGCGCAACGGCAACCACCGTATCGAATGCAGACTTATCAATGACCACAGGTGAATTTGCGAGGTCTTTCAGTTCTGCAGGCGGATTGGTTACGATAAAGAGCACTGCATCCTTAGGAGCCAGAGCTATGAACTTATCCCAGTTTTCTTCGGTAGGATCACTGTAATAAGCCTCAAACAGGTACATTGCTTCTTCCCTGAGGTCATAGGACTGATCTATATCATCCTTTTCATGGCTATATCCCCGTACCGGCAGCCATGCGATCAGCTCGCACCTTAGTTCGTACTCGCCCATGATGTCCGAAAATTCTTCTTCTCCTATATCCATCTCTTCAGATGCTTCCCGGTCAGCAATTCCGCTGTCATTGGTGAATACGGCTATACTTCCGTCAGCTCTTCCTTCGGTAAAGCAGAATTCATCCCAGATGACTTCTGTCCCGTCTTCGCTTAAGTGACACTCACCGATGATCGTATTCATGGCCCCGCCTGAACCGATATTAAAAAAATGCCCATCATCCATCAGCCTGTAGCTGTTTCTTGCCCAGCCTTCAATGGTCATAACAGGCTTCCCGTCCTTAATGGTATATACACCGGCAATATAATCCTCAATATGCATCTCCTGCTCGCCGGTTTCGTAGACTTCACTATAGCCTACAAGAAGCTCAGGAATCCCATCGCCGCTGTAGTCTTCAAGCCAGTAGCCGATTTCATCCGGAAGAGTATCCTTTTCACCATACATTAACCTTTCAATGAGTCCCTCTGATAGATACTCGTAAGCTTTTTCATAATCGTATCCGTTCTCTATTGCTTCCAGCAGTTCATCGATCACCGGGGCATAAATGCTCTTGTATTCTTCCTGTGAAAGAGATGCCGGCACATCCTGGCCCTCGGCCGGGTCGCCGTTTTCTTCCTGTTCGTTTTCACTGCCTTCAGGATTGTTTTCGGAATCCTCTTCCGGAACCTCCACTTCCTCCCGGACATCTGCCGGCTCAAGGCTGTTCCCCGGCTTCCCGGCACAGCCGCCAAGCAGCACCAGTCCCATCATAATTCCCGCAAGTCTCAAACCTCTCTTTTTCATATTTCCCCTTTCGGCCATATCCTGCGCAGACTCTGTTTTTCAGGACTTATTGCACACCTGTCAGAACATCCATTGTATCTATCACTACCACACAGTCGGGCTGTACCCTCTGCATGATGAGCTTCATTATATTCTCGGGAACTGCGACGCATCCGCCTGTATAAGGTTTCTCCGGTCCAAAGCAGTGAAGGAAGATCGCAGACCCCCTCCCCGGTGTTCCGTCGTCGTTAAAGCTTATATTAAGACAATACTGATACTGGTAGTCATAATCAACTATATGCTCGCTGTTTTCCATATCCAGGTCCGGATAATCCTTAATATCTACCATTTCGTTATAGTGCATGCCCTCATTCTGGTCCCCTGACCAGTAGGTGTCATCATCTACCTGCACATAGGGTATCGCACATCCCGGGTCAGACGCTATGCCGAATGCTTTATTAAAGCTGTATGTCCCCACGGGGGTCTGTCCGCAGCCTTCTGCATGGTCAGCATCAAGGCACAAGCCGTTTCTTCCCACAAAGCCGGGGGTGGAAAGCACCTGCTTCCATGCGCCGCTTTCATCACGTTCGTGCATTGAAATGGTAGCCGTGGTTTTATCCATTCCCATTGCAGCAACGATAAAGAGCTGATCAACTGATCCGTCCTGAGCAGCCGGAAGTGTACTTACCCATTCCGGAGAATCCACCACTTCATGTGAGGACGCATAGAGACTGTCTGACGAAACCGCCACCTCTGTATCAGCATCCTTAGTCTGTACTGTTGCATTCGTATCCTGCCCATTGCTGCAAGCACAGGTTAACATCACCATCGTAACAATCAGCCCTGCAAAAAATTTCTTTTTCATAATCTCCCTTCCGCCACACTGTGGCTGCTAAACATTGTACTATTCCGATTTAGAACAGTACCTATTTTACTCCAAGTCTGAAATAAAGCAAATATCCCTTTAACATCATAAACAGGGAATGCAAATCGCGAGTCGTATCTATACCATCCATTCCTTGCATCTCATTTATGCTTATCCTCATGCGATATGCTACTTTGCGGACCTCAGCCTTTCAAGCAAACAACAGACTTCGACATTCCCTGTAAAAGGGAACATGTCCACCATCCCCCATCTCTTTATCCTGTAGCCTGCATTACTTATCGCAGCCATGTCTCTCGCAAGACTTGTGGGCTTGCAGGAAATATAGACTATGTTATTCACATTGTATGCCAGTATTTTGCCCAGCGCCTTCGGATTGATTCCATCCCTTGGGGGATCCAGGATGATGCAGTCAGGCTTAGCATCACTGAAATCATCAAGTACCTTTAATACATCACCAGCAATGAACTCGCAGTTTGAAAGACCGTTTGCCTTTGCATTTTCCCCGGCAGCAATGACGGCCTCTTCAACGATCTCCACGCCCACCACTTTTCCGGCTGCCGGTGCCAATAGCTGGGCTATGGTTCCGGTACCGCTGTACAGGTCAAAAACCAGGCCTCCGCCAATATACTCCCTGATATAGCTTCTTGCCTTATCGTAAAGCAGCTCTGCCCCTAAACTGTTGGTCTGGAAAAATGAAAAAGGGGTTATCTTGAATTTCAGTCCCAGTACTTCTTCCACAAAATAATCCTGACCGTAAAGCACTTCCAGAGAATCGCATTTTACAGCATCGGCCTCAGAGTCATTTATTATATGCAGTATTCCTGAATAATGTCCGGATAGTTCCAAAGCCAAAAGCCCATCTTTCCAATTTCCCCATATACCTTCCCCGGCAAGTTCCGAAGAAGTTACAAGAGCCGCCAGTATCTCTCCGGTCTTAGCCGCCTTGCGCAGCAACAAGTGCCTTAATACGCCCTCATGGTTCATCCGGTGATAGAAAGGTATATTTCTTTCTGCAAAGAAGTTTCTTGTGTATTCCAGTATCACGCCGAAATCACCGTCCGCAATCCGGCATGCATCCGCATCCACTATATCGTAAAAGCTTCCACGCTTATGCAGACCAAGGGCCAAAGGACCATCCTTATAGCGATCCCCGAAGGTATATTCCATTTTATTTCTATAGCCCTGTTCAAGCGGACTGGCACTGATCCCATCATATACAATGTCCGGTGATTCTATATGGCCCTTTAAGAGCTCCTTCACCTGTGCTTCCTTTATCCTTAAGCTCGCCTCATACGGATAGCCCTGATAAAGGCATCCGCCGCATATTCCCGCATTCGGACACTTATCTGTGATCTCACAGGCTGCAGGCTCTATAACAGACTTAAGCAGCCCCTCCGCACGGCCGTGGCTTTTCTTTGTGAGCCTGTATTCAACCGTTTGTCCCGGAAGTGCATTCTTCACAGTCACATGATCAATGCCGTCTTCATTTTCGACAGCCCGCACCTTCCCCTTATTCGGGAAATCAGTCTTCTCCACTATGCCGTTATATATTTCACCTTTTTTTAATCTCATCACTTTTCTCCCGGCAGGCACTGTTCAAGTACCCACGCTCCGTAATACTTCATAGTCATTCAGCATGCCACAGCCCTGCGATAATAAAAGAGCGGGGACGAAACGTTCCCGCTCCTGAAGTGGATCAACTAAACTCAGCCTTCTGAACTTAAGTCCTCTGAACTCAACCTTCTACCTTCTTTGTCTCATCCTCAACGACATCATCGTCATCAAAGAAATCATCATCGAAGTCATCATCAAAATCATCATCGAAATCATCGAGATAATCAGGTGTCATGAACTTATAGATAGCAAATGCAACAACTGCTGCAACAACAACGATACCTAAAATGATAAGAACCGTCTTCCATACATTCTTTGTTGCCTTTTCTTCTACTTCTTCCTCTTTTTTCTTTCTTAGGAAATCCGTTAACTTTACTGCTGCCAGTACATCATCCATCTTTAACATTATAGAATACCGCCTTTCATAGAGTATGATTTGTGAGACGATTCCGCCCCCCATATGTTCAACATTTTACCACATTTTTCAGTACTTTACTACACGAATTTTCAACGCCGTATTTTCAGAGTTTCTGAAGCTTGGCAAATCCTGCATACATTATCTTCTGACCGGCCACATCAAAGTTAACCGTCACCTGGTAGTCCCGTGCCGCCTTCTCTATTGCAAGCACGGTTCCTTCGCCGAACTTAATATGCATTACACGATCCCCCACCTCATAATCAGGCTTTCCGAATTTCATCTCCCCTGCTTTTTTCAGGACATCTTTCTGACTTAACTTTGCCGGTTCCTGTTTCCTTTCAAACACAGGCTTTTTTCTGCTTTCGCTTCCCAAGGCTGCCATTGCATTTTTCTTAAAAAGGCCTGAAGCCGCTGCCTTTTCTATATCGACAGATTTCGGTATGGAGGCAAATCTTTCCGGCTCGCTTGCCCTGCTGCGGCTATAGTCAAGATACCCTTTCGTGTCATCACCGTCCTCGGACAGTAATTCCTCCGGGATTTCACGGACAAACCTGCTGACAGGATTATAGGAGGTCTCCCCCCTTACCATACGCCCTCTGGCCGCAGATATGTACAGGATATCCTTTGCCCTGGTGATCGCAACATAGGCCAGTCTCCGCTCTTCTTCTATATCTTCGTCGTTACCGCTGTTTATGGACATATATCCCGGGAACACACCATCCTCCATACCGCAAAGGAACACTATAGGGAATTCCAATCCCTTTGCCGAATGTATGGTCATCAGCAGCACCCTTGAGCTCTCCTCATCCGTACTATCCAGGTCGGATACAAGTGCCGCTTCCTCTAAAAACTGTGACAGATTTCCGTCAGGATGCTCATTTTCAAACTGCTGCAGGGTACTGATCATTTCGTCAATATTGGCCAGCCGGTCTTCAGCATCGTCCTCATCGGAATTCTTTATTTCCTCATAATAGCCTGTAACACTTATTATTTTCTTTAATGCTGCCGTCATGCCTTCCTTAGCCAGACAATCCCTGAACTCTGCTATCTGATCCACAAAACCGGACACTTTCACCGCAGCCTTGTTCAGACTGGGGACTTCTTCAGCAAGGGCACAAGCCTCAAAAAAGCCCATTCCGTTGCTTTCGGCAAAAGCAGAGACTTTTTCAATGGATGTAGCACCTATGCCTCTTTTGGGTACATTTATTATACGCTTTACAGCCAGGTCATCCCTCGCATTATCTATGGTCTTTAAATATGCCAGCAGATCCTTGATCTCCCGTCTTGAATAGAAGTTCACTCCGCCCACCAGATAGTAAGGAATATTTCTCCTGACAAGCTGTTCTTCAAATTCTCTGGACTGGGCATTCGTCCTGTAGAGAATAGCAAAATCACCGAAATCTGCCACTCCCCGTCTTTTCATCCGCTCTATCTGATCAATGACTTCAGATGCCTCATCTCGTCCGCTCTGGTATACATTAAAATGAACCAGCTCTTCTCCATCTCTTTCAGTCCAAAGCTGCTTATTCTTCCTGCCCCTGTTATTCTTTATCACGGCATTTGCTGCATTAAGGATGTTCTGGGTACTGCGGTAATTCTGTTCCAGTTTTACAACCTTAGCTCCCGGAAAATGCTCCTCGAAATTAAGTATATTCTTGATATTTGCCCCGCGGAATTTATATATGGACTGATCATCATCACCCACCACGCAAAGGTTCTTATTCTTTGAAGCCAGAAGCCTCACCAGCTCAAACTGGGCGTCATTCGTATCCTGGTACTCATCCACCATGATATATTTAAAACGGTTCTGGTATATTTCCAGCACATCGGGACATCTCTTAAAAAGAGCCACCGTAAGTCTTATAAGATCATCAAAGTCCAGGGCATTATTGTCCTTTAATGTCCTCTGATAAAGCTCATAGGCCTGGGCTATCTCCCGCTTGTCATACTGACGACCATAACTTTCCGCATACTCATTAGGTCCCAGGCATTCATCCTTCGCATTGGATATTGCCCTGAGCACAGTAGCTTCCTTCAGATATTTCGTATCAATGTTTAATTTCTTAAACACCTCACGCATTACGGACTTGCTGTCATCCGAATCATATATTGTAAAATTATTGTCATAGCCTATATGATCAATATGACGCCTGAGTATCCGCACGCAGGTGGCATGAAAAGTCATTACCCATACTGCTTCACAGCCTTCACCAACTATCCTGTCCACTCGTTCCCGCATTTCTCCGGCAGCTTTGTTGGTAAAGGTTATGGCCATGATATTGAAGGGATCGATCCCGCACTCCTTTATCATATGAGCGATGCGGTGAGTAAGAACCCTGGTCTTTCCCGATCCCGCTCCTGCTATTATGAGCTGAGGTCCCTCCAGGTGACTGGCCGCCTCATACTGTCTTTCATTTAATCCTTCAAGAATACTCATATACTCCCTCTTTACTGTTGCTCAAACCCATTAAAACACCAATGTTTAAAGTAGGTGGGGAAATCCCCACCTACCCTGAATCAGACTATTATTTTCAGTATTCCGTTACTTAAGCTTGCTTTCCCTGTAGATAATATCCTCTCTTGCAGGACCGTTGGAAACCATGGTAATTGGATATCCGATCTGCTCTTCGACAAAATCGATATACTTCCGGCAGTTTTCCGGAAGATCCTCATACTTGCGTATTCCCTGTATATCACACTTCCAGCCTGGAAGCGTCTTTATTACAGGCTTTGCCTTATCCAGAAGATGTGTAACCGGGAATTCGCCGGTCTCCTTGCCATCTATCTCATAAGCAACGCACACAGGGATCTCATCAAGATAGCCCAGCACATCCACAACCGTAAACGCCACATCCGTAGTGCCCTGAAGCCTGCAGCCATATCTTGAAGCCACACAATCAAACCAGCCTACTCTTCTTGGTCTTCCGGTAGTTGCACCGTACTCACCGCCATCTCCACCTCTGTCGCGCAGTTCGTTAGCCTCATCACCGAAGATCTCGGAAACAAAGGCTCCACCACCTACGGCTGACGAATATGCTTTGCAGACAGTAATGATCTGCTTGATTTCATAGGGCGGTATGCCTGCACTCACTGCACTGTAGGAAGCAATCGTATTTGACGAAGTCACCATCGGGTAGATTCCGTGATCTGCATCCTTAAGGGTCCCCAGCTGACCCTCCATAAGAACCGTCTTGCCATTTTTAAGAGCTTCTCCCAAAAATGATGCTGTATCGCCCACATAAGGTCTTACCATTTCCCTGTACTCGCAGAGAGTCTTATAAAGTTCGTCAACGGAAAGCAAAGGCTTATGATAAAGGTGCTCAAGAAGTACATTCTTCTGTACCAGCACCCTTTCCAACTTGGTCTTTATAAGCTCGTCGTCAAAAAGCTCATTTACCTGAAATCCGATTTTTGCGAACTTATCAGAATAGAAAGGCGCTATTCCTGACTTGGTAGATCCGAAAGCGGCTCCTGCCAGCCTCTCCTCTTCGTACTGGTCAAAGAGTATATGATAGGGCATTACTATCTGAGCCCTGTCAGAAATCATTATCTTAGGCATGGGCACGCCCTTTTTCGTTATATCTTCAATTTCCTCAAAAAACTTCGGGACATTAAGTGCCACGCCGTTTCCGATCACATTTACCGTATTCTCGCTGAACACGCCGCTCGGCAATGTATGCAACGCAAACTTACCGTATTTATTCTTTATAGTATGCCCGGCATTGGCACCTCCCTGAAATCTGACAACCACATCAGCATCGGTTGCAAGCATATCAGTTATCTTGCCCTTGCCTTCATCACCCCAGTTTGCACCCACGACAGCCTTTACCATCGTTGCTCCCTCCTTAAAACTCCTTAAAAACTTTACACTTTTTGGGCAGCTGTATCTTACAGACGCCAGAAACAACTACCCACAAAATATACCATACAGACACCACTGTTTCAAGATTACAAAACTAAATTGTCACACCTTGATCTCACTGCCTTCTACCTTAAGATCCTTTCGGGCATCCAGCACAGGCTTTACAAATTCTTTAAGATACTTATCCACCTGGATAGGCGAACGGCCCACATAATCCGCAGGATTCATCCGTGCCTCCAGCTGTTCCTTAGTAAGTCCGAACATATCATCCTCAGCTATCAGTTCGAGAAGATTGTTCTCCAGACCTTCCTTCTTAACATGTGCTCCTGCCTTCATAGAAAGCTGCCTTATCTCCTCATGGAGTACCTGCCTGTCTCCGCCGGCATTTACACAGTCCATTATAATATTTTCCGTAGCCATGAATGGAAGCTCACTCAGAAGATGTTTGGTTATAACCTTGTCGTTAACCACAAGACCATCAACAACATTAAGCACCAGGTCAAGAATGCCGTCAGTAGCAAGAAAAGCCTCCGCAACAGATATACGCTTATTGGCTGAATCATCAAGAGTACGCTCAAACCACTGAGTAGCTGATGTGATTGCAGGATTTAACGCATCTATCATCACATATCTGGAAAGAGAAGCAATACGCTCAGAGCGCATGGGATTGCGCTTATATGCCATTGCAGAAGACCCTATCTGGTTCTTCTCGAAGGGCTCCTCCACTTCCTTAAGATGCTGCAAAAGCCTGATATCATTACTCATCTTATGGGCACTTGCCGCAATACCGGCCAAAACATTGCATACCCTGGTATCCACCTTTCTGGAATAGGTCTGACCTGACACGGGGTAGCATGCCTTAAATCCCATCTTTTCAGCTATCATTGGATCTATCTTGTCTATGGTCTCCTGATCCCCGTGGAAAAGCTCAAGGAAGCTTGCCTGGGTTCCCGTGGTACCCTTGGATCCCAAAAGCTTAAGAGTCCCCATCACATACTCAAGATCCTCAAGATCCATCATGAATTCATTGAGCCAGAGAGTTGCCCTCTTACCAACCGTGGTAGGCTGTGCCGGCTGGAAATGAGTAAATGCGAGCGTAGGCATATCCTTATATTTTTCAGCAAAAGATGCCAGTTCATCTATTGCACTCACAAGTTTTCTGCGTACAAGCTTCAACGCCTCATTCATAACGATTATATCCGTGTTGTCACCCACATAGCATGATGTTGCTCCCAGGTGGATTATGCCCTTTGCCTTGGGGCACTGTACTCCGTATGCATACACATGACTCATAACATCATGTCTGACTTCCTTTTCACGCTGTCTTGCCACATCGTAATTGATATCATCCTTATGCGCTTTGAGCTCCTCGATCATCTCATCGGTTATCGCAGTAAGCCCCAGTTCCTTTTCAGTTTCTGCCAGTGCTATCCACAGGCGCCTCCAGGTACGGAACTTCATATCCTGGGAGAAGATATACTGCATCTCCTTACTTGCATACCTTTCCGATAAAGGGCTTGAATAACTGTCTGTTGCCATTTTTTCCTCCTTCTGCCGTATTCCCGGCTGCTATGGGGAACTCTAAATACAGTTCCTTCCATGATGAATGATATATGAATTATATGTTCATGTACCTTCGTATCTGTCTACTATGTCTGCTATTTCATCCGAATACTGGGGATATGTCCTTGCAAGATCCTTGATCTTATCCTGGGCTTTCCTTGCCACATCCTCATTGTATTCCAGCTGTTCCCTTAATTTCTGCCGCCTTGCTATCAGTCCGTGGCGGACTTCCACCATTTCCCTGGGATCAACGAGTGCAGCGGTCTGTTTTATCCATATTTCAGGATCCTCAACCGAGTGCTTTCCCAGGACATCCGTCAGTGAATTGTAATAATACTCCAGCTCCTGCTTAAGCTCCTGATCTTTCTGCCTTGCCTTCACCTCAGCAGTATATGTATTCCAGTATTCCTCAAGCTCATCTGCCGATTCCACATCGTACTTCATATAAAGATATGAGAGAAGCTTAGTATTGTTTACATAGCGGATTTTTACGGTATTATGAAGAGTTATCATATGGTTCCTGGTTTTCTCCAGGCGTTTCTTTTCCCTGCCGGCATCGGCATACCTGACAAATAGTACCGTAAGTGTCAGGGCTCCTGCCGCACATATCATGAGATATCCCCATATGACATCCATTTCATATCCCAGCTGCAGCGCGGCCAGAAGAATGATACTTACCAGCATTGCTCCCACGCATATGAGAGCTATCCCCCTTGTATTTGCAATGGTTATATTCGCTTCCCTGAGCTGATACCTGTATGAATGCCTTTCAGCTTCCAGCTTCTTAAGATCCCTTAAGATAAGCTTTCTGTATTTCTCCGCATCCCTTATCTTGCCAATGCCTGCCGGGATTTCTTCCTCGTAACGTTCCATCAGGAGCAGACGTTTTTCCTTCATGTTGCCTGTTTTTAGGAACAGCTCCCTTCTGGCCTTTTCCCTTTTTGCTATCTGGTCGGCCAGGTCAGCAATCTGGACCTTCACATCATTGGAGAGCTTTTCTATCTGCTCCATATCCATAAGCAATGATGTGACAGCTTCATATTCCGCCCTGCTCTGGTCAGCCTTGTCCGCAGCCTCGGCCATCTGTCCCAAAGCTTCCAGTACATAGACAGTCCTGGAATCCGCATCTCCCAGATATTGTTCAGACTTACGCGGAGCATCTTCATCCCAATCCTCCGGCGCTTCCTCAAAGTCGCCGTAGTACCATTTTTCCCACTTCTTTTTTATAGCAGCGAAAATGTTCACTATCCTACTCCATCATAAAGCCCCTGAACTCATCCTTCATCAACTCGATGCTCCGCACATTCTTTTTATGCTTAAATTCATCCTCCAGAGCCTGCATCGTCTTCTCTACGTTCATTATTTCCGTATACTCAGGAGGCAGCGTCCCTATAAACTTAAGGTATTCTTTTTCACCAAGCTCCATTCTCTTAGCCGCAAGATAAGAAAATTCCGCATCCTTATCCCCGGTCATATCATAGGATTTCTTGAAATGCAAAGCAGCCTCTTTATAATAAAACAGCTTTGAGAATATTACCCCAAGGTCATAGTATGCAAGTGCTAAAAGCTTCCTGTTTCCTTCATTTGCGGGATTGTTTATTATGCGTTCAAAGCATTTAAATGCCAATGCCACCCTGCCGCTTTTAAGGAAATATTCTGCCAGCACCTGCTCCCTGCTGATGCCATCCATGTCGTGAGCAGAACGTACAACCTTTGCGGTATCCTTTATCTCACGCTCAGACGCATAATGACAATAGCTGAGTATTCTTTCAGCAAAGGCCTCCGGTCTGATACTCTGCCGCATGACCTGACGAAGTTCTGAAGCAAGATCCTTCAGGCTGCATTCTTCAGCCAGCCATTCAATAAGCTCATTGCCTGCAAAGGATTCATCTATCATTTCCGCATTATGGAAAATATAAAAGCAGAGTTCCTCAACGCAGTAAACGCGAATATAGGTTTTCTTTATCGTATATGGGGTTTCCGCATACCTGCCTATGCACTGATATATCTTACCCAAATCCTTCTCCTTTACAGCGTAAATTCACTCTTCCATTCCAGACCGGAGGACGAATACAGTTCTCCGAAGCCAAGATCGGTTATCCTTATCTCTGCTTTTGTTTCAGAGACCATCCTTATCTCCAGATGTATCCTTGAAGCCTTGGGGGGTCTCTTCGGGAAGCCGTTAAGCTCTATTGGTATCTTTCTTACGTTCTTTCCATTAAGTGGTGTCACAATTATCTCTATAGGACCCGCATCCTCAAGAATAAGGTCACATTCCCTGCCGGAATCGAACCAATTCCTGCCTGCATCCAGAAGGGCCATATATGCATCCTGGCCTTCCCTTACTATGTTCATTCCCAGATTTGCTTTAAGCCTCTCCGGTCCCAGAAAAACATATCCCTTTTCAGCCTTTACCGCAGCATTTTTCTCTATTGCACCTAAACATGCCCCTTTTGAAAACAGATTACTCCCTAAGAATATTCTCCTGCCCACACACAGATACTTTAATGTATCCGGAAACCATTCCCCTGAAAACCCGTCACCCAGAAGATAGACAGCCGATGTCCGGTGTCCTTCAAGTATGGTACGGCATATGGTCATGAATTCAGCATCCTTGTTCTTTTTTTTCTGCTGCTCATCCTCCTCAAAGAATTCCGGCTTAAAATTTGAATAATGCCTTTCTTCCACAAGCACCACTACCGGCGTAGTCCTGTAATTCTTTGAATAAAACATGGTATGCAGTCCATCAACCCTTAAATCACATACAAGCACATCGGAAGCCTGCAGCTCCGGTTTCTGATGAAGAATGAAATGATATCCTGCCTCAGCATGGCTTAAGAAAAATACCTGCTCCTGCTTGATCCTTATTATACTTATCGCTTCCGTCAGGGTTTCGATGGTAGAAGCCTTTGTATCATCAACCGTAATGGTCACCGATACCACTCTTTCAAGAGGACTTACCGTAGACAGTTTTGATAGACATTTCTTCAGGAAAAGTGCCAAAAGCTCCACCGGATCGTACTCCAGCCCGTCGATTTCCCTTATTTTTCCTGCAACAGCTCCGGCTAATATCTTGTCCACTGCCACGGCCTCACCAATAGACACCTGCTCTATGGCTTCTTCTCCGGCATACCAGATATTTTCTCCGGACTTTTTTGCCAGGAGACTCGGGATTGAAAGCCTTTCATCAGTATCTGAAAGACTGTATGTCTGCACATCCCCGGAAAGCGTTCCATAGCTTATCTGTGTATATTCATCTGTAAGATCTATGCCAAGGACTGTTTTCTCAGCAGAAAGCTTTCCTATGGCCTCTTTGATTCCATTGCTCATTTCAGACTTTATCCTTATATCCGTACGGCATAAACAGCTTGTCTGTCAGATATGCCTGTAATTCATATTCCTCAGCCTTTGCATTCATGCCGTCAGCCTGATCCTGCGCCATAACCGCCACGCTGTTTATCATTGAATAACGGTCGGGAGTTCCTATTCTTACCGTCTCTTCCGCCTCCAGCACGCTCGCTTTGGTAAGCTTTTCCCTGCGGTCATTTTCTTCCGTTATATAATAATTTATCTTCTCCCCCTTAAACAGCACAAAGGACTTGATATATACCCCTCCATAAACATGGAGCATTTCTTCTTTTTTGTATTCATCTGACTCCACTCCGGGTGCAGAAGTAACATAATGCAGGATCACATGACTGTCCGGATGTCCGCAGTATTCAATAAAGCTCTGACCGGAGAATATCCTAAGCCTCGGTTCTTCTTCCTTAAAGTTCATAAAACACGGAAGGAATATTCCCTCTCCCCACATCTGCTTTATGAAATAAAGCGCGATTTCCATTTCACCAACTGTTATGGTACCGGCAGCCTTTTTCCCTGCTGCATATTGCAGAAATGAAAAGACAGAAAAATGCGTCAGCCTCTCGCCCTGCCGTGCATAATACATTATTCTCTCATAGCATTTTTCATTCCCTTCGGCTTCATTTACAAACATATCATAGGACAGAGCAGACAATACTGCCCTTTCAAGAGCGGAATCTGTCGCGCCCTCGGAGAACTGCGAATAAATGTCGTATTTTTCCTTAACATCCGCTCCCGAGAACAATATCTGCGTAAGCATCCCGGCAAGGAAGCCCTGAACATCCACACCAAAGGTATCCGCAGCACGCCATATTTCCTTCAGGTATCTGGTAGTACCGCAGGCATACTTCAACAGATAGATCAATGACTCCTCATCGTATTTGCCTATCGACATTATGCTGCTGCACAGCGATAACAACTGCGGATCGTATTCATAATCCCTTCTTACTATCACGCGGTCACAAAGCCTGAGCAGGATCTTATAGTCAATTCCTTCTGAACCGCATTCGCATATCCAGGAAAATGCCTCATCATAAAGACCTCTTGCTACCATTATCCTGACACATATCTCACGATCCGCACGGCTCATCCGTTCCGGTTCCAGGCGGAGCAGGAGTTCATCCAGCATGGCTATATTATCATTTTCAAAATAATACTGTGCCAGATCTATCATGAGCCGTCCTGAATACTCTTCAGTCACATTCTCCTGCAGAGAAAGCCATGACAGCATTGCCTCATTATTCTCATTTATGCGTATGCTGTCATTTCCCAGCTCGGAAACATACAGCACGCCGCCAAGCTCAGGTGCATCGGCGTTGCAGAGTTCATCCGGATTCAGATCATCCTCTATGATAAGGGTCCTCTCATCCCGGTCCGAAAGCTCGCGTCTGTTCCCCTCATCGTCCTCCCAGAAAAGATTGACCATCTCTCCATATATGGGAATCAGGGCCTCGCCATTAAAAAGCGGATATATAAACTCATCCTGAAGATGTTCATATACCAGCACGACATTAACAGCACGCCTGTCAGCAATACGCACCCGCTCGGTAAAGAGCAGCTCCGTATATGCATTGCCGAACTCCGGCGCCATATCGAACGGGTTCAGAAGGCTCGAGTATAGAAATGCCATATTCTCATCCAGACTGCGGTTAAGAAGCTGTTCCTCCACAAAGGCGGACATGCTCTCCTCATATCTTTCGTAAAGTTCTGTATACTCTGTCTTGTGTCTCAGCACATTCGCATACAGAAGTGCAGTCCTTGCTGAATCAAGATTTGAACGGTATGCAAAATACATAAGCACGATCTTAGGCAGCAGACCATCGTAAGTATGGGATATCGACATCATGTAATACTCGTACAGTCTCGCCATTCTTATCTCCTGTTCAACCGCATCCGAATACCACCTGAAATACCGGCTGCCTATACAGTTTCCTCTCATCAGATGGGTACACAGTGATGCAAGGATATCCCTGTCCGGCTGTATCTCATAGCATTCGATCAGCATCCCCAGAAGGTCTTCCGAAAAAGCGTGCACATCATCGCTTAAGAATGCAAAGCGTTCCCTTAACGATGAACTTGTGATGCCGAACTTTAACGCAAAACGCATCACCGTAAGTTCATATCTGCCAAGCTTCTCCATCTGCTTGGGATCAGCTATAAATAAATGCACGGCCTCCAGCAGCATAAGCGGACTGCGGCAGCCCTTCTCAAACTGGTCCCTGAGCAGCTCGTCACGCTTACGTACACTGTTTTTATATTCATCGCGCATGTAAAGACAAAGCCACGCGAGCCTCCAGTTGTCATCATTTTCCCTGTACAGTTCCCAGACTTCATCCGCAAGCGACTCTTCCATTATCGGATCCGATGCATACATACTCTTGAGATAGCAGTAAAATCCCCTTAGTTCAGGAGGCTGTTCTTCCGTTTCTATCCGTACGGAAAGCATTTCAAGTATTCTGCCTGCCTCTTCTGTACGCTTTTCCATTAAAAGGATCTGGGCCTGCACCAGCCGCAGGTCTACCCTGTCCGTATCTTCGGAGAGCACGGGAGTTATTATCGCAGCACTCTCCCTGCACCACTCAGCCTTAGTTATCCTGCCCACTCTGAAATCTATGTATTTTGAAGTGAGCCTTATTAACAGTTTCCTGTCCCTGTGATCCGGTACCGCCTCAAGGGCATGCACACACACCGGAATGGAATACGACTCATTCTCACTGGCTATCACTATCCGGCCTTTATTAAGCCCGGCGTGAAGCTTTTCGCAGACCACATGGTAACCTATCACAGCCTCGTTTTTTTCAAAATCTGAAGAAGTGATGATTTCCGTGTCATTCTCCAAAAAATCACCCTGAACGGATATGGCTAACCTGGAATACCCCCAGCCCTCGCGCCGCACAGTTATCTCTCCGGGAACCTCAGCCTCAGATATATCCATATCTATCTCTTTACAGTCAAAACCGTATGCCGGAGGCACTTTCTTATGAGCAATCTGCAGAAACTTTTCCATATTGAACTGATTGCCGCTGTACACGGAAAGTGCCCTGTAAGCTGTTGTATACTGGGAATCCGTTCCGGAAAGAATATTCACAAAACTGCCCGAATAAAACAGGTCACACGCAGTCTTCCAGTCGGTCATGGCAAGATTCGTAAAATGAAAAAGATTGCGTATATCCCCCAGGCTGCTGCCGGGTATCTCGCTAAGAATGTTTATTTCAAAGGGAAGCTCATATTCTCCATGATCTGATATGATAAAAACCATCCCCTTATGCACATCTCCAGGTTCCAGTCCCTTTGACGAAAGCCTGTAGGGAATCTCGCAGCTCCCACCAGTAAATTCTGTCACTCTCAGCTGAAAACGAAGATCGGTGCAGTAAACAAAACCCCTGGTATTTTTCTCACCCATGATATAGAATGAGCCGAACTGCTCGCTGTCTGCCGACATGGCACAGCTTATGACATCACAAGAAAAAGAGAGGGGTTTCACCTCCCTGCCAAAATCATACTGCTCATCCAAAATATTTCTTATAGTGTCTTTCATACGGGGAATATTATACCATAGTCCTCATTTTAATAAAATCTCATAATGAAACTTTTCGGTATATACCGGAATGCATAAATTTTCTCCCTTTACGCTTGATATAGTTGCTTAAATTATGATTTAATTGCATTCATGAGGGTGCTGGTAAAATGGAAAAAAAGTATAATGTTCTCTATCCTTGTGCTGATCACACTGGGAATATACATCACAATCGGCAGCAAAGGTGAAGAAAAGTCAAAATTCGGCTCCACTTCATTCGAAAAAACAGGAGCTGTAACACATATCAAAAAGTTCGACATAAATGTAGTCACTACAAGAAACTATCTCAGATATTTCCAGGACAGTTCCAGAAAGGAAATAGCTAACGCACTTAAAAGGATGGAGGTCGATTTCGTTGCTATCTCTGATGACTACATATATTTCCAGGAATTCCGCATAATCGAGAGCGGTCCTGACATTACCGATCCCGCAACAGTTGAAAAGCTTATCATCGACTCATCTGAGGGATATGAGATCACAAGTACCCCGGAACACGAGGACCTGACGCTTGGCGAGCTTACATTACACAGGGCCTGCTACAGCAGGAAAGATACCCAGTACCAGGATTATGGCGTTGTAGCCGACTATTTCACTGAGCATAACGGTCAGATACTCGAGATCAGATGCTACAATGAAGAAAGCAGGCCTCCGGTTTACGAGGACACTGTCCGCCTTCTGATCTCTAAATTTGAACCCCAGCTTGAAAACTATATCTTTGGTCCACCCTTACATGCCGGATCCGAAGATTCCACACTTTTTTCCCGTATTAAAAGCATTACTTTTGCCCCCTGGCTTTTGGTCATTCCCTTTATTTACGCCCTGTTATGCGGTCTTACCTATACCGGAAGATCTGAACGCCTTTATAACAGCGATACAAAAAGCTATTACTACGTGGGTGATGACGGAACCGGCTGGAATGAGGAGTTTCTTTCACTGCACACTTCAAAGATGCTCCTGGGCTTCTTTGCTGTGCTGATAGTATTCCACCATCTGGTACAGCAGTCCGGCAGCAATGATGCAGGGCTTCTCTATATCCTTGAGGACTTCGGTGTAGGTTTTGTGGGCGTATTCTTCTTTTTTTCCGGATACGGCCTTTACGAGAGCTTTAAGAAAAAAGATGACTATCTGAAAAGCTTCTTTACGAAAAGATACCCTGCTGTACTTATCCCCGCATTCACTGCTCTGCTTATCTTTCTGGCTATGGATATTATAGACGGCAGTATCACCGCTCTTCCCGATTTTGCTGCAAAGCTGACCGGCTGGAAGCTTTTAAATCCCCACATGTGGTACATCGTTGAGATTTCCATTCTCTACCTACTTTTTTTCCTGGCATTCAGACTTATTAAAAAACGTAATCTGGCCCTCATTCTCCTTTTTGTCTGCGTCCTCGCTATGGTCGCCGGTTCCCTGTTGCTCGGCCACGGCGATGCCTGGTTTCAGGGGGAATGGTGGTACAATACCAGCCTGCTTTTCCCTTTCGGCATCTGGTTTTCCATGCACCGGGAAAAGATCACAGACATAATGAAGCACTATTACATACTTCTTATGCCCGTCACGCTGGTCATGTTTATAATATTTTATAAGGCAACTGCCTATATGCTTGAAAAATACAGCTATTGGAGCGAGACAGCCCTTGATCCGGGCTACGATGACAAGATAAGATGCCTTTCCGTCCAATGCCCTATGGTACTTTTTTTCGTGATGCTTCTGCTTTTCATCGGATTGAAACTAAAGATAGGAAACAAGTGCCTGGAACTGCTTGGAAGCATATCCCTCGAGCTCTACCTCATACACAATCTTTACCTGTACATTTTTTCTTCTTTCAAAGGAACCGGCATATTTTACACCTGCGTGATCGTGACTTCCCTTGTTTCGGCTTCGTTATTACATTACATAAACACAGTCATCCTTTGCCTTATCTACAAAAAACCTGTTCCCGATATCAGAAGACATAAAAAAGCTTTTGAAGAATACATCCGCCAAAAAAAGGAAAATACAATGTCATTTTCCAGAAAGCTTACGCTCTGCCTGAAATATGCCAAAAGACATAAAGGTAAGGTATTCCTTGTGATATTCAGGACCACAGTCTGCATCATAATAAGCATCATCACGATTTTCCCCATATTTGTAATGGTGATCAATTCCACAAAGACCAGCCACGAAATCATTCAGGGGCTTTCCCTCCTGCCCGGGGGGAGCTTTGCCACCAACTTTAACGAAGTGAAATCCTACATGAAGAGCATGGGAGAAGACTTTTACTCCATTATGGCAAGGTCATGCATCATATCGGGTTCCAGCGCTCTGTTGGGCACATACATAGGAGCCCTGTGCGCATACGGTTTCGAGCACTACTCCTTTAAAGGAAAGAAAGCACTCTGGGTAAGCGTCATCTGTTCCCTGATGATACCGCCCATTGCCGGAAGTGTGGGATTTTTCAAGGTAGTACTTGCGCTCCACATGTACGACAATATCATTCCGGTCATCCTCGTCGGTCTGGCCATTCCATCCTGCGTTTATTTCCTCAGGATGTACCTGCACTCCTTAAGACTCCACGAAATAATCGAGGCTGCAAGGATAGACGGCTGTCCTGAGTTCCTGATCTTTAACAGGATCATCCTGCCCATCCTTAAGCCCGCTCTACTGCTCCAGCTCATATTTAACTTTTCCATGAGCTGGAACAACACCCTGTATCAGAGTCTGGTACTACTGGATATAAAAAAGAAGACCATAGCACTGTTCTTAAAAACTCTTACCGGAGGCTACGGCACCGGATCCGATCCGGTCATATACTGCATACTGCTGCTGGCAACGGTGCCCTCACTAGTCGTTTACATACTGTTTTCATCCGGCATAATGGCCAATATAAACATAGGCAGCATTAAGGAATAAGTGCTTGCCGAACACCTCTGACTGTGTTAAGATTAAATTGTATCAATAGGTGGCATGGATGCCTTTCATTTTTATCAAAGGAGTGATGATCATGAATGTATCGGGTACATCAAACATTTCTACACTGTTTTCATCACTGGGCGGCTCGAATAATAATAAATCCACAGATCTGTTTTCTTCGCTGAATTCATCGTCATCGAATGCAAATCAGAGTGTCGGGTTCGATCTGACCAATTACAGTGCATTAAAGAATGGCAGCTACTACAAAGTGATGAAGAAATATTACAATTCGAAGCCCCAGGCTTCCGAAGAAGATATTGCAGCTGCCGAGAAAAAGATCAAAGACACAGCAAACGCAGCCGGAAACGTTGTTACTTCATTCAACAAACTGAATTCCCTTTCTTTTGCAGAAGACGACAGAGAAGAATCAGCAGCAAAGGTAGAGGATTTCGTAAAGAGCTACAACAGCCTCATCAAAAAAGGAACCGATTCCCTCTACAGCAACGTTGCACAAAAGACAGAATGGCTTAAGAACCTCACCGAGGAATCCGGAAATATGCTTGAAAAGGCAGGAATAAAGATCGGTTTCGACGGAGAGCTCAGCTTTGATAAGGATAAGTTCCTTAAGGCAAATGAGAGCACCCTTAACGATGTTTTCAAGGGCAGCTCTTCCTGGGCATCCAAGGCTGAATACAAAGCCGAGCAGATTTACTCGCTTGCACTTACCGGCGATACTTCTGCCAATTCCTATACGAACTCGGCTTTGCTTAAGAGTGGTGCTGCTTCTACCTACACAACGAGCGTATAACCTTTTAGGAAATCGCCGGCCGACATTTCATTTTTGCCGAAGTTTCCAGCCAAAGCCCTTGCGGGCTTTCACCAAAGACTTACGGCATGCCCATCATACAAAAAACGGAGAGTGACGATCCACTCTCCGTTTTATTGATTATCTTATTTTCACATACCCCGGCTTATTCGCTTCCGAACCTGCCTATGCTATTAATTGTAATATGCAAGGATCTCTGAAGCAGCCTTCTTCACATCATCCAGAGTCCAGTTTTCTACATCGGAAGAACTGAAGGATATGGTCAGTGCATCCTCCTCACCCCATGAATTTTCGTAAGGAACAAGGATATATGCATACTTGTACTGCCAGCCGTCATTTTCCTCTTTTTCCTCGATAGCTACTAATACATTTGTTCCATTGATCATTACACTGTCACTATAAAGGTCATAATCAACGGAATAAGAAGTAAATCCGTCAGGGATGTAGTTCTCATCCTCCGTATACTGCTGGAAGTCATAGGGCGCATATTTGCTTACATAATAGCTTGACCAGCTGTCATTCTCATAATAAAGAGAATAACTGTCGGAATAAGTCATATCCAATTCATAATCTGCATAAGGATAAAGAGTGATCACACCGCCCTCATACTCAAAGTTTACGCTTCCGTCTGCATTGATATCAAGGTCGGAGTCAGCAACAGCTGTTCCCGTACTTCCGCTGTCAAGACCGGCATCCGGATCAACATCGACATCTCCGGCACCACGGCCATCATCAGAAAAGCCGTCATCAGGCACAACCGTTCCGCTCATCGAGCCGGCCTCTACTGCCTCGTCCTTAACATCATCAGGAATATCAACTTCGGTTTCATTTATATTGGAAGCTGTATTCTTAAAATAGAAAGATGAAAATGACAGCCCGTCAGGTGAGAACATACCGCCAAAATCATCCTCGCTTACACCGGCTATATCCATACCTTTCTTAACCATAGCAGCAAGATCTGTCTCGCTTAAGTCCACCTCACAAGATACGCAGTATCCTTTTTTCTTTGAAGCATATATAGTTGCATCAACCTGAACATACTGCATCATTGATTTGATATCCTTGACTGTGACATCACCAGAGTCCTCGATCATATCCCTTAAGCTTTCACCGTCTTCATTCTCTACGGTAAGAAGGACATCAAGAACATCCTCAAAATCTTCACCGGTAGTATTGAGCTTAAGAACATAGCAGTCCTCACTACCTACCTTCTCGCTCTTCTTCTGAAGTTCAGCCTTATAAAGGACCTGCTTAAGGGCTTCCTGCAGTTCCTCGACCTTTTCTTCATCGATTCCCTTACCGACCTCAGCAGTGTTCACCCTCCACTCCTTGTCCTCGGAGTCATAAATATATACAGTCTGCTCTGTATCATCACCGGTTGTGTAAATCTCTGTTGAGTACTTAGGGATGTTTTCACCTATCATGCTTGTCAGCATCTCAGGAATAGTAAGCTTGGCATTTACGATCGAATGGGACATTGTATCATCCCCGTCCTTTACCACCTCTGCTTCTGCGTCACCTGAAACAGCAAAATCCATACTCATCCCCTGGCTCGCATAAGAAATGCCGACATCAAACTCCATCTCATTAGTTGCAGACTCAGGCTGCGCCTCGAACATCTTGTCAACTACTTTCTGTGTGTTCATGAACAGACTGCAGCCAGACAGGATGCTTGCTGACAATCCGGCCACAAGTGCCAGTGACAGCATTTTCATACCTTTTTTCATGTTTTTCCTCCTTTTGTTCAGCTTATGATTCCTTTTCCCCTCACTCACACTATCGGAGTGCATAAAAGAACAGAAAATATTTTACCACAAAACCACTATAACTTTCAACAAAAAGCCCCTGAGTCATCATCTGCACTCAGAGGCAAACATAAATATATATCTATATAAAGCTTTATGGATTTACTGTCTAATACCTTATTCCTGCCACTTTCCATACTCCGTCCATCTTGACAAAATAGAAATGACCGTCAGTGGGAAGTATGACCGGATTCTGCGCCGCACCGTATACATGCATGGACTGTTCTATATAGGCTTCTACATAGCATACATCTTCACTGTAGCATACAAAATCCCTTATTTCCTCATTCTGAATTGTGACATTGCTGTGGGAGGCGAAGAATTCATTTGAAGAATTACGTTTGATCATTGCCAGTGCTTCGCTGCCCGAAGGGAAATATGGCGAAAGATTATCAATCGAAGTATCACCGGAAATAAAATTGGCAAAAGTTATAGCAAGATTTATCGCCCGTTCTTCCAGCGCCTCCCTTTCCGGAGAATCAGAAGAAAATCCCACTTCATATCGGCCTTCAGCCTCATCATATACAGCTGCTACTTCCGCACCGCTTGCGTCCTGTGCTGTCACAACCGGCTGCTTATAGAATCCCTCCCCATAATAATCCGCAAGATCAGGGATACGGCCGTAGGGATCCACATATTTGTTTTCCTCGGATTCGATGCCGCTCTGAACACAATAATCCGAAGAAAGCGGAATACCGTTTACGAGTATGGTATAGTTTTCCGGGGCTTCAACCGAAAAACTTTCCGAGGGTGCAGTATAAAAATTAAGTTCCGTCATTTCCCAGACCGGAAAATGGTACTCCCTTTCCTCTGTTGAAGACTTGCGCAGCTTAAGATCGGCAACAGCATAACCGTCAGCAGTTATAGTATAGTTAGGAGTATCTTCACTGTAACCGGACGCCTCATTAAAGCTAATTGTCTTGCCCTCTAACAACGAGCCCATATACTCCTTGAGATCAGCTTCCGTCTCAAATTCATTGACCTGAGGCTTCTCAGCCATATTCTCGTAGATATAATCTATGTCGGCATTTTCAAAATGTGCCAGTATATCCCCCATGGACAACACAGGCCGGCTTTCCTGATATGCTCTCTCATAGTCGATCGTGAAGTTATAGAAATAGTTAAGGCCGTATACTATTACCCCTACAAGTATCGCAGACCAGATAAAAAGCAGGGCAAAGAAAATAAGCCAGCTTTTTTTTCTCTTTCGGCTTAATTCATCCTGTTCTATATTCTTTTCTCTTTTCCCCGCCTTTGAAGACTCTTTTTTTATATCTTTTTTGGGTGCTGCTTTTGTCCGTTCAGGTTTTGTGACCTTCTTTTCTGTCTTTTTTCCGGCCTTCCCTTCAGCCTTTGCATTACCCTGATCTTTGGGGTTACGGGATTTTCCTTTCTTTACAGAATCTGCCGGGCGGCGCCGCACATGTACTAACTGTCCGTCATATCCGTCATCAGGATCATCTATATAACTGCCGGCTTCATTATCTTCGTCATAAGCATCATCGATATCAGTCTTATCATCATAGTTTTCATCGTTGCCATCATCTTCTTCGTCATCGTAGTCTTCAGCGGTATCATCGTCTTCTTCGTCATCGCAGCCTTCATCAATGTCATCATCTTCTTCTTCATCGTAGCCTTCATCGCTGTCATCTTCTTCGTCATTGTAGCCTTCATCAATGTCATCATCATCTTCTTCTTCGTAGCCTTCATCGATGTCATCTTCTTCTTCGTATTCTTCATCAGAGTCGTCATCTTCGTAGTCGTATTCATCCTCTGACGCTCCTCGTCCGTTCCTGCTGCCATAGCGGGAATGATGACCGTAGTCCTCTGCATCAATATCATCGTCATCATCCTCAGGATCAAAATCCACAATGTTGATAAACTGCAGGGTATCATCGGAAACCTCAGTGTATCTGTCAGCTCTTTTTATTTTTGAATCAGGAAGGCGTCTCCTTGCCATTTCAGTCCTCCTTCGGCATTACCACAAATGCGGTGGGCATAGTACGGTCGCCCCTGATGGAACTGTTTGATACCACATTTTCTCCCATATACCACATTGCAGATGACATACCGCCGTCCAGATTAGCAGCATTTACTGCGCCATATTCTTCCATAATCTCTATAAGATCGCCCATGGTAGCTCCCATTGATGATGTTTTCCTGCCTTCAATGACCAAAAGCAGAACAGCACCGTCAGCCCGCTGTCCAATGGCAGTACGGGGATTAAGTCCGCTGCCCACGCCGCTGTAGGACGCCGACACACCATTTACTATAAGCGCCGGACCAAAGGTAACGGCATCACGTACCCCCATATCAAGTGCCGCCTGTCCTGACATATTTCCGCACACCAGTACATTATCATTCGTAAAGCCATAAACTCCATAGTAACCTCCTCGGTCACCAAAGCGGAGTTCTCCATCGGAAATAACTATTCCTTCCGGCCATCCTCCGATACCCATTCCTGCAGTATCCTCATACTTTCCACCGTTTATTCCGCCGACTGCACCGTAATCAGCGATAAGATCCTCTAATGTCTTTCCGGCATGGCTGTGGGTATAGTTGTCTATGGTCGCAACCTTCACCCTGGACGGATCATATACTATCATCATCATGCCGCGGTACATCGGACCGCTTATCTCATGTAATTCTATGCCGTCACCATCCGGATCGTTATCTGCATTGAAATCCGCATCCGATGAATTTTCAGAGGCAGTTCTTGCCCGCTCCATCGCCATAGCATCAACAAGTGTCGTATCGGTTATTTCAGTAAAACTGGTAGTGGTATTTTTCTGCTGGATAAGTGCAATCTCGTCCTCCGAAAGATAAAGGCTTGCAAGAATTCCGCCTGCACTGGATTCCATAACAGAAGTAACAAAGAGATCCCTTAAATGCTCTGACGGTCCTTTGTTTATGTAATAGAAAAAAACATATGCCCCCGCAAGGCAAATAACAAGTGTTGTCAGAAGCCAGATAGTCAGACGTCCGAAAAATCTGCCAATCTTTCTTCCTATGCTTTCTCCGCCTCTGTTACCACGTTTTTTTCTGTTCTTTTTGTTATTTTTCATTTCGGGACTTTTTTTCATGAAAACTTCTCTTAATTTATCATAGCAATTCCACCGCATAAGTTAACATAAATTAAGAAAAACGTCAATAATTTCACTAAAAAAGCACCTGCATTGCCTAGCTCCGTCTATGACAAATTCTTTCAGACTGCCGAGTCTGATAGTCTTGAACAAGAAATAAAAAAAGAGCTACCGGTCCGGGTAACTCTTTTTCCATTCATATTTTACTAAGAGATTTCTTATTCATTATTTAAGCGGATACTTTGCAGTAAGCTCAGCCACGATAGCTCTTGCTGCAGGGATACCCTCTTCCTTCTTATTTACTATCTCAGCAATAGCCTCTGCGATCTTATCCATATCTTCAGTATTCATACCACGGCTGGTAACCGAAGGTGTGCCCAGACGGATACCGCTTGTAACATTGGGCTTCTGAGGATCATTGGGGATCGTGTTCTTATTTGCGGTAAGATGAGCTTCATCCATCCATGCCTCAACCTCTTTACCCGTAAGATTCTGGGGAGTAAGGTCAACCAGCATAAGATGATTATCTGTACCACCGGATACGATCTTCACGCCTCTGTTCATAAGTCCTTTGGAAAGTGCCTGTGCATTGTCAACTATGCCCTGGCAGTATACCTTGAATTCAGGTGAAAGAGCTTCCTTGAAGCATACAGCCTTTGCAGCAATAACATGCATAAGAGGACCACCCTGGATTCCGGGGAATACTGACTTATTGAATTTGAATTTCTTTGCATTCTCCTCGCTTGAAAGGATAAGTCCTCCTCTGGGTCCGCGAAGAGTCTTGTGCGTAGTGGTTGTAACCACGTCAGCATAAGGGATAGGGCTGGGATGAAGACCTGTAGCAACCAGACCTGCGATATGCGCCATATCTACCATAAGCACTGCGCCTACCTCATCAGCAACTTCACGGAATTTCTTGAAATCAATGGTTCTTGCATATGCGGATGCACCTGCAATGATCATCTTAGGCTTTGACTCGATAGCGATCTCGCGAAGCTTATCATAGTCTATGAAACCTTCATCATTTACACCGTAAGGAACAATATTGAAATAAGTACCGGAAATATTTACCGGGCTTCCGTGTGTAAGATGTCCGCCGTGATCAAGGTTCATACCCATGATGGTATCGCCGGGCTGGCATATTGCAAACTGTACTGCAAGATTAGCCTGAGCGCCTGAATGAGGCTGAACATTTGCATATGTGCAGCCGAATACTTCCTTTGCACGTTCAATGGCAAGAGTCTCTACAACGTCCATGTTCTCACATCCGCCGTAGTAACGCTTTCCGGGATAGCCCTCCGCATACTTGTTTGTCATAACACTGCCCATTGCAGCCATTACAGCATGGCTAACCCAGTTTTCCGAAGCAATGAGTTCGATATGGTCGTTCTGTCTGTCAAATTCCTTCTCGATGGCAGCTGCGATCTCGGGATCCACTGCTTTTAACTCTTCCATTGAATACATTTGTTTTCCTCCTGATTTTTTTCTTTATTACGCTGCATTCTCTGCAATCAATAATACCATTTAATAATATACACCCACCGATATCTCTTCACCGTTTCCGTTGTCGGAATTCTCTATCCTTACTTCGACATCGTTACCGTTTGTTATCCGAAACTGAAGTCCGCTTGCGTCTTTCCCTCTGTACGAGGACTTTATCTGATCTTCTATCTCATCAACGTCCGATCCTATATATTCCTCAAATGTCCTTCCGAAATCCGTGTCGGGATCTATATCCTCTACATATACCCAGTCATAGTCTGAAGGCAGTCCCGGATTACTGCCGGTTACAACAGCAGGATCCATCATTGATGTAATGATCGCATTCCTTACGCTGTTACATAGCTGGGTATCGGCTGAAATACAAGACTTCTGCTCATACCTTACAGCCTGCGGGTAAATGACTGCCAGAAGTACCGCACATACGATCAGACCTGCGAAACCTGCTACTATCGAAGCAATGATAGCTGCTATTGACAGGCCTTTTGTCCTTCCGTCCTTTTTAAACAGATCCACAAAGCCCAGTATCAAGCCTGCAGGAGAAAAAACAAATGCCAAAATAATAGCTGCTATGCTTAATCCGGAAGGCCCACCCTTTTTCGAAACATCATTAGCCATATAGGGATTGTCCCCCTGATTGCAAGCAGGATTAGGATTATAATTCTGACTAAAATTTTGATTCTGATCCATTATTTTCCTTTCTGCTGCGCATATCCGGCTTATCCATTTTTCCCTCTCCGGGGCAGCCTGCCGAACAGCTTCTCTTAACTCATACGGTCTGATTTGCCATAATCCATAGGTTAAAATAACGCAACGCCACTATTATATACTGTGGCACTTTCAAAAACAAGGATATATAAGCGCTTATTTTGCTGATGCCACAGTCTGCTCGTACACATCAAAAAAGTCCATTGTATCCACTTCACCGCCGCCCACGAATTCTATTGCTTCGAAAGCATCTTCGTTAAGATAACAGCGCTTGCCCTCCATAAAGGAATTATACGCCGCATCAAAAGCTTCCTGTCTCCGCTGCTCCTGTATCTCTGCCTTTCTGTTATCAGTCTTCTCGCGGTCAAGCGTATTGAGGCATTTAAATATGTAGTAACCATCCGCACATTCTACAACCAGGCTTACTTCCTTCTCGCCCAGATTAAAGCATGCCGATTCCTTTGCCTCCTCTTCATCACCCTTGTGGAACGAAACAATAAGATCCTCCGACATGCTCCTTGACATGGCCAGTTCATCAAAACTTGCACCGTCTCTCAGCTCACGCAGTATCTGCTGCGCCTCATCATAGGTAGATACCTTTATCTGCTCAACGGTAATGGTCCGGGCTTCATCATCACTTATCTCCACGTTTACATCGGAAGTCAGATAATCATAAAGGCTGTCCGCAAGCGCATATTCCTTATACATGGTGCAGATATCATTTTCCTTTATATTACCGAGTGCTGATTTCTCCTCATCGGAAAGTGATGAATAATAGTTTGCGGCCGCCAGAACAGCCCTTTGCTCCTGCTCTTTCGTAAGCTCAAGCTTATAGCTTGCCGCCATAAGGTTCATCATCTTTATCTTGGCAAGTCTTGCAAGGACAGTCTGCTTTACACTGTCTTCCAGAGTGATCCCGCCGGTCTCTGTCTTCCATATCTGCTCACCGAAGGCCGACTCGTACTGGTTCTGCATGGTGGTCAGATATACCATCACCTCAGGCTTGTAGCAGGACACGCCCTCCAGTCTGAATATCTCGTCATCATCAAATCCCGTCGTAAGTATTATCCTGCTGTCCTTACCGCAGGCAGTCACAAAAACAGTGCATATTACCAGCATGCACAGGAAAATATATTTTATATTTAATTTATTCTGATGCATATTCCCTCACTATCTGCTTTAACAGTTCAATAGTCTGTTCCATTTCATCTATACAGAGAAACTCATGCCTTCCGTGAAAATTTCCGCCGCCGGTTCCAAGATTCGGGCATGGCAATCCTAAGAACGAAAGCCTTGCACCATCCGTACCGCCCCTTATCGGCTTTTCTATTGCTTCTATTCCAAGCTTTTCCATAGCTTTCCGCGCATTATCCATAACTTCCGGGTGCGGATCCAGGCGCCGCTTCATATTATAGTATGAATCTTCCATATTTACGATAAGTGTTCCTTCACCGTATTTTTTATTAATCTCATCTGCTGCCGCCTGGAAAACTCTCTTCCGTTCTTCAAAAGTATCGTCATCATGATCCCTGATGATATACTCAGCCACCGCCTCTTCCACACTTCCCCTGATCTCACAAAGATGGTAAAATCCCTCCCTGCCCCTTGTATATTCAGGTCTTTCCTTCTGCGGCAGAAGCCTGTCAAATTCCTGCAGTATTCCTGATGCATTCTTCATCTTTCCGTATGCATCGCCGGGATGTACGCTGCAGCCATTTACCGTAACTACGGCACCGGCCGCATTGAAATTTTCTCCTGCAAGGTCCCCCAGCATATCTCCATCCACAGTATAGGCAAAATGAGCCCCAAAACCCTGTATGTCAAAATGATCGGTTCCCCGCCCGGTTTCCTCATCAGCAGTAAATGCAATGCAGATGTTCCCATGCTTTTCTTCGGAATGAATACAGAAATATTCTGCCATCTCCATTATCGCTGTCACACCAGACTTGTCATCAGCCCCTAACAGCGTTGTTCCATCCGTAACGATAATATTCTTTCCCTTTAACCTCTTCATCTCGGGAAATTCAGACATTCTGGTTACGATATTCTTTTCTTTATTTAATACTATGTCATCACCGTCAAAATTCTCTATTACGCGCGCCCTGACATTTTTCCCGCTTATGGCATCGGAAGTATCCGTATGCGCGATAAAGCCTATTGATGTCACGGTCTTTTCAGGCATATTCGACGGGATCACCGCATAAACACAGGCATATTTTTCATCCTGTCTCACATCAGGAACTCCCATCTTGATAAGCTCATCCCGCAGAAGGGAAAGCAGCTCCCGCTGTCCCTCGGTGCTGGGATAGACCTCTGCGTGCGGATCTGACTGTGTGTCGACAGATACATATTTAAGAAAACGCTCCGTCGGTGAAGCATACTGTCTTTCCTTCATTTTTTCATATCCTCTTATCTGCAAATTTATAAATTTACACAAACCCATTATGCTGTATCACAGCATCTCAAACAGCCTGTCCTTTTCAATCTTCATATATTCCCCCGGCTGCAGATTGTCAGGCAGGACCAGATTCCCCATCCTGATACGCTTCAGATGAACCACCTGATTCCCGATTGCCGCAAACATCCGCTTAACCTGATGGTATTTGCCCTCATTTATTGTAAGCCTCACGGTCTTCCTGTCTTCACTGCATATCTCAAGCTTTGCAGGCAGCGCCGAAAAGCCATCATTTCCCTTTTCCGATGCAGGCACCTCCATGCCTCCTGCAAAAATCTCTGCCGCACTTTCCTCTGCCGGATGTTCCAGTACGGCTTCATACTCTTTTTCCACATGTTTTCCGGGTGTCAGCAGGTCATGGGACAGCTTTCCGTCATTCGACAGTATCAGCAGTCCTTCCGTATCAAGATCCAGCCGTCCTATGGGAAAAATATCGTCCCTAATGCCATAGCCTTTACATATATCCACGACAGTCTGATGGACAGGATCGGTAACCGCACTCACTACTCCCGCCGGCTTATTTAGCAAAATGTACTGATACGGCTCATATTTTACCACAAAACCATTCCGATTCTCCACCGCCATATCTATATTAACGCTGCCATCTCCGGAAAACATTTTTGCATCACCGCAGCCTTTCAGGCTTTCTGCGGGCACCACCCTGAGTACATCAGTCTCCGCCACCTTCATTCCCGGATCTTTGCAGACCTTATCACAAAAATAAACACGCCCGGATCTTATCATCTTCTTTATCTCCGAGCGTGTTCCGTATCCCATATCAGACAGAAATCTGTCAATCCTCATACCGGTTTCCTCATATCATCCATCTCATTCAAGTCCGTTCCCAGGAGGGTAAATGGTATCACATTGCCTTCCTTGTCCTTACCCTTTGTATTATGCACCATTTTGTCTTTCTTTTCAAACAGGCTTCCCTGAGATGACATGATCAGAACCAGCACTGTCCACAATACACAAGCAACCAGGATCTTCATAAGCCATTACCTCCCTTTTACAAATAACCGCTTTTGTATGCCCGTGTATTCATGTGATCCGGGCTGTACCGGCGGCTGTTTTCCGCTTTCTATAGGGATAATACATCCGGTATGTTTTTTATTGCACTGAATATGAAAATTTTATTATTTTTTTTCTGCCTCCAGTTCTCCGTCATTCAGTGTTATGACTATGGTATCTCCGGTGGAAACATTTCCCGACAGGATAAGCTTTGCGGTAAGCGTCTCTACAGTCTTCTGGATATACCGTTTAAGCGGCCTTGCACCGTATGCCGGATCAAAACCGTCCTCTACGATAAATGCCTCTGCCTCCGGAGAAAGTTCCACGGAAAGCTCCCTGTCTGCCAGCCTTTCATTCAATGACTTCATTATGAGATCCACTATTCCGCTTATGTTGTCCTTTGTAAGAGGCTTGAACATTATGATCTCATCCAGCCTGTTTAAAAACTCCGGTCTGAAATGGTTCTTCAAAAGTCCCGATACAGCCTCCTCAGCATCCTCAGAAATCGTACCATCCTCTTTGATGCCATCTAACAGGAATGAAGCACCTATATTAGATGTCATTATGATGATAGTATTCTTAAAATCTACCACACGTCCCTGGGAATCCGTTATCCTGCCGTCATCCAGTACCTGCAGCAGTATATTGAATACATCAGGATGAGCCTTTTCAATCTCATCAAAAAGCACTACGGAATAAGGCTTTCTCCTTACCGCCTCTGTAAGCTGCCCGCCTTCATCATAGCCCACATATCCGGGAGGCGCTCCTACAAGCCTGGATACGGAGTGCTTCTCCATATATTCGCTCATATCTATACGGACCATATTTTTCTCATCATCAAAAAGTGCATCCGCAAGGGTTTTGGCAAGCTCTGTCTTGCCTACGCCTGTAGGACCAAGGAACAGGAAAGAGCCTATAGGCTTACCGGGATCCTTTATTCCTGCCTTTGAACGCATTATGGCCTCACTGACCTTCATGACCGCCTCATCCTGGCCCACTACTCTCTTATGAAGCTGTTCATCCAGATGGAGTGTCTTGTTTCTTTCGGACTCATTCAGCCGGCTGACAGGGATTCCTGTCCATCTCGACACGATACGACCGATCTCATCCTCGGAAACATTTTCATGTACCAGTCTGGTCTCACGTTTCCCTGCCTGCTCTTCCTCTATCTCCAGCTGTTTCTTAAGCTCCGGCAGCTTGCCGTATGTAAGCTCTGCCGCTTTTTCCAGATTTCCTTCCCTCTGTGCGATCTGTATCTCATTGTTTACGGATTCGATATTCTCCCTGATAACCGAGAGCCTGTCCACAGCACTCTTTTCATTTTCCCACTGAGCCTTCTCATTAGCGAAGATTTCCTTTTCCTCAGCCAGTTCCTTAAGGAGGTCATCAAGTCTTTCCCTGCTTAAGTTATCATCTTCCTTTTTAAGAGCCGCTGCTTCAATCTCCATCTGGAGTATCCGGCGCTGCTTTTCATCCAGCTCTGTGGGCAGGGTATCCAGCTCAGTCTTTATCATTGCGCAGGCTTCATCCACCAGGTCTATAGCCTTGTCCGGAAGAAACCTGTCGGTTATATATCTGTCCGAAAGGGTAGCCGCAGCCACCAGTGCATTATCCAGTATCTTTACGCCGTGATAAACCTCATAACGATCCTTTAAGCCCCTTAATATAGATACCGTATCCTCCACTGTCGGCTCATTTACCAGCACAGGCTGGAAACGTCTCTCAAGTGCCGGATCCTTTTCAATATACTTGCGGTATTCATCCAGGGTAGTGGCACCTATGCAGTGAAGCTCGCCCCTTGCAAGCATGGGCTTAAGCATATTTCCCGCATCCATGGAGCCTTCCGTCTTGCCGGCACCCACTATTGTATGAAGCTCATCTATGAAGAGGATGATCTGTCCCTCGGATTTCTTTACTTCCTCCAGTACAGCCTTAAGCCTTTCCTCGAATTCACCCCGGTATTTTGCGCCGGCCACCATGGAGCCCATATCCAGTGAGAATATCTTCTTGTCCTTCAGTCCGCCGGGAACATCCCCCATAACAATACGCTGCGCAAGGCCTTCGACTACAGCCGTCTTGCCCACACCAGGCTCACCTATGAGCACGGGATTGTTCTTGGTCTTTCTGGACAGGATCCTTATGACATTTCTTATCTCAGCATCCCTTCCGATAACAGGATCAAGCTTCTGATTCTTGGCTTTTTCTACCAGATCCTGCCCGTATTTTTCCAGGGTATCATAAGTAGCTTCGGGATTGTCCGATGTAACACGCTGATTTCCCCGCACCTGTGCCAGCACACCTAAGAACCTGTCACGGGTTATGCCGTATTCCGTAAAAATGGCTTTCACTGCCTTATCAGGCTTTTTTATCATAGCCAGGAAAAGATGCTCAACGGAGACGTAGTCATCCCCCATGGCCTTGGCCTCATCCTCAGCATTATTCAGCACTTCATTCAGATATCTGCCGAAACGCAGGTCTCCACCCTGGACCTTTACACACTTTTCAAGGGCATCCTCCACCCTGCCGATAAAGTGTTCGGTATTAATGTCCATCTTCTCTACAAGCTTCAGGATCAGACTGTCATCCAGCTTCAAAAGAGAATAAAGCAGGTGCTCCTCCTCTATCTCCTGATTGCCGTATTCATATGCGATCTTCTCAGTATTCTGTACTGCCAATACTGAATTCTGTGTAAATTTCTGTATATTCATAATTCCCCCTTTCTGCCGCTTTTAGCGTCACATCAAAGACAATTTGTTTATGCAGATCCCCGGATACGAGAGTTTAGATCATATCAGCTATCGGTTTCAGCGCATCCGAGGATAATCTGTATTTTCTTCCAGGGATTATCTTCTCACTAATTGTTAGCCAAGTCAAGTGGTGAGTGCTAATTTTTTGTTTTGAAACGTCAAAACAACACACTCCGATCATTTGTGTAAAAAAAAGCGATCAGATTTTCCTCGAAAATCAAAAAAATAAGGCTGCATAAACCATGCAGCCTTATTACAGGTCATCCAATATCCTTTCCGCAGCCCTGCCTCTTGATATTCCGTTATCCATCGCCAGCTTACCGATATAGCGATGGGCTTCGTCCTCAGACATTTTCTTTTTATTTATAAGAACCAGCTTAGCCTTATTGACCACCCGCATCTCTTCCAGCTTTTCCTCAGCCTTAGCTACTTTTGCTTCCAGCTTATGCAGCTTATTCTGGGTGGCCACCAGAAAACGGACACTTTTGTCTATCCTGCCCTTCGGTGAAGGCTTTGGCATCACCATTATCCCCTGCTCAGTCACACGGTCCAGCACATCCTCGAATATATCCTGTGGGACCACCATGAGCACGGAGGCATCGCACTGTTCCACAATGTCAAGCGCAAGCTCCTCCCCGCTTTCATCAGGCAAAGGTGCATTGATGATCACGAGATCGTAATACCTTTCCAGAACATAACGCCTCGCCATCGCCCCGCTTTTTCTGGACTCAACAGTAATGACATCCATAAGCGACCTTTTTATCAGCGTCTCAAACTGCTCCGATGCCGAGACTATCAAAGCCGAATGAACTGTATCATCATGTTTCGGCATGGGTTACCTCCTAAGCACAAAGTTACTCAGTATATTCCTTTATTATCTCCGCAGGGACGTACTGTTTTACAAACGCACTTTCCTTTGCGAGTTTTGCTGCTTCCTTTTTGGAGCCGGGCAGGAATGCATCATCTTCATTCATTTCTGCCGGCAGTGCAAGCTTTCGTTCTATACCGGAAAGTCCTGCATATATCAGAAGCGCATATACCAGGTATGGATTACTCCCTGCATCCGGGCTTCTCAGCTCAGCCCTGGTCTTTCCCTTATAGCTTTCTATATACATAAGCTCCGACTGCCCCAGGCCGGACCAGTTTATACGGTCAGGTGCCGTATTATTGCCCAGACGCGAATAAGAGGAATCCGTAGGATTAAGGAAAATCGTCAGATCCCTTATCTTTTCTATTATGCCCGCAGCGGCATATTTTATGACATCATTCCCCTCACTATCTACTGCATACATATTTATGTGGTAACCGTTTCCCGGCATATCCGCAAGGGGAAGCGGTGAAAAATCCGCTGTCAGACCATATCTGTTCGCTATGGTGCTGACTGCCATCTTAAATGTTGTCATCTGGTCGGCAGCCTTAAGTGGCCTTGCATAGTGAAAATCTATCTCATTCTGTCCGGGTCCTTTTTCATGATGGGATCTTTCAGGGCGAAGCCCCATCTTTTCTATGGTAAGGGTTATCTCCCGGCGGATATTCTCACATTTATCCAAAGGTGCGATATCCATATATCCTGCATGATCATAAGGATTCTTCGTTGAATTTCCTTCATCATCATTGGCAAAAAGATAAAACTCCGTCTCATTGCCGAAGCGGAATTCAACTCCCGCATTCTCCGCTTCCTGAATTGCTTTTTTCAGAATGTATCTGGTATCAGCCTCATAAAGCTCTCCATCCGGTGTATATACATCACAGAACATCCTGAGTACCCTTCCGCTGTCAGGCCTCCAGGGCAGTATAGCCATGGTATCCGGATCCGGCTTAAGATAAAGAGACGAGTATTTGCTGTCTGCAAAACCTGCAATTGCCCTCGTACCGATCTGTATACCATCCTCAAAAGCCTTTTTCACTTCTCCGGGCATAACAGATATATTCTTTTGTACGCCGTATGCATCCCTGAAAGCAAGACGGATAAACTTTACATCCTCTTCCTCAATATACTTTAATACTTCTTCCATACTGTATTCCATAAATACGCCCTCCCCATGGTCATGGTTATTCTATTAATATTCTTCTGCCCGCACTGATAGCATCCCGCCGGCGGGGTCGTTCGCTAAGCAGTTCTTACGGAAATGTCCAAGTCATCAAGAAGCGTCCGGAACCGTTCACAAGCTACATCCGTGTAGCGTTGTTCACTCGTCCAAGCTGTCACGCCGCTTTTGCGTGACAGCCACCCATCACATGGCGTGGTGTTCCTAGTAAACATAGCATTTCCGAGAACTGCTAAAGCTCACTTTACACCGTCTGGCTGCTATACAGTGCGGGCCTACGAAATTTATATCGTCGATATCCTGGGGGAAATATCCTCCAGCACATCCAACAGTATCCTTACGGTATCAAGGGATGTGAACATCGTCACACCATTCATAATAGCACAGCGTCTGATTTCTATTCCATCGCTGTAATGTATGCCTGACAGAATTGCTCTGGTATTGATAATATAGCTTACGTAGCCTGCTCTGATAGATCTTAATATTTCATCACTTCCGTCACTTATCTTACCGCGGATACGTGTGCGGATTCCATGTTCCTTAAGATACATTGCAGTTCCTATGGTTCCCTCAATATTAAATCCCAGCTCATAGAAACGCCTGATAAGCGGAAGTGCCTCATCCTTATCCTCATCAGCAAGTGTTACCATTACAGTACCGTATTCCTTCATTTTGATACCGGAAGCCTGCAATGCTTTATACAGCGCTCTCTTAAGGCTCTTGTCATAGCCTATTGCTTCCCCTGTTGATTTCATCTCAGGCGAAAGGTATGCGTCCATTCCGTTAAGCTTTTCAAAAGAGAATGCAGGTGCCTTTACATACCAGAAATCTTTCTCCTTTGTGATAGTATCAGCTAATCCCTGGTCCTTAAGGCTCTCTCCCAGCATTACCTTAGTTGCGATATCCACAAGGGATACACCTGTTGACTTGGAAAGAAAAGGCACGCTCCTTGATCCTCTGGGATTAACTTCAATTATGTACACACTCTCATCCTTATCCACGATAAACTGTATATTATAGAGACCGACTATTCCTATGCCAATGCCAAGCTTCCTTGTATATTCCCATATCGTATCCTTGACCTTCTGCGATATTGAGAAAGGAGGATAAACGCTCATGCTGTCTCCCGAATGCACACCGGTACGCTCTACCAGTTCCATGATACCCGGCAGGAATACGCTTTCTCCGTCACATACGGCATCAATCTCCACTTCCTTTCCCACTATGTACTTATCAACCAGCACGGGCCTGTCTGCATCGATTTCAACAGCGTTCTTTAAGTAATGAACAAGCATCTCCTCATTTGCAACGATCTCCATTGCCCTGCCGCCCAGGACGAATGATGGACGTACAAGCACAGGATAACCTATCTGTTCCGCCGCCCTGATACCATCAGATATATTAGTAACGGCAAGCCCCTCGGGATGTGGTATTCCAAGCTTATTTATCACATTTTCAAATGCATCCCTGTCCTCTGCAGCAAATATTGCTTCGCATCCGGTACCTATGATCTTTACGCCTCTTTTTGCTAAAGGCTCTGCAAGATTGACTGCCGTCTGACCTCCTAAGGATGTTATGACACCGACAGGCTTCTCAAGTTCTATGATGTTCATTATATCCTCTACGGTAAGAGGCTCGAAATAGAGCTTGTCAGCCGTGGTATAGTCAGTGGAAACAGTTTCCGGATTGTTATTGATGACGATGGCTTCATAGCCTCTTTCATGAATAGTCTTTACGGCATGGACTGTTGAATAATCAAATTCCACACCCTGACCTATCCTTATGGGTCCGGAACCGAGAACTATTATCTTTTTATTATCCGAGACGATTGATTCGTTTTCATCCTCGTAAGTTGAGTAAAAATACGGAACATAGCTTTCAAACTCACTGGCACAGGTATCGATCATCTTGTAAACCGGATGCATGCCGTATGAGCGTCTCAGTTCCCAGACATCATCCTCCGTACACCCTAATAGTTCAGCTATATATGAATCGGAAAATCCCATCCTCTTTGCTTCATACAGAGTATCCCTGTCAATAACAGGCTTTCCGTTTTCATCGAGCCTGCAGGTCTCTTCCAGCTTAATCTCATGGTCAACTATCATTTTGATCTTATCAAGGAAGAACATATCTATCTTAGTTCTTGAATAGATAGTCTGGGGATCCGCACCGAGCCATAAAAGCTCAGATATTGCATATATCCGGTCGTCTGTCCCTTCCTCTATGTATGAAAGCAGTTTCTCGATTGCTTCTTTCCGGTTTTCAGGCTCCGGCTTGTCCGAAAGATTCTCTACATCGAATTTTGCCAGATGAATGTGGTTCTTTCCATCCTCCAGCGAACGGATAGCCTTAAGAAGACTTTCCTCCAAAGTCCGGCCCACGCTCATGATCTCGCCTGTGGCTTTCATCTGGGTAGAAAGCACATTTGATGCCAGCGTAAACTTATCGAAAGGGAACCTGGGCATCTTGGTCACAACATAATCCAAAGCAGGCTCAAAGCAGGCCGGTGTATTTGCAAGCTCTATCTCATCCAGATTCATTCCTATTGCGATCTTTGCCGACACCCTTGCAATAGGATAGCCGCTGGCCTTGGATGCAAGTGCAGATGAACGGGATACCCTTGGATTGACTTCTATTACGTAATAATTAAAGGATTCTGGATCGAGGGCGAACTGAACATTGCACCCGCCCTTTATCTTAAGCGCCCTGATTATCCTCAATGCGCTGTCCCTTAGCATATGATACTCTTTATTTGTAAGAGTCTGGCTGGGTGCAACCACTATGGAGTCACCGGTATGTATGCCCACAGGATCAAGGTTTTCCATATTGCAGACGGTAATGGCTGTGTCATTAGCATCACGCATAACCTCATATTCAATCTCTTTGTAGCCCTTGATACTTTTCTCTACCAATACCTGATGCACAGGAGACAGTGCAAGAGCATTCTTCATCCTCTCACACATCTCTTCCTCGTCATTCGCAAAACCGCCGCCGGTTCCGCCCAGGGTAAAAGCAGGCCTCAGGATAACAGGATAACCTATCTCCTCTGCTGCCGCTAATCCTTCTTCCATGCTCTCTGCTATAGCCGAAGGAACTACCGGTTCTCCCAGGCTTTCACACAGTTCCTTGAACTGCTCCCTGTCCTCAGCCTTTCGGATGCTCTCTGCATCAGTTCCCAAAAGCTCTATCTCACATTCATCAAGCACGCCCTTATCGTAGAGCTGCAGTGACAGATTAAGACCTGTCTGTCCTCCTATTCCCGGCACAATAGCATCAGGCCTTTCATACCGGCATATCCTTGCCATATACTCAAGAGTCAGCGGCTCCATATATACCTTGTCAGCTATGGCATGATCAGTCATTATGGTGGCCGGATTTGAATTAGCAAGTATTACTTCATAGCCTTCTTCCTTAAGTGCAAGACAGGCCTGGGTTCCTGCATAATCAAATTCCGCTGCCTGCCCGATAACGATGGGACCTGAGCCTATCACAAGTACCTTTTTTATATCAGTTCGCTTTGGCATTTTTTCTTAACCTCTTTTCATCAGATCGGTAAAACGTGAAAACAGATATCCGCTGTCCTGGGGGCCCGGCGCACTTTCAGGATGGTACTGTACGGAGAATACCTTATCCTCATCGCTGTAAATTCCCTCTACGGTATTGTCCAGCACATTTATATGGGAAACCTTAAGATCTGTTCCCTCCAGGGAATCCTCATCCACTGCATAGCTGTGGTTCTGGCTTGTTATCTCTATCTTCCCGGTGCGGACATCTCGCACAGGATGATTTCCGCCCCTGTGGCCGAATTTTAATTTGTATGTCTTTGCTCCGTAAGAAAGTGAAAGGAGCTGGTGACCGAGACAGATACCGAACATAGGGATCTTTCCCCTTAAGTCTTTCAATGTTTCTATCACCTCCGGCACATCACAAGGGTCTCCTGGCCCGTTTGAAATGAACACTCCGTCCGGATGAAGTGAAAGGATTTCTTCCCAGTCAGTATCATAGGGAACAATAGTAACATTACATCTGCTGCGATTGAGCATCCTTACGATATTCGACTTCATTCCACAGTCTATTGCCACCACATTAAATAACGGATTTGAAGTACGGCTGTACCACTTCTTCGAACAGCTGCATCTCTTAACCGCATCATGCGGTATCGGTGTTTCCTTTATTATCTTAAGGCCTTCCTCCGCGGACATATCTTCATCGGTAATTATGCACCTTCCGGAACCGTTGTCACGAATACTTCTTACAAGCTTTCTCGTATCTACGCCACATATTCCGGGGATACCGTTTTCCTCCAAAAGTTCAGGCAGTGTCTTGGCTGACCTGAAATTGGAAGGGTTATCATTTATATCCCTAACAATAAATGCAGATGGAGATATCATCCTGCTTTCGAAATCCTCATCCGCAACACCGTAGTTTCCGATAAGCGGATATGACATTACAATAGCCTGGTCGGTATATGAAGGATCCGAAACTATCTCCTGATAACCTGCCATTGATGTATTGAAGACTATCTCACACACAACGGTTTTGCTGCCGCCAAAGCCGGTTCCCAGATATTCAGATCCGTCCGCCAGGATCAGTTTTCTGTTAAGTTCCATTACTTTCGTTTCTCCTTTGCCATCCACTATCAGCGTGAACGCACTCAAATTATACACATTTTTTATATGCTTCAAAACCCTGCAAAAACCTTACTTTTCATTCGCTTCTAACTCTTAATTCTTAACGAAGCAGCTATAAAGCCTTTGAATAAAGGATGCGGTCTGTTAGGCCTGGATTTAAACTCCGGATGGTACTGAACGCCAATATAGAAATCCCTGTCAGACAGCTCCACCGTCTCGACAAGCCTTCCGTCAGGTGATATTCCGGAAAGGCAGAGCCCCTTCTCCTTAAGTACATCCCGATAGTCATTATTAAATTCATAACGATGTCTGTGTCTTTCGGAGATCTCTGTTTTTCCGTAATAACTCTCCATCTTTGTGCCCGGTACGATACTGCAGGGATAGCTTCCAAGTCTTAGTGTTCCACCCTTTTCTATCTCATCCGACTGCCCCGGCATAAAATCGATGACCTTATGCTCCGAAGGATCATGGAATTCACCCGAGCATGCATCCTCTATTCCTGCCACGTGTCTCGCATATTCTATTACAGCTATCTGCATTCCAAGACAGATTCCGAAATAAGGTATCCCCTCTTCCCTTGCAAATTCAGCTGCAAGTATCATTCCCTCTATTCCTCTGTCACCGAAGCCCCCGGGAACGATTATGCCGGAAAGTCCTTCAAACACTTCCTTATAGTTTGCCTCTGTAATCTCTTCAGAATCAAGCCATTCTATATTGACTTTTGCATTCAATGCAAAGCCTGCATGCCGCAGCGCCTCAGCTACAGAAAGATATGCATCATGGAGCTGGACATATTTTCCAACAAGTCCTACTGTCACTTCGCTGTTGAGATTATCTATACTGCTAACAAGAGCTTCCCATTCCTTAAGATCAGGCTCCGGAGCATTGATCCCCAGCTCCCTGCATACTACTCCGGAAAAACCGGAATCCTCAAGCATAAGCGGAGCACCGTATAAAGAACCGAGCGTCCTGTTTTCTATAACGCAGTCTTCCTTGACATTACAGAACATTGAAATCTTTTTGAATATACCCGGATCAAGTGGTTCATTGCACCTGAGCACTATAATATCAGGCTTAATGCCCATTCCCTGCAGCTCCTTAACCGAGTGCTGTGTAGGCTTTGATTTATGTTCATTGGAACCGTGCAAATAGGGAACCAGGGTAACATGAATAAACAGACTGTTTTCCGGCCCGACTTCCAGTGAAATCTGTCTTACGGCCTCCAGAAAAGGCTGGGACTCGATATCACCGATAGTTCCTCCTATCTCTGTAATAATAATGTCCGCACCGGTCTCTTTGCCGGCACGATATACGAATTCCTTAATCTCATTTGTGATATGGGGGATAACCTGAACAGTCGAGCCCAGATACTCACCACGTCTTTCTTTATTGAGTACATTCCAGTATACCCTTCCGGATGTGAGATTGGAAAATTTAGTAAGGTCTTCATCAATAAATCTTTCATAATGCCCCAGGTCAAGATCCGTTTCCGCACCATCCTCGGTAACATACACCTCACCATGCTGATATGGACTCATGGTTCCGGGATCCACATTAATATAAGGATCCAGTTTCTGTGCAGCCACCTTAAGTCCTCTTGCCTTAAGCAGCCTGCCCAGCGATGCTGCCGTTATACCTTTCCCAAGCCCAGAAACAACACCGCCTGTTACAAATATATACTTCGTCATACTTCCTCTTTCTGCCGCCTTAACGGCTCCGCATAGCGATCAAAGAACATTGTGCCACCGTCAAAAAGAATAAACGCTTGCCACACCACATTACAGATTTGTATATCCCATAAGTGCCTCATCAACTTCCCTGGCTGCAGTCCTTCCTTCAGCAATTGCCCATACCACCAGGGACTGTCCTCTGTGCACATCACCCGCGGCATAGACCTGCTCCTTTGATGATGCATGCTTCCCCGGCTCAGTTTTTATATTTGTCCTTCCATCAAGCTCTACGCCGAAATCATCCGTAACATACTTCTCGCTTCCAAGGAAACCTGCGGCTATAAGTACAAGCTGTGCAGGAACAGTCTTCTCGGTTTCCTCTACAGGTACCATGTTCATCCTGCCGGTCTTTTCATCCTTTTTGGCTTCGAGAGATACTAACACCACTTCCTTAAGGTTTCCTTTTTTGTCTTTTACGAATTCCTTTACCGTGGTCTGATAAACCCTCGGATCATGGCCGAATTTCCATATTGATTCTTCCTGACCATAATCCACCTTAAGGACCTTCGGCCATTCAGGCCAGGGATTGGACAAAGTTCTTTCCTTGGGAGGCTCGGGCATCATCTCAAGCTGTGTAACGCTCTTTGCTCCCAGTCTTATGCAGGTTCCTGCACAGTCATTGCCTGTATCACCTCCGCCGATTATTATTACATCCTTATCCTTTGCAAGCTCATAAGGCACATCCTTGAATTCACTATCAAGAAGCTTCTTGGTAACTTCCGAGAGGAAATCCACTGCGAACCTGATTCCCTTTGCATCCCTTCCCGGAGCGATTATGTTCCTTGGGTTTGATGCACCGCAACAAAGTATCACGCTGTCATATTCCTTATTTAGCTCTGCTGCGGTAATATCCTTACCTACATCAGTATTAACAACAAATCTGACACCTGCCTCTTCCATAAGATGCACCCGTCTGTCGATTACTGATTTATCAAGTTTCATATTAGGGATACCGTATCTTAACAGACCGCCCACACGGTCCCTTCTTTCATATACAGTGACTTCGTGACCTCGTCTGTTTAAAAGCTGTGCCGCAGCGAGACCTGAGGGGCCGCTTCCTATAATAGCCACTTTCTTCCCAGTCCTTACTGCAGGTACTTCTTCTTTTACCAGATCATGCTCATAAGCATATTCGATAACAGCCTTCTCATTTTCCTTTGTTGAAACAGGCGCATCATGAAGCCCGCAGGCACAGGCAGCTTCACAGAGCGCAGGGCATACCCTGCTGGTAAACTCAGGAAAACTGTGTGTAACGGAAAGCCTCCTGTATGCTTCTTCCATCCTCCCCCTGTAAACCAGATCATTTACTTCAGGAACAAGATTGTGAAGAGGACAGCCTGATGCCATACCCGCTATCATCACACCGGCCTGACAGAAGGGCACACCACAGTCCATGCATCTGGCAGCCTGTCTGCTTTGGTCTGCCAGCTCAAGCCTCTCGTGAAACTCGCGAAAGTCCATAACTCTCTCTGATTCCGGCCTCACACGGCCGTCTTCCCTTGCATATTCCAAAAAACCGCTCGTCTTTCCCATTATCTGGCACCTCCTATAAACGCCTTGAAGGCTTCTATCTTTGCAGCCTCTGTATCAGCTCCCGCTTCCATCTCCCTGGCAATGAGCCTGCGTATCTCCTTGTAGTCAGCAGGTATGATCTTCTTGAAATGAGGAACATATTCATCAAATTTTGAAAGTATAAGCTGCCCCTTCCTTGAGCCTGTATGCGCCACATGCTCTGTAATAATACGCTTAAGCTCATCCAGATCTTCCTTATGTTCAAGCATCTCCATGCTGACAAGCTGCTTATTCAGATTCTTATAAAGAGTGTTGCCCTCATCAAGTACATAAGCGATACCGCCGCTCATACCGGCAGCAAAGTTTTTGCCGGTCTCTCCCAGTATGACTACCGTACCTCCGGTCATATATTCACAGCCATGCTCGCCGACGCCCTCAACTACTGCTGTTGCACCGGAATTCCTTATGGCAAATCTTTCCCCGGCCTTACCTGCTATATACGCCTGTCCTGATGTAGCACCGTAGAGTGCCACATTTCCTATGATGATATTTTCCTCCGGATCATACTGTGCCTCCACAGGTGCGGATACTATAAGCTTTCCGCCTGACAGGCCTTTTCCGAAGTAGTCATTGCTGTCTCCCGTAAGATTCAATGTAAGTCCTTTAGGTATGAACGCGCCAAAGCTCTGTCCGCCGGAACCTGTACAGCTAACGGTAATGGTATCCTCGGCCAGACCTTCATGATTCTTCCTGGTGATCTCCGCACCAAGCAGAGTTCCAAAGGTCCTGTCTATACTCTGAAGATGTACTTTGACCTCCGCCTTTTCGCCGGTCTCGATCGCATGTTTTACAGCCTTTGACTTAAGCAGCACGCTTTCATCCTTGGTATCCTGAAGCCTGAAATCATACAGATACTGATCCTCGTGAGATATCTTTTCTCCCTCCATATGCATAAGGATCCCGGAAAGATCGATCTTTTCCTGATTATCCTTAAGACCATCCTTAACCTTAAGCAGGTCGCTTCTTCCTACCAGCTCTTCAACTGACCTGATCCCGAGACTTGCCATGATCTCCCTTAACTCCCTTGCGATAAAGATCATGAAATTCTCCACATACTCAGGTTTGCCCGCAAAGCGTTTCCTAAGCTCAGGATTCTGTGTTGCCACACCCATAGGGCAGGTATCAGACTGGCACTGTCTCATCATTACACACCCCATTGTTATCAGGGGAGCTGTAGCAAAGCCGAACTCCTCCGCACCGAGCATAGCGGCTATGGCCACATCCCTTCCGCTCATGAGCTTGCCGTCAGTCTCTATAACCACCCGGTTTCTTAAGCCGTTAGCTAAAAGTGTCTGATGGGTTTCAGCAAGGCCCAGCTCCCAGGGAAGACCTGCATTATGTATGGAAGAAAGCGGTGCCGCACCGGTACCTCCGTCATATCCGGATACCAGAACTACCGCCGCACCTGCTTTTGCAACACCTGCAGCTACCGTGCCCACGCCTGCCTCGGATACCAGCTTGACCGATATACGCGCATTCTTATTGGCACACTTAAGGTCATAAATAAGCTGTGCAAGATCTTCTATGGAATAGATATCATGGTGAGGAGGCGGCGATATAAGGCTCACACCCGGAGTAGAGTGCCTGGTCTTTGCAATCCAGGGATATACTTTCTTGCCCGGAAGATGCCCGCCTTCGCCAGGCTTTGCCCCCTGCGCCATCTTGATCTGTATTTCTTTTGCACTTACAAGATAACGGCTGGTAACGCCGAAACGTCCGCTTGCTACCTGTTTTATAGCAGAGCTTCTGTCATCCTTTGTACCTGCTGATTCTATACGCTCATCACTCTCTCCGCCTTCACCGCTGTTGCTCTTTCCTTTCAGGTGGTTCATGGCGACAGCCAGCGTCTGATGTGCTTCCTCAGAAATGGAACCGTATGACATAGCACCTGTCTTGAATCTCTTTACTATGGCTTCCTCACTTTCAACTTCATCCAGTGGCACGGCATTTTCTGCATATCTGAAATCAAGAAGGCTTCTGAGATACCCGGTAGTCTCATCATCCACCATCTTTGTATATTCCTTAAAGCGGTCATAACTGCCTTCCCTTGTAGCGAGCTGCAGCATATGTATAGTACGTGGATTGTATCTGTGCTTTTCTCCCTGGCTTCTTTCCTTATGCCTTCCCATAGCTGACATCTCAAGATTTACAGGAAGTCCCAGGGGATCAAAAGCCCTGCTGTGCTGCTTATCTGCTGCCCTGCCTATGTCTTCGAGAGTGATACCGCCCACACGGCTAACTGTCCCGGGGAAATATTCATTTATGACATCCCCGGAAATACCGATAGCTTCGAATATCTTGCTGCCCTGATATGACTGTATGGTGGAGATACCCATCTTGGAAGCGATCTTTACTATGCCGAAAAGGATCGCATCATCATAATCATCGACTGCGGCATAATAATCCTTATCGAGCAGCTCCTCATCCACAAGCTGAGCAATAGTCGCATGCGCAAGATAGGGATTGATAGCAGATGCACCATATCCCAATAAGGTTGCAAAATGGTGCACTTCCCTGGGTTCACCGGACTCAAGTATTATAGACATCGCCGTACACTTCTTGGTCTCAACCAGGTGCTTATGTACAGCAGCTACAGCCAGCAGAGACGGGATAGCCACATGGTTCTCATCCACGCCTCTGTCGGAAAGGATCAGGATATTTGCACCTTCCCTGTAAGCCTTGTCTACTTCTACAAAGAGATGATTTATAACCCTCTTCATAGGTGTGCTCTTATAGAAAAGTATGGAAACCTGTGCCACCTTGAAACCTTCCTTTTTCATATTGCGGATCTTCAGGAGATCAAGATCTGTCAGGATCGGATTCTTTATCTTAAGGACCTGGCAGTTATCAGGTTTCTCTTCCAGCAGGTTTCCGTTCGTTCCCAGATATACAGACCTGGATGTAACTATCTCCTCACGCTGCGCATCAATAGGAGGATTGGTAACCTGTGCAAACAACTGCTTGAAATAATAGAACAGCGGCTGGTACTCATCTGATAATGTTGCGATAGGAGTATCAATACCCATGGAGCCTATTGCTTCGCTGCCGTTAAGTGCCATTGAAAGTATGCTGTCGTGATAGTTTTCCCAGGTATAGCCAAAAGCTTTCTGCAGTCTGGCACGCGCTTCGGCCGTATAACTCTCAACTTTTTTATTCGGCGCTTTCAATGAAGAAAGCGTCAGAAGCTTACTGTCAAGCCACTCACCGTAAGGCTTACCCAGCGCATACTTTTCCTTTATCTCCTCATCATAGATAATCCTCTTTACCCTTGTATCCACTACAAGAAGCTTGCCCGGATGGAGACGTTCCTTCCTGATGATGTGGCTCTCATCAAGATCGAGGACTCCGACCTCTGATGAAAGTATAAGCCTGCCATCATCCATTACATAGTACCTCGACGGACGGAGCCCGTTACGGTCAAGAATTGCTCCCATTACATCTCCGTCTGAGAAAAGGATCGAAGCAGGACCATCCCAGGGCTCCATCATGGTAGCGTAGTACTGATAAAAATCCCTTTCCTCCTGTGAAAGAGTCTCATTATGTGACCAGGGCTCAGGTATCATTATAGCCGCAACCAGCGGAAGCTCCATTCCACTCATCACAAGAAACTCAAGCGTATTGTCAAGCATTGCGGAATCGGATCCGCTCTGGGAAATAACAGGAAGAACCTTTGTCATATCTTCTGCAGAAAAAACATCCGTATGCATGGTTTCTTCTCTTGCAAGCATCTTGTCCGCATTACCCTTTATAGTATTAATCTCACCGTTATGCACGATAAAACGGTTAGGATGTGCCCGATTCCAGCTCGGTGCTGTATTTGTAGAAAAACGTGAATGAACCATTGCAATGGCTGACTCATAATCATTATCTTCAAGATCGCTGAAGAATATACGAAGCTGTCCTACAAGGAACATTCCCTTATATACGATAGTCCTGCAGGACAATGAAGGTACGTAAGTATTAACATTACTCTGTTCAAACTCTCTGCGGACAATGTAGAGCATACGGTCGAAATCAAGATCTGTTTTAGCAGATACCGGTCTTTCGATAAAAACCTGATAAATCTCAGGCATGCACTCTTTAGCCTTGCTTCCCAGTACATCCGGATTTACATCAATTTTTCTCCAGCCTAAAAGCTTTAAACCGGCCTTTCTTGTGATTATCTCGAATAGTGATTTTGCCTGCCTCTTATCGAGATCATTCTGTGGGAAGAAAAACATGCCCACGCCATACTGCCGATATCCCGGAAGATTGATTCCTGCCTCCTTCATCTTTTTTACGAAGAACTTATGCGGGATCTGAGTCAGTATGCCGACACCGTCACCGGTCTTGCCTTCCGCATCCTTTCCTGCCCTGTGCTCAAGATTCTCCACAATGGAAAGAGCATCGCTTACAAGCTTATGGCCGGGGCGTCCCTCCACATCAATGATCGCACCGATGCCGCAGTTGTCATGCTCAAATTCCTGCCTGTACAATCCTTTTGCTCTTACCTGCTCAAACTGATCTGTCATTCCGGTTCCTCCTTATCTTTCGTACCTCAGGCACTGTGGCAATTCCTGCCGGATCTGCAAAAAAAGGCGCCTTGGGTATAAACCCAAGACGCCATTGTCTTTTGATCTAAATAAATGTTTCAATCAATTCGATATAACTGTGTCACCATTGACATAAAATATAATAATTTCTATAAACTGAGATGTCAAGTTTTTTTTGTTAATTTGTGCATTACCTTTCTGCATGAAAAGGAGCTGCTCCGCGTTTATACAATTTACCTCCTCTTAACCGGATATTTATTATTGAAACATGCAGCACATACGGGCAGGCCATCAACCATCGATGAAATATCTTTCAGATCGAAGTATCCCAGAGTATCCGCACCTATAGTCTGACAAACCTCCTCCGTCGAGTGTTCCGAAGCGATAAGCTGCCCGGAGGAAGGAACATCCGTGCCATAAAAACACGGATATAAGAATGGCGGTGAGCTGACACGCACATGCACTTCCGTTGCACCGGCATTACGCAGCATCTCTACGATCTGCCGCATGGTAGTGCCCCTTACTATGGAATCATCAATAAGCACTACTCTTTTACCTTTTACTACATTTTCCATTATTGCAAGCTTCATATGTACAGCATTCTTCCGTTCCTCATCTGTAGGCTTTATAAAACTCCGACCCACATAGCTGTTCTTATGAAATCCCAGTGCAAAAGGAATGCCCGATTCAAGTGCATATCCTTCAGCAGCAGCAAGTCCCGAATCAGGTACACCTATTACCACATCCGCCTCCACTTTGTACCTTCTTGCCAGCGCCCTGCCGGCTTTTATTCTTGAGTCATGTACCGATATCCCGTCAATAACAGAATCAACCCTCGCAAAATAAATATATTCAAAAATGCAGTGAGCACATTTTTCTGCCCCCGGGATATGATCTGACAAAACTCCGTCCTCAGTAACAGTAACTATCTCACCCGGTTCTATGTCCCTGATCAGTTCTCCACCCACAGTTTTTATGGCAGCACTTTCAGACGCGAGGATATATGTATTTTGCCGTTTTCCAAGTACAAGAGGTTTTAATCCATAAGGATCCCTTATGCCGATGAGCTTTCTGGGGCTCATTATCAGACAGGCATAGCCGCCCTTTAGCTTAAGCGACGCTTTCTTAACCGCATCCTCTATTGAGCCTGTCTTTATCCTTTCACTTATGACCTCATACGCAAGGACCTCTGAATCAGAAGAAGTGTAATGGGCCTGCCCTCTGTGCAGCTGTTTTTCTTTGAGCTCATCAGCGTTCATTATATTTCCGTTATGCACCAGTGCGAGGCTTCCCTTTATGTAATTCATGGCAATGGGCTGAGCATTCTCGATGCTGCTTCCGCCGGTTGTGGAATACCTGACATGCCCCACCCCGATATTGCCGTACAGATAGCTTAAGTCAGCCTTGGTAAACACTTCGCTTACTAATCCCATTCCCTTTTTAATGGCAATATTTCCCATGGAACCGTCAGTATCAGACACGGCGATTCCGGCGGATTCCTGGCCCCTGTGCTGCAGCGCAATCAGGCCGTAGTAAATATCCTTTGCCACGCTATGGCCTTCAATGGAATACATTCCGAAAACACCACACTCTTCGTGAAGCTTATCCTCATATGGATTCATGCGATTCGTTTCCTCCTGAAATGATAATTGATTGAAACTGCGTAAAATAATGATCAATGAGTTTCAACTGTCCGTAAAACTCAAAATTCATGGTCACCGGCAGGGGGCTTTCTGCCTCCCGCCGTGATCATGTACCTTTAAATCTATAACTGTTCAGAACCTTTCGGTCATCCGGTTATGTTTAATTGTTTACTCTACATCCTGAAGTGCTTCGTAATTCTCTTCACCGGTTCTGATCTTTACTACTCTGCTTACCGGATATACGAATATCTTGCCATCGCCCACATGTCCGGTGTAAAGGACTTTTTTAGCGGTCTCGATAACCTTATCTACAGGAATCGCACTTACGACTACTTCAAGCTTTACCTTAGGAAGCAGTGTTGCGTCAATCTCGACACCTCTGTACTTCTCGCCGGCGCCCTTTTCGATACCGCATCCCATAACCTGTGTTACCGTCATTCCTGTGACACCCAGCGCATTCATTGCTTTCCTGAGAGTATCGTACTTTGAAAGCTTAGCAATGATGACAACCTTTGAAATACCGCTATCCATACCCGGCAATGGCATTTCCCTTACTACCTTAACTGCTGCGTTCTTTGCTGCCTCAGAAGCCTTCTCATAATCATCCGTACCAAGGTTTGTATTTTCATTTACATTCATGGTCATCGTGTTTGCAATATCCATGATAGCGAAACCTGCATAAGCTGAAGGAAGACCATGCTCAGTAGCATCCAGACCGGTTATCTCTTCTTCCTCTGAAACCCTGAGCCCGATCGTCTTCTTTATTACGAAGAATGCGATCGTGATCGTTACTATCGTCCAGACAGCCGTTACTCCCAAACCACCAAACTGCTTTATAAGCTGATCGATTCCGCCGCCGTAGAAGAGACCTTCAGTGATACCTGCTGATGCAAATCCAGGTGCTGAACTTGTTGCAAAGAGACCTACTGCCAGAGTACCCCAGATACCGTTTAACATATGTACGGCAACCGCACCAACAGGATCATCCACATGAAGTACATTATCGGTAAACCATACTCCGAATACTACAAGTAATCCTGCTACTACACCGATAATGGCTGATCCTGCACAGTCTGTTACATCACAGGGGGCCGTGATGGCTACAAGACCTGCAAGCGATGCATTAAGACACATTGACACATCAGGCTTACCATACTTCAGCCAGGTAAATATCATACATACAACAGTTGCAACCGCAGGTGCTACAGTAGTAGTAAGGAACACGGAGCCAAGTGTGGGAACATCAGTTGCTGCTGCGCCATTGAATCCATACCATCCAAGCCACAGAATGAATACGCCAAGTGCTGCGATTACAAGATTGTGACCGGGAAATGCATTAACTTTCTTTACCTTGCCATCCTTATCCCTTTCGAACTTACCGATCCTGGGACCAAGCATCGTTGCACCGATCAGAGCGCAGATACCGCCTACCATATGTATACAGTTGGATCCTGCATAGTCATGGAATCCCCAGTCAGCAAGGAAACCTCCGCCCCATGTCCAGTGAGCTTCGATAGGATATATCACAGCTGAAATGATTGCCGAGTAGATACAGTAGCTTGAAAACTTTGTTCTTTCAGCCATTGAACCGGATACGATGGTAGCTGTGGTAGCACAGAATACCAGGTTAAATACAAATGCTGAATAATCAAAGTCTGCGTAATTTGTAAAAACATCAAATGAAAATCCGCCAATGAAACCGCCAAGCATATTTTCGCCAAGCATCAGAGATGCTCCGCAGATAAACCACATAAGAGTACCTATACAGAAATCCATAAGGTTTTTCATTATGATGTTTCCTGCGTTTTTTGCTCTGGTAAATCCGGATTCGCACATTGCAAATCCTGCCTGCATCCAGAATACCAGTGCTGCGCCGATAAGAAACCATACCGCAAACACTTCGCTGTCCAGTCCCGCCAAATCTTCCATTACTTCGTTTGTCATAGTCATTACCTCCTTGTTAAATCGAGAACGGGTATCCCCGGCTCTGTAAATAAAAAACAGTTATTCCACTTCCGGTGTTTCCACGCCATTGTGGGATAACTGTTTTAATCATTCAGGATGGCAGCCATACTTTTACAGCCACCGCATCAGGCACTCTTAAAGTGTCTGATCAATAAACAGAGAACAGGAGCTTACCGTAACTCGGTACAGGCCAGCATTCTTCACTGGTAAGCATCTCTGCCTCATCGACATATTTCCTTAAACTCTCCATCTTAGGGATCACATCATCTCTTACTGCCTCTGAAGACTTTGTAATGTCCTCATAACCCTTCAGGGTTTCAAGTGCTTCCTCAAGATCCTTCACCTTATCAAGGATATTGTCAGTAAGCTCGGAGAGTCTCTCCATTGTAGTGATCTCATAATTGCATTTCACCTGGCTGCTTACTGATTTCATAAGCGATGTGGTCTTTGCAAGGCTGTATAGATACTCCTCTATAGCCGGAAGGTAATTTTTCCTCACCATATCCACCATTGTATGACCTTCAATGTTTACTGTCTTTGCGTAGTTCTCAAGCATGATCTCATACCTTGAACGAAGCTCGGACTCAGTAAATACATTGTGTGCCATAAGCATATCCATATTCTTCTGATCAAGCAGATGAGGCATAGCATCTGCTGTAGTCTTGAGATTGGAAAGTCCGCGTACCTCGGTAGCCTCCTTAACCCACTCTTCTCCGTAGCCGTTACCGTTAAAAAGTATCCTCTCATGCTTCTTGATGGTTTCCTTAATTAGCTCGTGAAGATCACTTTCAAAATTTCCCGATCCTTCAAGCTTATCGGCGAACTGCTTTAAGCTTTCTGCTACAGCAGCATTCAGCATGATGTTGCAGCAGGCAATACTATTGGATGAGCCAAGTGAACGGAACTCAAACTTGTTTCCCGTAAAAGCAAAAGGCGATGTACGGTTTCTGTCTGTTGTATCTCTGGAGAATCTGGGCAGTGTATGAACACCCAGCTTCATTATCACCTTCTCAGCTCCTTCATAAGGTGTATCATTCTTTATAGCATCCAGAATACCGGAAAGCTCATCACCAAGGAATACGGAAATGATAGCGGGAGGAGCTTCATTTGCGCCAAGACGATGGTCGTTACCTGCAGTAGCAACCGAAAGTCTTAACAGATCCTGGTAGTCATCAACAGCCTGAATTACTGCGCAGAGGAAAAGCAGGAACTGTGCATTTTCGTAAGGTGTTTCACCGGGTGATAAAAGATTCATTCCGGTATCTGTTGCCATTGACCAGTTGTTATGCTTTCCCGAACCATTAACGCCTGCAAAAGGCTTCTCATGAAGGAGACATACCATGCCGTGCTTTCTTGCAACCTTCTGCATGATCTCCATTGTAAGCTGGTTTTTATCGGTAGCCACATTAGTGGTAGAAAAGATCGGTGCCAGCTCGTGCTGTGCGGGAGCAACTTCATTATGCTCTGTCTTTGCAAGGATTCCAAGTTTCCAAAGCTCCGCATTTAAGTCTTCCATAAATGCTGTTACTCTGGGCTTGATAACACCGAAATAATGATCATCAAGTTCCTGTCCCTTGGGAGGCATTGCTCCGAAAAGTGTTCTGCCGGTATAAACAAGGTCCGGTCTCTTCTCAAACATTTCTTTATCGATAAGGAAATATTCCTGTTCAGGTCCGACACTCGTCCTTACATACTTTGCTTCTACGCCGAAAAGCTTAAGTATCCTCTTAGCCTGACGGTCAAGAGCCTGCATTGAACGGAGCAGCGGGGTCTTCTTATCAAGTGCATCTCCCGAATAAGAACAGAAAGCGGTAGGAATGCAGAGTGTATGATCCTTGATGAATGCATAAGATGTGGGATCCCATGCTGTATATCCTCTTGCTTCAAAAGTGGCCCTGAGTCCGCCCGATGGGAATGAAGATGCATCAGGCTCTCCCTTGATCAGCTCCTTGCCGGAAAATTCCATTATTACTCCGCCGTCGGGTGAAGGTGTAATGAAACTGTCGTGCTTCTCTGCCGTAACACCTGTAAGAGGCTGGAACCAGTGAGTGAAATGTGTTGCTCCCTTTTCTACTGCCCAGTCACGCATCTGAAGTGCAACTGCTTCTGCCACTTCCTCGTCAAGCTTTTCATTCTCATCAATGGTCTTTTTAAGAGAACTGTAAACATCAGCCGAAAGCCTTGCTCTCATAACCCTGTCATCAAAAACCATAGAACCGAAAATCTCAGGTACATTCTGTTTTTCCATTGTCGTCCTCCTTAATGTAATCGCCGTTTTCTATATTCCGGCATTGTTTTGAAAAAAAGAAAAGGCGCCTCGGAGAAATCTCCGAGACGCCTTTGTCTCACACGCTCATAGTAAATGCATTTTTTTAAATTGTCAAGAATAAATTTAAAAATTTCGCCAAAATTTTTGTCAAAAATCTTTGATTTTATTATCTTTCACAATCTGAAACGATACACCCTTGCTTCATAGGGCGCAAACCAGCCTTTTCCGATAGCCTCCCCCATTCCTTCATGAGATAATGCATCCGAAGACAGGATTGCCTTTGCAGCATTCCTGAGCCTATGTCCATCCTCTGTATTTTCACGGTAATTTGCGATCACCAGCTTAGCTTTCTTCCCTGCAAACTCATGAGGAAGCTTAACTCTTACCGGAAGCTTCGAAAATGAACATATCACCAGATAACAGATATCACCAAGTCTTCTCTCATACATATAGATATGCCTGTCATTCGGGAAATACTCTTTATATGAACCGTATATCAGAGTCCTGCTGTGACGCCTGATTTTTAAACACTTCCTGTAAAAATTCAGTATACTGTCAGCATCATGCTCCTGGCATGCGACATTCACCCTCCTGTAATTCGGATTCACGAAAAACCACGGTCTATGAATCGAAAAGCCTGCGTATTTACTTCCGTTCCACTGCATGGGAGTCCGCGAAGAATCACGGCTGGAAAAATGAATCCTTTTAAGCCTTCTCTCGACAGTGTCCTTAATATTATATTTTTGATAATTAGTCTTTGATGAGACATCCACGTAATCATCAATAGACTTGAGCCTGATATTTGTCATGCCGATTTCCTGTCCCTGGTATATAAAAGGAGTTCCCTGCAGGAACAGGTAGCTTACAGCAAGTGATGTCCCGCTCTCACGGCGCAGTCTTTCACTTCCGTATCTGCTTATTATCCTTGGATGGTCATGATTTTCTATATACAGGGCGTTCCATGCCTTTCCTGCAAGTGCATACTGCCATTTTGACAAAGCCCGCTTGTATTTACGAAGATCGAAAGGCCTATGCACATATTCTGTATAAAGGCAGTCCGCCATCATATGATCAAAAGAAAACATCATATCCAGAGATTTCGTGGGACCTGTCAGATAATTCATAGCTGACTTTACAGTGGTCATGGGACCTTCCCCAAGCTGGAAACAGTCATACTCTTCACAGACCTTTCTGAATTCTCCAAGATAATCATGAATATGAGGACCGTCTTTGTAATACGGCATTCCGTTTACAACAGGTATAAATGGAAGACCGTCGGGAAGCCCTTCTTTTTTGGATATGAAATTGATAACATCCTCCCTGAAGCCATCCACTCCCATATCAAGCCAGAATCGGAGTATGCTCTTTACTTCTTCTCTGACTTTTGGATTATCCATATTCAGATCTGGCTGCTTTTTGGCAAAAAGATGCAGGTAGTACTGTCCTCTCTGCTCGTCATACTCCCAAGCCTTTCCCTCAAGTATGGACTCCCAGTTATTTGGTCTATCCCGCCAGATATAATAATCGCTGTAGGGATTATTCTTCCCCTTCCTGCTCTCAATAAACCATGGGTGCTCGTCAGATGTATGGTTTATGACCAGATCCATTATGACCTTAAGCCCCAGTCTGTGGGCTTTTTTTAGTACCTTCTTAAAATCATCCAGGGTACCGTAATCCGGATGTATGTCCTTGTAGTCAGAAATATCATAGCCGAAATCTGCATTAGGCGAAGGATATATGGGCGAAAACCATATGCCGTCTACGCCAAGACTCTTTATATATTCAAGTTTCCCATACACACCCGCCAGATCGCCTATTCCGTCCCCGTTACCATCTTTAAAGGAGCGTATCCATATCTGATAAAAGGACATATATTTATACCAGTCGTTTTTTCTCATTTTCCCCTCATATCCTCATATCCACATCTTTATGCCGTTCCGTAACATTCAGACTTTCGTCCCCCTGTTATCATCAATTATAGCTTTCTTTATTTCCTCACCTTTTTCACGTATATCATTCAGCGCATTTTTTGATGACCTGCCAATGTCGTTCAGTGCATTCCGCGACGACTTGCTAAGGTCACTCAGCGCGTTTTTTGACGACTTACTTATATCGTTCAGTGCATTCTTTGATGATCTGCTTATGCCATCCAGCACGTCATATACATTTTCTTCCATGCCATAGTAAATAGATTTTGGAAGCTCCATCATACGTTCCGTACTCTTATGGAGCTCTACCGCAAAATCATAGAAATCGTCAGAAAGGCGCCTGTGCATCCTGTTATTAAAACTTTTCGAATCCGTAATGAATCCTCCCAGACGCTTTCTTTCCAAAAGACTTCTGTGCTCCAGCATCTCCGCAAAAAGCCTGTCATCACGCTTTTCTATCAGTTCCTCGTACCTTAAGTACGCATCATGCACCGCACTTTCCCAGGAAATATATATTTCATCCATAGCATGTCTGCCGCATTCACGCATCTTTTCAGGTGCATTTCCAAGTTCTCGAAGAAGTGTAGCCATGGCCTCTCCGTTTTCCTCAATCAGGTATCCGTTTCGGCCATCTGTTATACCCTCCGCAGCACAGGAATCCTTTATAAGGACGCTTGCCAGACCACAGGCCGCCGCTTCCCTTACTACGATTCCATTCGTATCATAAGTGGATGGAAAAAGGAAAAGATCCGCCCTTGTATTCCAGGCCCTCAGGCTCTCTCTGTCATGAATGGCACCTGTAAAAATCACACGTCCGGTCTTATTTCCCTGTACAGTGGCAACAGTTCCGCTTTCGTTTACAACATCCAAAGTTATTCCCCTGTGCGTGAATGTATCCTGCATTTCTTTCGCATCCGCACCGCTTCCCACAAAAACCATCCGATAGTCAATTCCCTCATCCGACAGTTCCGACAATGCATCTGCAATGATCATAAGCCCTTTGTATTTCATCAGTCTGCCCACAAAAAGATATACCGGCAGATCTTCAGGCAGGTCGAAATCTCCTGTAACTTCTCTTACTTTACTCCGGTCAGCCAGTCCCTTTGCAAAATCCACACCATTGGATACCACCGTGTATTCACCCTCGTACCCAAGGCTCTTTAAGTTTTCACCGGCGCCCTCACTCACAACCCATACTTCATCGCATACGGAAATATTTGCAACCAATGCACGTATACTCTCTTTCTGCAGGAATTCTGCCTTTACAGCCCTGGCTATATCCACGTCAAACTTTGTATGATAGGTAAAAACTATGGGAGCATCCGTCTCATTCCTAAGGATCCTGGCCATTATGGTAGATGAGACAGGACAATGCGTATGAATGATATCCGGAGAAAACTTTTTTAACCTCTCTATGGCTTCATGATTAAACGGGTTCCCTGCTCTGTATCCCTTTACTATTTCGGTAGTATCAAAGCTCCTGTATGGAACAACAGGATACGGATAACAATCATAGTCCGCATCCGGATACTTAGGCGTAGCAACTATAACATTAGCCATATCCTGATCTGTCATGATGCCCGCATAGTTCATTACAACATTTGCAACACCGTCTATGACAGGCGGAAAAGAGTCATTTAAAAGACATACGTTCATATTGCCCCCTTTGCTTTTTCCTTAGTAAATACCAACGGACACCTCACATCTGCCCGGAGATCAATGCACACGCTGCAAACATCCGGAAACATATGTTAGTGTCCGCTTTAATGTAATCTGAGAATTTGCCTTCAGCCGCAAGTGCCTCAAGCTGTTCTGAACAATAGCATGACTGTATCATTCACCAATGTATGCGGTGACCTCCACCTCACACAGAACACCCTTGGGCAGATCCTTAACCGCTACACAGCTTCTCGCAGGCTTTGAAACAAAGTATTCCGCATAAACTGCATTGAAAGCAGCAAAATCACCCATATCAGCCAGAAAACATGTAGTCTTTACCACATGCTCATAATCCGTTCCGGCTGCCTTAAGTATCTCTCCCACATTTTTGATAGCCTGCTCTGCCTGAGCCTGAATACCCACAGCCTCAATCTCACCTGTAGCTGGATTGATAGGAATCTGCCCCGAAGCAAATACCATATTTCCTGCCACAATAGCCTGTGAATACGGTCCGATAGCTGCAGGTGCCTTTTCTGTACTGATAACTTTCATAATTAACCTCCGTTTTTATTAACTTCTATTTACTTGCGGCTGCTTCATGCTCTGCACTTCGGCAGTCCACTTAGCAGTCCGTCTATATCATTCGTCAAACCCCACCTTAACATAAAATCCCCGGTCTGTCTCATCTACCGACTGAACCACGCCCTCAAGGACTTTCAGTCTCTCGGCTATTGCAAAATTACCGGACATCGCCAATGATGGGTTGATCGTATAATAATAACTATGGGGCAGAGAGCCCTCAGTGACAGTGACCTTGTCTCCTTCCTTCAGAAGTCCCGGTCTTTCCATTTTAAAATCCATAACACGCATATCGCTATTCCTCAAAATCTGCACCGATTGCAGCCATTCCTATCGATAAGCTGACCGTCAAAATCAGATTCTGTACTTACATATGGGCTGCATTGTCCCATACCATTCATGTTCTCCCTCTTCAATAAGGCTGAACCCCGCAGCCTCCAGAGCTCTCCTTGCATATTCATTCGAGGACCTGATGCATACAAATGCCTTATCAACACTCAAATGCTCCTTTACATTGTCTCCTGCCGCACGTATAAGCTCCGTTGCATAACCATGATGCTGGTACTCCTCTGCGATGGAGAAATTGATCATGATATTGTAGTCCGGCATTCGCTTGTAAGAGAGTACTCCGATAAGCTTGTTTTCGCTCTTAAGAACCACTCCAAAATATACAGGCAGATGCTCTATCCTGTAATTTGCTATGACCAGATCCAGACGCCTCCTGGCATCTTCAAGACTATCAAAAATGTCATTGGGAAGTTCCTTGTTCGAAGCCTCCTGCGAATACTTATATAAAAGCTCCGCATCGTCAGGCACAAGTCGTCTGACTGCAAGATTTGAAGTAACAAACAAAAGAATATTTTCTTTCATAAAGCATACTCCCTACCAATGTTTACTCAAATTTGTTATAGCACAACACAGTACCTTTTTCAAGTTTAGCAGGCACTTGTAACATCTTATTTTCTGTTTCCTTCAAGCAGCCTTACTATCTTCCGGATGTATTTTCCTATAAGCGGAAGTGAACCGGCTTCCTCTATCGATACAGCTTTCAAAATAAGCACCATTGCCGCATAAACCGGAACTGCAACGCCTATCGGTACCAGTAACTGAACTATGTGTCCGCAGCCAAGATCCTTCAGAATGCACAAAATCCCGAAGGTCACAGCCCCCATAATGATGGCAGCAAGCCCCGGCAGGATAAATGTCTTTTTCCAGTCAAAGGAATAATCCGCCTGCTTACGCAGACTTATCATATTCATTACAGATGTAATAAGAGGGAATGAAACATTTCCGATTATCAGTGCCATGACATTCATATCCGTAGCACATAATAAAGCGATAAGCAAAATCACATGGATATTGAGTGAAACCGCAGCGTGAAATACAGGTGTCCACATGCGATCGCACCCCTGCAGCACTGAAGATGAGATCGTTGACATAGTATAAAATACAACTGCGGAAGAACCTGTCTGTAAAAGGAGCACTGCCATGCCCATCTTGTCTCCAAGCCTCGGAAACAGTGTCTGCATCACCGGTTCAGCCATAACCGCCAGGCCTACGGCAGACGGAAGTGCTATCAGCAGCGTAAACTTAAATACCTGGTCCGTCTTGCGTTTTAATTCAGCTTTATCTTTTCTTGAAAATGCCGCAACAATAGTCGGAATCGTCGCAGAAGCCATAGACGTAGCAATAGCCGCCGGAAGATTGATCATCTGATTATACTGGGTATTGAAAATGCCCTGCATCACTGTGGTCTCAGCTTGTGAGATCTGCTGAACCCTGACCACAAGATTACCGAATATCAGGTCATCCAGGGTATACCCCAGCTGGTACACAGACTGGCTTATTATTATGGGAAAAACCGTCACTATGAGTGCTTTCCACAAAAGGTGCTTTTCTTCATCAGGCAGGTCATCCCCCGATGCCTCTTTTTTTATGCGCTTTTCACTCATCATAAAAAGCGCCAAAAACATTACAAGAGCCACAAGCGCTCCCATAAATGTACCAAGAGTACCTCCTGTAGCTCCGGCTGCTGCAGCAGACAGGGTATCCGGATTATAAAGAAACAGTGATATTCCCGTCTGAGTCTGCTCTATCTCACCGAATGATTTCACAAATGCTGATGCTGCTATGATGCTGACAGCAGCATTCACTATCTGCTCTATCACCTGGGAAACAGCTGTAGGGACCATATTCCTGTGTCCCTGAAAAAAGCCCCGGCAGGTTCCCAGAAGAGCTACCACAAATGTTGTCGGTGCCAGGATCTTCAGCGGATATTCAAGTCCGGGTTTCTGATAGATTTCCGCGAGGAAATTTGCCCCAAAGAAAAGCGCCCCCCAAGCGATCAACCCTGTAGTCAGAGAAAAGAGGATAGCAATATTAAATATCCTGTGGGAATTTTTATATTTTCCCCTTGCTATACGTGCGCTTACCAGCTTTGAGACCGCAAGGGGCATGCTGTATGAAGAAAGCGTCAGTGCAATATTATATATGCCAAAAGAAACAGAATACAGTCCGTTTCCCTCATTGCCCAATATATTAGCCATTGGAATCCTGTACAGGAATCCTATCACTTTCGATATAAGTCCGGCCATAGCAAGTATGGACCCCTGTATCACAAGTGACTTTTTCAATCCGTCAGACATATCAAAAAAATACAAAAGGGGCACGACAGAACGTATCCCCTTCAATTCTCATACCTATTAAAACAACACTAAAAGTTTCAGCCTGCAGAAAGCGCCTTACGCTTGTACTCTGCACACTCTTCCGGAGTACCTATTTCCTTATATCTCTGAAGCTCCTGCAGAAGGCTTACCAGATAATCAATATCAGCCTGGCGCATTACCTGATTAGCATTTGCCAATGAACCCTCATCAGAAGATGCGAGCGTATCCATTAAAGATTTTAAAGCTTCTTCACCTGCTCCGTTTCCCATACCTGTCATCCTTTCCTGACAAAATGATCATTCAGAATGGCCATAAAACACACAGCCAAATGATTAGTTATTTTATCACAGACAGTCCTTCTTGTCTACACACACTGTGCAGAGTGCCCGTTTTTAACACATTTACCGGCTATGATCAACAGGATGTTCAGCCTACCCTGTCAGTCTCGTAACTAAGCCTGTACTCATCACTGTTCCCTTCACTCTTCCAGGCATCGGCTATTCTTTGCAGAGCCTCATCATACTCCTTTTCAGACCCTGCAGCAAAAAGCACGAAAAAGCTTCCGCCGTATACACTGACCACATCATTTTTCTTCAGGCCGCGTATAAGCAGATCTTCAAATACGCTCATTGTCTCATCCTCGACCTCTTTTCCATCCGTACGCTCAAGCGTTATACGGAAAAACCCGGTGCAGCTTCCGCTTATCCTGTCAGCCCTGTTCAGATACTTGTACAGCACCTGCATACGGTCAAAGTTCACACTAAACGCGCCTTTTCCTTCATTTCGCTCGCCAATTATCTGCTTGATCTGCTTAAGGTCATTCTTCTCCTTCTGTCCCGCATCCTTCTCGCTTCCGGACTTCTGATAGAATGCATATCCATGCTTTCCGTTCTGCTTCACATTATAGAGAGCCTTATCCGCCAGACGGAACACATCATCGAATATATTACCTTCATCCGGTACACGTACAGCACCTATTGACGCGCCAAGCGGGATATTCATATCCTCCCCCATATACTCCTTTGCGGATTTTACAATTCCTTCGTTCAGGATTTTGCAGACACGTTCCACATCTGCCTCATCAGAGGTATCCTTTAGAAAAGCGATAAACTCATCACCGCCAAGCCGGCCTCCCAGATCATCTTCCTTGATTGCCTCATTTATAAGTTCCGCAAATCTTATAAGTATCCTGTCGCCCATCTCATGCCCGTGAAGGTCATTGACCAGTTTAAAGCTGTCAAGATCTATCATCAGTAGTATACCATTTTCTTTTGCACAGGCCTCTCCTATGGACTTATGCGAGCCGGCTTTGTTCAGCAGTCCGGTCATTGGATCCGTCTGTATCTCCCTGCGCAGCTTCCTTATCCTCCTGTTCCTGCGCCGGATTTCTATAAACAGCCATATGAAATATGCCAATATCAGTGAATTGACAAAAGAAAGATACAGGAGGAAGATCGGGCTCTCATACATCTGTGCCTCTTTCTCCACATCTATCACTTCATCCCTGACGACCTCTCCCGTCATATCATTCAGGATTTCGATATGAAACTTGTATTTGCCGTATGGCAGATTCGTAAATGAAAGAGGGGTTATTTCATCCTGATAACAGGTCACACCGGGATCACCGGTACCTTCAAGGTAATAGTGCACCAGTGGATTGGTCATAGTAAAATTGTTTACTGCCACATGGAATAATATTCGTCCCGAAACAGCCGGCAGTACCAGTTTTTTCCCTATCTGCTCATACTTCATATCCTGTGTCTCCACAAGCTTAAGCTTCATCTGGAAAGAATTATCCACTTCATCATAAATATCCGTATTGATCACTCTCACACCGTCAACACAACAAAGATAAAGCTTTTTATCATCAAGAACATTCCATGAATTAGCCGTAAAATTTGTAGTAAGTCCCCAGTTGGAATCCAGCAGCAGACTTGCATATTCACCGTCTTCGATCAGTTTTTCTTCAGGCACCACAAAAAGGCCTGCGCCTGAGGTTATCCACGCCCTTCCTGAATCATCTATTATCACATCCAGATTGTCATAATAAGGGAATTTCTCAAGTCTGCGTATCTCATCTCCATTATCGTAATAAAGGGCATTGCTACTGACATAGATAAATCCTCCCGTACAGGGAACTATCTTCATTACCACGCCGGTCCGTAACCCCTCCGTCTTACCCTTATGGCCCACAACCCTGCCATCTTTTATAAGGTATATACCATCTCCATCCGAGCCGGCCATAACCATACCATCCTCTGTCTCATAAACTGATAATATGATGGTATTGTCCAAGCCCTCATTTGTACCTATCACTGAGGTAATCTTTCCCTTTTCTATAAAAAGCAGGCCAGCATTTCTGCAGGATGCAAGTATCCTGCCATCGGAGAGTTCCTCAACAAAGCGGCACTTTGGCGCACTTATCCCCTGTTCGGAAAAGTCCACCGCATGTATACTTCCGTCAGGCGCCTGATATATAAGCCCCTCACCGCCATTCATGGATATCCATATATTTCCGGTGCTGTCCCTGTATATTTGTCTTACTCTTGTATCTGCTATTCTTTTGGTAAGAGCGTTGGACAGCTCCCTGAAAGTATTCAGGTCTACCATTTTCAATCCGTTATCGGTCCCTATGTACATCATGTTTCCATCCCTGTACAGAGCATTCACCACAGCTTTATCAAGACCTGCTTTACCGGAAAAATTTTTGAAAGGAGTGCGGGAAAGCTTTATCACACCGCTCTTATCAGAGGCAAACCAGATATTATCCTGTGCATCAATGCACACATCATTTACATTTCCGTGCATGGAGCTTCCCATAAGGCTCTTAAACTCTGATGTATTAAGATCCAGATCACCCATTCCGCTGTCACTGCAGCAAAAATACAGATCCAGCCCCGGATCGTATTCGATGGTATTAAAATACGAAATATCTTTGCTGTTGATCTTTTTGATAATCCCGATACCGTCATCTTCAAGTTTATTTATTTCCAGAATATCCGCATCGGTCCCCAGTACCACATTGTCTCCATCACTGGCAACGCAGCGATATGATATTCCCGTTCCTTTATATGACTGCGTGTAAATCAGGATATCATCCTTCACAATAAAGAATATTCCATTCTGCGTTACCCCAAGCACGCGTCCGTCAGATATGGACATAAGTGAAGTAATGTCAGTAATATCAGCCCACTCGGAAAAAATCCGGACATTTCCTTCTCCGTCTATTCTGGCAAGCTCTCTGTCAGTTGCAATATAGATATTGCCCCTGTTATCCTCACAAATATGGCGTACGCTGTCAGACGGCATACCGTTTTCCGTATCATACAGAGTCCCCATATGCGTCTCAAAATCATAGCAGACTACACCGCTGTCATTAGTTCCGATCCACATATCTCCCTTACTGTCAACATAAAGCTCTTTTACATTCCTTATACTGTCGTGAAGCTTCATTTCTTCAAATTTCACTCCATCATAACGGTATAAGCCTGAATACGTTCCTACCCACAAATAACCATCTGAAGTCTGAACAATGGAATTAGCTTCCGTTGAAACCATGCCATCATCATTATCAAAAGAAGTTTCTTCGTATTCATATTCAAAGTCAGCCGCCTTGGCATGAATTGATGAAAGTGCGGGTGCTAAAAGCACAATTATCAGCAGTCCCGAAACAGCCTGCTTTGATGAAGACTTTTTCTTCTCAGCCCTCTTTTTCCTTATATTCTTTCTCTCCCTCTCGCAAATATAAAGGAGTATCTGTGCCAGTGCCATTGAGAATATCCGATCCGGGAAATCAATAAAGGCCTCTGCTACCAGAGTATTAAAATTAGAAACGCTCACATAAGTATCAAGCATATCCTTAAGCGCATCTCCCCAGAGATTCCCCGTATCGCCCTGATATACCAGCACATCCACAGGGGTGGAGATAAAGGCAGAAATAAGACCGTTTAAAAGAGCCAGAGTGACTATACCCAAAGCTTCCTTCTTTGTTTTTCTTGGATAAAGGAAACCTACCATAACACCCACGAGGATGTTTACCGGCAGATAAAATAATGAAAAACCACTGAAATTACCCGAACACAATCCGGATATAAGACCTACTATCGCCCCCGGCAGAGGGCCGAATGCAACAGCAGCCGCCATAGTCCCTACTGTGTCCAGCCAGAAAGGCAGATTAAGGAACCTGGCTAAAATCCCTCCTGTCACATTTACTGCAACGCAGATGATCATCATGACCACAAGATATACACTCAGTCGAGGCTCGACTTTATTGTGCTGTTTCTTCATAATCCTAATAACCCTCAATAATACCCTGATTACGTGAAGATATTACGAGTTCTAACTCCATTTCCTGTAGATCTCAGGGCGTCTGTCCCTGAACACTCCCCAGCTCATGCGCATCTCTTCTATAGCTTCAAGATCAAATGAAGCCGTTATTACACATTCACTGTCACGACCGGCTTCCGCAACCAAAGCACCTGTCTCATCACTTATAAAAGAAGAGCCGTAGAATTTAAGAGCCGAGCTCTGATGATTATTCTCTTCACAGGACTTAACTTCCTCTGTTCCTATGCGGTTAGCTGCCACCACCGGCATTATATTTGCAGCAGCATGTCCCTGCATGCACCTGCGCCAATGCGGCATAGAATCCGTTTCAAGTATCGGTTCACTGCCTATAGCAGTAGGATAAAGCAATACCTCCGCACCGTCAAGAGCCATGCACCTTGCCGTTTCGGGGAACCACTGGTCCCAGCAAATCCCTACGCCAATGCACCCGAAAGCCGTATCCCATACTTTGAATCCGGTATCCCCGGGGGTGAAATAGAATTTTTCCTGATAAAAGTGATCGTCGGGAATGTGTGTTTTTCTGTATACGCCAAGGATTACGCCGTCAGCATCTATCATCGCAACTGAATTAAACAGACAGGTTCCGGCCTTCTCATAAAAGCTTACGGGAATCACGCAGCCGATTTCCTTTGCTGTCTTGCAGAAATGCATGACCGCCGGATTTTTCTCCGTCTCTGTTGCGAATCCATAATAATCATACCGTCTTTCCTGACAGAAGTATTTTCTTTCAAAAAGTTCAGGGAGCATTATGATATTTGCTCCCTGTTCTGCCGCCTGTCTCACCAGACGGTCTGCCTTTAAAATATTCTCTTCAACAGCTTCGCCCATCTCCATCTGACAGGCTGCCACAGTGATCTTTCTCATTTATTTTACTCCGTCATTACTCTGCCATATCCCCGGCAATGACTTTCTTACCAGAATACCTGCACACCTATGACTATTCCGTCGTGATAGCCCACCCTTCTGAAGTGTGTAGCTCCGCCTACATTTGAATAACCGCTCAGTGCCTCCTGCGCTGCCTGCAGGCATACCGGCATTACGCCGTTTGCTATCACCCTGTCAACCTTGCCATTTCCTGCGGGAGTGAACTGCCCCGATGCGTAAATTACATCATATATGGTGGAAGGATATGCAGAGCTCCTGACTCTGTTCATTACTACTGCGCCAACGGCCACCTGTGCCTCATAAGGCTGATTACCCGCTTCGCACTGTATAAGCGCACCCAAAAGCACCTCATCTGTAGCGGATGCCGCATAAGCTCCATAATAATCGTTTGTCTGCGGCAGAGACGAACTCTTAGACGAATTCTTATTAGAGCTGTTCTTGCTCTCTGCGGCCTTCTTTGCCGCTGCTGCCTTAGCAGCCTCCCTGGCCTCTATGGCTGCCATGGTCTCACCGCAGTCCACCACATATTCTGTCGTCACATATTCGGAAGATATATATCCGTCAGCACCTTCAAAGTCTATAACTACCCAACCGTCATCCTCAGACACTTCCTCGAACACATCACCTTCTGCAACCATTCCCAGGACTTCCGCATCAACAGATGCTTCTTTCCTTACCCTGAGAGTCTGCCCGGTAACTGTTGCCTGCATCACGCCGACTTCTTTGTACAGTCTTTCAGCATCATCTCCGAATAAAAGATATTCATTGCTTACCCAGCCTACAACCTTGCCGGACTTAAGCTTGGTCCAGTCATCAGTATATTCGATTATATTGCCGCCGCACTCCGTATAGAGCTTTCCGACTATCTCCGATTCCTCACTTGCTTCAGCACGCACATTAACGGATGTCACAACATCCGCCATTACAAGCGCCCCTTCTTCTTTCCACGCATTTGCCTCAGCATCTATGATATCCTGAAGTTCATCCTCCGTAGGCACCACACCGCACTCCGTTGCTTCAGCAATACCGGCAGCCACATCATCCCCAGAGACCGTATCAGCAGTAACATTCTCATCAGGCTTGCTTAACTCTGAAAGATCCACCGGTATTTCGCCTGCTACCGAAAGTTTGTCGGACTCGATGTTCGCACACATCACATCTTCCGACAACGAAAACTTCACAGGATCCTCATCGATCCCGTAAGCGGAAAGAACACTCGTATTCATTATGACGATGGCAGCTAAGGTAAACACACCTGCCATTTTCAGTAACCGGATTCTTCTCATACCTTCAGTTTCTAACGTTTTGTTTCTTTTTTTAACATTTTGTTTCAAACTGTTACAAATTTGTTACGGCTACTATATCAAAACAAAACATTATTGTCAAATCCGGTACTTTTATACTGCTATTACAATCTTGTCTGCGCCCCCATCAGTTTGAGCTGCTGTTTGCGTTTATACATCATCTGATCCGCACGCTCAAATATATCACGGACAAGCTTATCCTCCGGTGTCAGCTCCGAATAACCGATTGAGATCACAACTTCTTTCTTCTTTATGTTCTCCTCTATCGCCCGGTTTATCTCGGTTATCACCTCATGGATCGTTTCATAGCCTTTGTCCTGGAGAATGACTGCAAACTCGTCTCCTCCGATCCTGAATACCGCTCCGCGTGAAAAATACTCACAGATCATCGAGCTTGCATCCTTTATAAGCTTATCTCCGGCTGCATGTCCCTGTGTGTCATTGACTATTTTGAGTCCGTTTACGTCGCATACAACTATAGCCAGCTTTTCTATATCCTTTTCCATTATCCGACGATTAAGGGCGCTCTCAGCTTCGGTATAAGCATGCTTGTTCCTTATCCCGGTCAGTGAATCCGTGCTTGCCATACTGCGGAAAGTCTTAGAGTTTTCCTTTTCCTCCTGAAGATCCTTGTTAAACAGAGCCTTCATCATAAACATCAGAACACCGAAAAAAATAATGGAATAGGACAAGGTGAATACTATATGTCTTTTACTTGCCGAAAGACTTTTCTCGCTTATACTCCGGATCCTGTCCTGTATGACACTCTCACGGATGAGTACCACCATCATCCAGTCAGTATCCTCTATGGGAACATAGCATAATGTCTCCTCAGCCCCGTTAGCATTAAAAGTAATGCTTCCTTCCACAGCATTTAAAAAGTTTTCCCTGTTTTCGTTCCAGTCATCTTCGGAAATGACACCATTTAAAGCATCAAAAAGATTATGGTGTGATATGTAAGGTCCCAGTTCCGTCTCTGTCAGGTTTTCTCCGTTTTTACTGTAGATACCGAAATTTGTTCTCCCATCATCATCAAACGCAAGCAGATCCACTATCTCGCTGACATCAATCTGCACGAAGCATGCCCTGTACGGCTTTCCGGCTATCTCGAGATCATGTGTAGGTGCGGCAAGACAGAGCTGTTTTGATGAACCATACAACGAAACCGTACTGACATTCTGCTTATCCATATTTTCATCCGAAAGGAAAGGGTGCCTGCTGCCGCCGGTGTAGGTTGTATACTGCGTATAAACCACCTTGTCATCATCTACAAGCGCAAAGCGGTTGAGAGAAAGCATGGATTTTATGCTTCCCATCGTATGACGGAGTTCATCTTGTGACTCGATTCCTTCGTTACTGATATATTCCACAGCTTTATCCATATGATCAAAGTTGCTTCTTATAAGATTCGTGACCGTTTTAGCCCGCCGGTCCGCCATTGCCTCAAGATAAAATGAGCTGACCTCGGAAACGGCCTCATTTGTTGCGGTGGTAGTCTGTCTTGTAGACATAATGGTATTTATGATCACCGTTGCCATCATTATTATGCCGCCGACGATTGCTGTAATTATAAATTGTTTTTTCGTGATATGTTTTTTCATTAGTCTTCACCATACAGCAGTTCCAGCATTACCGCTGCATCTTCCTGATAAATAACCGTTGTTATCTCATCTGTCTTTTCCTTAAATAATTCACCCGGCTGATTGCCGTCTGCAATCTTCACAGCTATCTGAATCGTATCAAAGCCTATGGAATAGCAGTCCTGAACCCCAAGGCAGTAGATAACCCCGTCTTTCAGATAATGCAGCGCTTCCTGATCATGGTCCATGCCTACGATAACGGCATCATGCCCCTTTTCTTTTACCGCCCTTGCGGCACCTACGGGATTACTCATGTTGCAACAGATGATCCCGTCAAGATCAGGATTCTCCTCAAGTATCTTTAATGTAAGGTCATAGGCCAGGTCTACAGAATCCATATCATACTCAGTGGCAACTATTTCCATGTCGCTGTATTTGGCGATCGTATCCTTTGCTCCTGCCGCCCTTTCTTCGTGGCACGGCGCCCCGACACTTCCCACAAGGATTGCCACTTTCCCCTTGTAGTCGAGTTTTTTGCATAAAGCTTCAGTCAGATCCGCACCGTCTTCATAATTATGCGTATTGCCGACATAGGCAATCCTTTTGCAGCCCTCATGTGCATCAGAGCTTGAAAAAGTCATAACCTTATACCCCGAATCCACCATTTCATCAAGGATCGGCGATATAATATCCGCATCAGCCACATCGACACCAATAACATCAAAGTCTTTCGATTCTGCTGCACGAAGTCTCTCTTTCTGATCCTCGGCAGATGCTGCCTCCGGTGCCATATACTCATATGTGATCGTTATCCCCTTATCATGGTACTGTCTCTGGGCATCCTCCATGCCAAGAGCAACCGCATCCCACCAGGGGTGGACAGTTTTATAGGTAAAATAGAAATTGTAATGATCCTTTTTAGGCTCGTACCCGTCCAGCTCATGATCAAAGTCTACAGCACTGCTGATCACCTCTGATCCATTGGCTGACTCAGCGCTGTTACCGGATTCTGCAGAATCCACGCTGTCACCCGGACCGGTTCCCTTAGAATTAACAGAACATGAAGTTAAAAAGACCGACATTAACAATGCGAACGATAAAATGAGATTTTTTCTACGAAAACTCCACATAAAATGCGCCTCCGAATTATTAAAAGTCCCCTTCGCCACAGCGGCTTCAGGCTTACTTCAAAAGTTCATACTGCATCATTTCATATTTAAGCTGACTTCCCTCAACGATTTCCGGCGGGAGCAGGGCTCTCGCAACAAGCTTGAGATCGTCTGATTCAATATCCGTTCTTTTTAAATTAGCATAGTCACCGTCTATGCTTACTACTTCGTAGTACCAGGTTTCCATCTTATCTGACCTCCTCAACGCTGCCGGCCGTCCATGAAATAAGCTCGGCATCCCTCAAAGTGCAGTACATATTTTCACCTTCCATATATGTGTCAAACACGCCTTCCACACATACAAAACTCCCTGCCTCCGGGAAATCCTCAGGATAACTGTATTCATCCGATGGCTCAAATTCTATTCCCTGGGAGCAGCATGCGGTTGCATCCATTATTATACACGCAAAATATTTTTTTTCCGAGACCTCATCATAATAAATCGAAAAAATCCCCTCCATTTTTATTCTTTTATCCACATAGTCTTCAGGCGAGAGCATCATATTATAGACCTCGGAATAGACCATGGTTGATGACAGGACTGTCAGATCCAAATCAACTGCTGCCGAGTTTTTATCATCTTTACCGGTTTCATCCTGTTTGGCAGTATCATCCGCTTCGTCCCCATCACACTCGGAAACTGTTCCATCTGTCTCAGGCTCTGCCGTATGAATGAATACTTTTTTCATTTTATGAACACCCTTCCTGCCAGACAGCACAATGCAAACGCAGCAGCCTGGACTGCAACTATTGCAACTGAAAGCACCGCCGAACATACGGTTACTGATTTAAAGCTCCTAAACAATCTCATTGAAGAAAGAGCCGGGAAAATAACCAGCGCAGAAATAAGCAGGGAACCTACAAGTAAGAATGGAAACCGAACCGAACAGGGTACTGCATACATCCCCGTCTTATATGCAGTTCCTGCTACTTAAGAGCTTCCTTAAGCACTTCAAGATTTGATTCCATAACGGACAGATAAGAAGTTCCGTTAGCCGCATCCTTAAGCGTCGTTGACTGCAGCGAATCCAGCGTAAGTATCTGCTGATCCTTTGATGAGGTATTGTCACGGATGGTCTCTGCTATACGCCGGTCACTTCCCTCAATCGTCATGATGGAAGAAAGTCCCAGCTCATCCGTCTTTCCTGCCAGAAATACTATAGTCTCGAAGCTTGCCTCCGTCTCGGCAGAGCAGCCCACAAATGCGGCATAGTAATCAAGTCCGTAGTCGTCCACCATATAACGAAACGGGAACCTGTCACCAAAAAGAAGAGTTTTCACCTCTGCATTGGCAACAGCCTCGGCATACTTTGCGTCAAGATCCGCAAGCTCTGTCTTATACGCTTCTGCGTTAGCTTTGTAGACATCAGCATTTTCACTGTCTATCTGTCCCAGGCCATCTGCAATCGTTCCGCAAAGAACCTCTGCATTCCTGAGGGAAAGCCATACGTGTTCATCCATTTCCTCCTCACACTCTTCTCCACCCTCATGGTCATGCCCTGCTTCTTTACCTTCCTCATGCTCGTGGGCGTGCTCAACATCTTCTCCATCCTCGTGCTCATGGTCATGCTCTGCTTCCTCGCCTTCTTCATGCTCATGGTCGTGCTCTGCTTCCATGCCCTCTACTATTTCCTCGGCCTTCACGCCATCACCAAGGGCATCCAGAAGATTAATGACCACCATATCCTTATTCACTGCATTCTCCAGGACGTCTTCAGCCCACTCATCTGACTCACCGCCTACGTAAATGAACATATCGCAGGTTGAGATTTTCATTATGTCTTCTGCTGTAGGCTGATAGCTGTGGAGATCCACTCCATTGTCAAGCAGCAGTGTCACTTCTGCAGCATCCGCCCTGTCACCGAGTACATTTTCCACCCAATCGTATTCCGGAAATATGGTTGTGACGATCTGCATCTTGTCTGAATCTCCGTTTTCTGCTGAAGCGTTCTGTAAAGCACCTGTTGTATCACAGGCTGTAACACCACACATTGTGAATGCGGCTGCAAAAAATACTGTCATCATTTTTCTTATATTCATATTGTTTTATTAACCTCCGTAATCTGTTTCAAAACATGCTCGGATATCCGTACTATTTTTGCATCAAAACAAAAATCTTACCACATTCCCCGATAATTGTATGCCATTATATTATAAATGGAATTAATGCAGATTTTCCGCACTCCTGCCTTGGAAAAATTCAATCATTCAGACGTATCTTCTGGCTTACAGGTGTTTTCGGGCAGAGAACACCACCATCCATTGAATTTAATGCTATGGAAATAACAGAAAAAATAAGAGAAGCCGTAACTATCGGCAGTGCAGTCCCCACCTGCTGAAGTATGGCCTCACAGAGCTCTATGCACTCGCAGATGTGACACTCTTCACCACCACAGTCATGTTCGGTCTCCATAGCTATGAATAATGCGGAAGCAAAAGTCGACACAACCAGCAGTACACAGAGCACCGCTGAGATCATAAATGTTTTCTTCCTATGTAAGTAAGATAATGAACTGACTGTATCCATTTTCATTCTGTAGATAATACTATTCCGCTCGTTTTGTTTACATCTTTATATCATCTCAAACCGCTCTCAATTGTATACAAGCAAAAATAACATGTCAATGCGTTTTGTATCCTGTCATTCTGCTGTCTCCCGCTTCCAGGCATTACTCTCACGAAAGCTTGATAACAGCTGCGGATCAAGCTTTCCATGCTCTGCCATATCCTATAAAATCGAAAAAGCCTTTTCCAGCGCCATCGGCGGTTTATACGGTCTGTCATCTGCAGTAAGTGTGTCATAAATTTCGATGATCGTAATAAGTCTTGTTTCCCAAGGTATATCCTCAGATTTAAGATGCTTTGGATATCCGGAACCGTCTAAATACTCGTGGTGTCCGCCGGACCATTCCGGCACAGACTTGTAAGCACCTTCAAATTTCATTTTGGTAAGAAGCTTTTCCGTGAGACCCACATGGGATTCTATGATACGCCTTTCAGCTTCCGTTAATGTCCATCGGACTACGGATCATACCAACCGACTATCGTCACTCATTCTATTATTGACAACCCCAGCCGATTTCTGTTAAGGTATTGGTGTTGTAACAAGTGTGAATCTCTGCACCAGCTTTTCATAAGCGGTGCATCTGAGGAATAGTCGTTCCATTATTCACAGTAGTGAAATTTTGCAAGTGACATATTCGGTCATAGCATTTTTTTCTGCCTTGTCCGATATATCACGGAAAGGAAACTTATGGCAACACTCACATTTGGCGAAATCTTTGGCGATAAGCGTCCACGCCCCGAAATTATCAGCATCATTGAAAAAAGCCTGCTCTATGAGGAATGGAAAAGCTTCAGTGCCAATGACCAGGAAAGCATCCTATCGTTTTTAGAAGGTTCACAGGGACTGCAGATTCTTTCGGACAAATTTTTCCAGCATGTCTTTAAGCCCGATGTACACCCCGAAAGGATCGAATCGTTAATTTCCGCAATACTCGGGCAGAAGGTAAATATTGTACAGATTCTTTCAAGGGAAGGCACTGCCATAACGGAAACCGGCAGCCAGGTCATCATGGACATCATAGTAAAAACTGATACCGGTGCGATAGTGAACGTAGAAATGCAGCGTATAGGGTACTATTTTCCTGGTGAACGTTCCGACTGCTATACGGCAGACATGATAATGCGACAGTACGGAAAGGTACGCTCCGAAAAGGGCGAAAGTTTCAGCTACAAAGACCTCAAACCAGTGACGCTTATCATCCTTATGGAAAAGAGTTCGGCAGAGTTTTCTGCCGTGGCCCCCAAGTTCATTCACAGGAAAATATCCCATTATGACAGCGGTGCCAAGATTACGGTTCTCGACAACGTGGTATATATTTCCCTTGACACCTTCCGGAAACAAATGCACAATATAATTGATAACAAGCGAAATGCATGGCTTTCATTCTTTACATTTGAAAAGCCAGATGAAATAGTTAAGCTTGTACACTTTCACCCTGAATTCATCCCTCTGTACAGAGATATTGCTGAATTCAGAAATAAGCCGGAGGAGGTGATCGGCATGTTTTCGGAAGCCCTCAGGATAATGGACCGCAATACAACCAAATACATGATCGATGACCTGACCAAACGCTGTAATGATGCTGAAGCCCAACTCAGCGCAGCCGAAGCAGCTCTCGATAAAAGCCAGCAGGAAATTGCTGAGTTGAAGGCGCAGCTTGCCGCGTACAAAGCTTCATCCTCTAACACAACTGTTTAATAATCCTTATATCAATATCTACAGTTTCACAAAAAATATCCATAAAATAGTTTTTTTTGCATACAAAATTTTTGGATATTCTTTACTTTGCTTCGTTATAATATGAAAAAATGAAAACTAGGAGATAAATGACAATGAGCAATATACTTGTAATACCAGATGTACATCTCAAGCCGGAAATATTTCTGAAGGCAGAAACTGTGGTCAAGTCAGGTGTCTGTGACAGGGTCGTAATGCTCGGAGATCTGCCAGATGACTGGGGGATGGAAGAAAATGTAAATTTGTATGAAAAAACTTATGAAATCGCGGCAGATTTTTGCGAACGTCATAATAACATGCTGTTCTGCTACTGAAATCACGGTATTAGTTATGTCTGGCAAGCCCTGGAAACTGGCTATTCTTCTGCTGCAAGGGATCCCAGTTCCCAGTGCAACCACAAAAACCGGATACATCATGCTGTCTTTTGCACATTCGAGCAGAATATCGGTTTCTTCCTCTGTTAGAATCCGCTTTTCTTCTTTAGGATTATTCACCAGTCGAGTTTTGACCGCTACTGCCGGATTTTTATTAAGAAGATTCGTTTCCACTGCCCTATTCAGAATGTCAACCAGAAGTGCCTTACAATCTTCTCTTGATTTATCGCTTCCCAACTGATTGAAAGCATCCTGAAGAATGACAAGATTAAGTTTATTGATCTTTCGCCAGCCTATCAATGGACTGAGCCGATTATGCTGAATCTGGTATGTTCGCTTTGTGGTATCCCTGCAATGAGATTTACAGGTCCTAATCCACTTCTCATACCATTCATCCAGCGTTATTGTGCTGTCAGCCACATTAAGCTCATTGTCATCATAAAATCGCTCATCCCGTGGTTTTCTGCTTATCTCCGTCATTGTGGATGCATACAATGTCTGTCGCTTTCCAAACCGATTGATAAATCTTGCCTGATATAAACCGTCCTCTTCCGGTCGTTGCGTTAGCACACGATAAACTTTGTGCCGGACAGTTCCCGAATTTTGTGAAATGCCCGGCACAAAGTTCACAAAGGGGGTAGGTGTGCTCCGCACACCGTAGGGGAAATGTAATTTCCCCTTAGTAGTTCGGTAACTACACTTCCCTTAACGATAGTTACTTCCGTAGGACGCACGATACCACCTCCGGTGGTATATCTGTGCGCACCGAGAAAACCTCGGTGAGAGACCGTGTTAACTTTCGTCACCATATCTATCATTCCCCCTATCAGTACTGTTGGAAGAGTTACCTATTGCCAATCCAAATACTTCGGTGGTGTTTTCTGCAATATCTCCGGATACATAGCTTTCGCTTATCTTCCGCTCCCTTTTTACTGTTTCAATCATGTTTTTTACGCTCTGGTTTGAGAATGCACACGCTATGATTCTGTTGGTTTCAAGCTCGTTGTACTCGTAGCATTCCGGGAAGTATTTCGCAACAACTCCACCGATCATGTACTTATGATGATTCTGCTCTTTCCGTAGCTGTGCCCTCTGCTCTCTCTTCACCCTGGCAAGATTTGCCTTTGCCTCGTTGAGTTTCTGCAGTGCCCTTTCTTCCTTTGTCATTTTTTCTTTCTCCATTTTTGAAAACTCCTTTCATTCTTTGCTGTGCCTTTGGGCAAATAAAAAACGGTGGGATAAATCTGTTAAGATCAATCGCCACCGTCGGTTTGTGAATTCTATTTTATTGTTCTATAAATGTTCCTTTAACTGACTTTGCATCTTCTGTAATAATCTTTGGAAATTGTTTTCTTTTTTCTTCGCTAAAACTACTATCGAATTTATAATCATCTCTATTGCCTGGTACCCTTGTTGCGGCACTTTCACCACTATATGTAAAGGTTGTCGAATAATACCCATCTGACGGAAGGTCAATTTTTATATACGTTATACCATAATAAGGGGAATTCACATCCGTACATGTTTCTATGTCATTACAACCTGCTTTTATCATATTCCAACTTGGTGCGCCAACACCAAGCCCCATAATCAGCTCTGTATTATTAAAACTTCCGCCCTTTATCGGATAAATATTTATAGTGTAATCCATAACTGGTGCATTTGCTATATTAGTTCCCGTTTGTTCACAATTTAATTCAACGTGTATATAATCCAAAATATTATCTGATGTTAATTCAATTCCAGCATCACCTTGCCCAGTATCAGCATCACTATTGGCACAACCAATTGCTAATAATACCATACATAAAATGGCCACAATAATTAAATTTTTCTTCATATTACGCCTCCATTATTTGATATTTTTATAAAAAAGCTCCTCTTTATAATCACACACCGCTACCAAATCTCTATGTTGTTCATACATAATACCGATTTCGTTTTCGTTTAAATTTTGAAGGTATTCCAAAAGTTTATTTGAACACAACCTTGTTTTCTCAGACTCAAATGGCACATCTCCCCTTAACAATATTTCATTAAATATATTGACTAATTTTTTTACATCTTGTCTTTCAGCAGTTCTATTTAAATTCTTTATTCTATCCATTTCAGACAAGTATGAATTATATAGTTCTTTCTCTTCTTGACTGCACTTTCTGAATACACAACAGCCAATGAAATAATACTCATTTGTTCTAGCCTTATATATAAATGGATAGCCGTCCCTCATAATTCGCCATAGTTCATAAGCCTCCCAAATACCACCTCCTGTTCTCCGTATAATTTAACGCTTTATCTCGACTAACAATTACTTAGCACTCTTGTTTTAGCAATATAATATTCCTTACAAAATTCCTTATACCAGATTTATTGAATGTATATACATCTTCTTTTTCTCGCCAAGCGAACTCTATGCCTTTTCGTGTTGATTTAATGCTATCATCCTCTACGATAGGAACATTATCCGCAATCACCGAACAAACTCTTCGGCGTGGTACATCTTTACATGTCCATACAATATACTGATTTATATCTTTACAATACTGAATAATATACTCAACTTTTTGTTTTGAAGAATCTGTATTTATATAATATCTATCCTGTCGATTCCTCAGATCTTTTCTACGATTACATCCTCTGCCAAAGATAATCTTTGATACATCAACATTCATTTCTTGGAATATATCATTTAATTCCCGCATAACTACACCGCTTTCCGTAAAGTGTACTTTTCCGAATCACACAAAATATGTATATCGTAGGATACGGCTTTCACTGAAAAGCCTTTAGTTTCCTTGCTAAACTTGATTTTTGTATATAGCGGTGATAAAATTTTACATATCATTAGAAGAGAAAAAAATTCGGAAAAGTACACTTTCCCGAATTTTTTAGTCTTTCGGAATGGTGGATTTTTCGAATGCCTTTGCCCTTTCAAAGAATGTTGTCTGTGGCATTCCGCATTCTAAAGCAGCCTGTTTTATCGTAAGTTTCTTCAGTTTCCATTGCTGATAGACATCATAGAAGTTTTCCGGCAAAGGGTTCGATGTTCGTCCGAAATGAACCCCTCTTGCCTTTGCAAGTGCTATTCCTTCAGCCTGTCGCTGCCTGATATTTGCCCGCTCGTTCTCCGCAACATATGACAGAAGCGTAAGCACCAGATCACTTATGAAAGTACCCAGCAGATTCTTTTCCCGGCGGGTATCCAGAATCGGCATATCTATGATATAAAGATCAGCCCCTTTTCCCTTTGTTATCACTTTCCACTGTTCCAGTATCTCGTTATAATTCCTTCCCAGCCGATCTATGCTCTTTATGTAGATTAGATCATCCGATTTCAGTTTCCTTATGAGTTTTTTATACTGCGGCCGATCAAAATTCTTTCCAGATTGCTTATCAACAAATATATTCTGCTCCTGCACCCCCATTTCCTTCAGTGCTATGATTTGTCTGTCCTCGTTCTGTTCACGGGACGACACTCTGGCATAACCATAAATATTTCCCATAAAAATCATTCCTCCCTACGATATACATCTAACAACTGCTATTCACTATCATGACAGAACTGCAGTTTTTTCTGCTGCCAAATACCTCGACTACTTGCCGGAAATAATAGAATCACCGGACTATGCGGGATATACCAGTGCCAATCTAGAATTAGTGAAAATATTCAAGGACAATATCTTTGTAAGTATAAAACTGGATATGAAAAAGAATACATATTTTGTAGCCACTATGTTTGATGTCAAAGATAAGAAAATAGAATCATACATAAAATCTTGAAGGCTGAAAAAAGTACATAAACCCTTGTTGATGAATCAGGAGATTTTGGTGAATTCAACTCAAAGTATGCGCCGTATTATATTTTTACTCTGGTCTTTCACGAACAAGAAAATGATATAACAGATAACATAAAGATCTTAGATCGTGAAATGGCAAATCTTGGTTATTTTAACCACGTTGTTCATACAGGACCTTTGATACGCAAAGAGGATGTTTACTGCAATTTAGCTCCGAATGACCGCCGAGCAATCTTTACAAAAATGTTCTATTTTGCAAAGAAAGCACCTATTACCTATAAAGTCTTTGACATTGCCCGGAAGGAATACCCCGATGAGAAAGCTCTTAAAGACAGGATCCATATCCTGCTTTCCCGTTTTCTGGAGGATACGATTGATTACTTTTTTTCATTTGACAGAGTAGTTCTGTATTACGACAATGGGCAGCCCACCCTTTCAAAGGCTCTCCTGGATGTTTTTCAGCAAAATCTGACAAATCTCTGCAGAAACCCCGATGTCCATCCGTATAAATATAAACTTCTACAGGTAGCGGATATGATATGTACATTACGCCTTCTTGAGATAAAAGCCGAAAATAATGAACTTACAAGATCTGAATTATGTGTCTTCCATTCCGTAAGAGATCTGAAAAAAGAATTTATAAAGAAGATCAAGGAAAAAGAGTTTAAACAGAAAAAATAAGCACTCAAGCGAGTGCTATTTTGACATTAGCAAATAATTCTATTTCTACATTTCCGAAATTTCCTGTAAATACCGCATTTCACAGCTTTATGTTACTCTACCGCTCCTTCACCACCTGGAAGATGTAGAACTTCAAATAATATGACTCATCCGCCGACCAGAGTATGGGATGATCCGGGGACTGAGTTCTGAATTCCACCTGGCGCAGCTTCACATGCGCAGCCTTTGCAGCTCCGGCTATGACCTCACTGAAAAGGTCGAATGTCATAAAATGTGAGCAGGAGCAGGTTGCAAGGAAGCCCCCGTCACGCACAAGCTTCATCCCCTGTATATTTATTTCCCGGTACCCCTTTGAGGCATTCTTTACGGAATTCTTTGATTTCGTAAAGGCCGGCGGATCAAGTATCACGAGGTCATAGGACTCGTTCTGAGCTATAAGCTCCGGCAGTATCTCGAACACATCACCGCACCTGTAGCTTACAATATTCTCTACATTATTAAGTCTTGCGTTCTCAGCCGCCACTGCCAGGGCACTTTCAGATGCATCGACAGAAAGAACACTTACAGCTCCTGCCACTGCTGCATTCAGGCCAAAGGAACCTGTATGGGTAAAGCAGTCCAGCACCTTCGCTCCCCCTGCCATGGGCCAGATTGCTTTCCTGTTGTACTTCTGATCAAGGAAGAAACCGGTCTTCTGTCCATCCTTTACATCCACGATATACTTAACTCCATTTTCACATATGGACACATTAGTGTCGAATGCGTCACCTATAAAGCCTTTTACTTTTTCAAGTCCTTCTTTTTCACGCTCCTTCGCATCACTGCGCTCATATACTCCTTTTATTTCTATTCCGTCTCTTTCAAGTATTTCCTTTACGATCCCGATGAGCTTTTCCTTGTACCTGTCTATCCCCAGTGCAAGAGCCTGGAATACCAGTACATTCTCATATTTGTCCATAACAAATCCGGGAATAAAATCTGCTTCTCCGAATATCACACGGCAAGAAGATATATCCACAGTCTTTTTTCTGTATTCCCAGGCATTACCTATACGCATTTTCCAGAAATCATCATTTATTTTCTGAGCAGGATCCCTTGTCAGTATCCTTACCCGTATCTTTGAATTTAAATTTATAAAACCTTTTCCAAGGGGATATCCGTCATAGTCAGCCACATCCACTATGTCACCATTGGAAAAATCCCCTGAGACACCGGCTATCTCGTTGTCAAATATCCAGGCACCGCCTCTTTTCAGAAGCCTCCCTTCACCCTTTTTTAAAGTAACTTTTGCAGGCATTCCACACCTCCGCAACTGACACTGCACAGCAAATTACAAAGTGCTGTAAGCGTCCCAAATAATAGTCGAATTCTGTTGAAAATCAATTTAAAGTCTATTTAAAGTCTACTCAAAGTCTACTTTACGATATGACTATCCTCTCACGAGTTATTATTCTATTTCATAATATAATATAATTCAATCACCCCTGCATATCACCATTTATTCCCAGCAGATAGAAAAACGGCCTGCAGCCGGCGGAGAAATCCTCACAATTTCCCCTTGCATCCCCTTCACTATGATGATAATATAACACTGCACGCCACAACATCTTGTGGTCGCCCCAAATCAAATATACAAGATTATGTTTTAATATAAGGAGTTTACTGAATCATGAAGATCATCAAAAGAAGCGGAAAAGAAGTAGGTTTTGACGGTATAAAGATCATCAGCGCCATAAGCAAGGCCAATGCAGAGGTTTCTGAAGATAAACAGCTTAGCCTCGACCAGATCAGGGCAATCGAGGAAAGCGTTGTCGCAAAATGCCGCAACCTTACAAGGGCTGCCAGCGTGGAAGAGATACAGGATATGGTAGAGAACGGGATCATGGATTCCGGGCACAATGAGGTAGCCAAAAAATATATCATCTACCGTTACCAGCATGCTCTTGTCCGCCAGTCCAATACCACTGACGAGCAGATAATGAGCCTTATCGAATGCAACAACGAAGAGGTAAAGCAGGAAAATTCCAACAAAAATCCTACTGTCAACAGTGTCCAGCGTGACTATATGGCCGGAGAAGTATCAAAGGATATCACCAGGCGATTTCTCCTGCCTCCCGACATCGTGGAAGCCCACGAGCAGGGTGTCATCCATTTTCATGATGCAGACTATTTTGCACAGCATATGCACAACTGCTGCCTGGTAAATCTTGAGGACATGCTGCAGAACGGCACCGTCATCAGTGAGACCATGATAGAAAAGCCCAAGAGCTTTTCCACTGCCTGCAATATTGCAACGCAGTCCATTGCCCAGATTGCAAGCTCACAGTACGGCGGACAGAGCATCACGCTCTCCCACCTTGTACCTTTTGTTGACATCAGCCGCAAGAAATTCCGCAAGGAAGTACGCGAGGAATTTGATGAGGCTGGCGTAAATGCAAGCGACGAACAGATAAACGAAGTTGCTGAGATGCGCGTTAAGGCGGAGATTGAGAGAGGCGTACAGGTGATCCAGTACCAGGTGATCACTCTTATGACCACTAACGGACAGGCACCTTTCATTACTGTATTCATGTATCTTGACGAGGTTCCCGAGGGTCAGCTTCGAGATGACCTTGCAATGGTCATAGAAGAAATGCTCAAGCAGCGCATACTCGGTGTAAAAAACGAAAAGGGTGTATATATTACCCCTGCATTCCCCAAGCTTATCTATGTGCTGGATGAGGACAATATAAAGGAAGGAACCAGGTACTGGTATCTCACAAAGCTTGCTGCCCAGTGCACTGCAAAGCGCATGGTACCTGATTACATTTCCGCAAAGAAAATGAAAGAATACAAAAACGGTGATGTTTACCCCTGCATGGGATGCCGCAGCTTCCTTACACCTGATATTTCCGGTCTCGGTGAAAATGGTGCACACAAATACTACGGCAGATTCAATCAGGGTGTTGTAACCCTCAATCTCGTGGATGTAGCCTGCAGCTCCGGCAAAGATGAAGACAAATTCTGGCAGCTTATGGAAAGCCGCACCGAGCTCTGTAAGCGTGCCCTTATGTGCAGACATGAGCGTCTCTTAGGGACACCTTCTGATGTTGCTCCCATACTCTGGCAGTTCGGTGCACTTGCAAGACTTAAGAAGGGCGAGAAAATAGACAAGCTTCTTTATGGCAACTACTCCACCATATCCCTCGGATATGCGGGATTGTGCGAATGCACGAGATACATGAAGGGAGTTTCCCATACCGACGCGGCCGGCAAGGATTTTGCGCTCAAGGTCATGCATTTTCTCAATGATAAGTGTGCTAAGTGGCGCAGCGAGACCAACATATCATTTTCACTCTATGGTACTCCGCTGGAATCCACAACTTACAAATTTGCAAAATGCCTGCAGAAGCGCTTCGGTATGATTCCCGGCGTCACGGACAAAAACTACATCACCAACAGTTATCATGTCCATGTAACCGAAGAAATAGATGCTTTCACTAAGCTTAAATTTGAGTCAGAGTTCCAGGCTCTTTCACCCGGCGGTGCGATCAGCTATGTGGAAGTACCTAACATGATGAACAACATCGATGCCGTGCTCTCTGTGATGCAATATATATATGAAAACATCATGTATGCCGAGCTCAATACCAAGTCTGACTATTGTCAGCGATGCGGCTACAGCGGTGAGATAAATATCGTCAATGACGAGGACGGCAAGCTTGTATGGGAATGCCCCAACTGCAAAAACCGTGACCAGAACACCATGAATGTTGCAAGACGCACCTGCGGTTACATCGGCACACAGTTCTGGAATCAGGGACGGACACAGGAAATCCGTGAGCGCGTACTTCACCTGTAATATGATGGTTTAACCTTAAACTTTCCACACCATGCAGTCTTGTCTGACGGTGTTTTAAGTGAGCCGTGCGAACGGCACCACCGTCAGGCACGATGCCGGTGTGCGAAAGTTTAAGGCAAGCAAAACAGCAACTCGCATATACACCGAATTCGATGCAATTGTGAGAATTGTTTTTACCCAAACAGTGATTGATAATGATCAAAATATATGAATTACGCAGAGATCAAATACAATGACATAGCAAATGGACCGGGTGTACGCACAAGCCTTTTCGTAAGCGGCTGCACCCACCATTGCAAAGAATGCTTTAATCCCATGACATGGGATTTTTGCTATGGAAAAAATTTTGACATTTCCATCGAAGAACAGATAATAAATTCCCTTGAGCCTGCATGGATAGCAGGACTTACCCTTCTTGGTGGTGAACCCATGGAACCGGCCAACCAGAAAGCATTGCGTCCTTTTCTTGAAAAAGTAAGGGCCGCATATCCCGGTAAAACCATCTGGATATATTCTGGCTATACCTTTGAAGAGCTTACAGATAAAAACTATTCCCGCGCCCATACAGAAGACACCATTCCCATGCTTTCCCTGGCGGATGTATTGGTTGACGGCGAGTTTGTCCTCGATCTTAAAAACATTTCACTGCGTTTCCGCGGATCCTCAAACCAGCGGATAATTGATCTGAAAGCTTCTCTGGAGGCAGGTCGAGCTATAATCTCTTCAGAGCAGACAAATTAAGGTCCTTCCTTGAAATCCCATCTTTTAAAGAATATACTTATAGTATATGAAGCTTTTTTTGCTTCAGTTTTTCATAATAGTAAAGACCGCCAGGCTTTGAACGATTTTTACAGACATTCCTTATAAATCATAAATAGAAGGGAGGTCCCCATGAACAAAAAACTGCGTACGGTAATTGCCGTTATAATAATAGTCATTCTCATCGCCGTAATTGCAGCCATAAGGATCATCGGCGGGAAGCAAAAACAGATTCCCCCCAACGATCCCATGACTGCCGGAAATACCGCAGGCAATCTCTATAACGGCGGACTTTTCTGCGAATCAAATGGAGTGGTATACTTTTCAAACAGCTATGATTCCGGAAAACTATATGCAATGGATGCTGCAAGCGGAGAATGCAAAAAACTATCAGAAGGCAACGCTTCCTTTATCTGTGCGGCAAACGGATATCTCTACTACTATACTGATGCTGCTGCCGACAAGACAGGGCTTGGATATGTGCGCAGAGGACGCGGAATATACCGTTATGATACCCACCATTCGAATAATAACCTGATCACAGATGTGACAAGCGACGGCATGATGCTTGCCGGCAACAATCTGATCTACACCTGCTTTACCGAGGATGAAAAAAGCGACGGCAATGCAAAGATAACTGTCAACAGCGTATCCATAGCCGGAGGTGATCCCGTGACTCTGATGACCGGACACCCCAAGGTAGGCTGCTACTACGGAGGCCTGATGTATTATTCAGACAATCTGACCACCGGTACCCTAAATACTATGGATCCGGTATTCGGTTCCACCAATGAGGTTTCCACGGAGCGAATGTACCTGCCTGTAGTAGATGGACAGACTGTCTATTACCTTGATTCCAACGATGATTACCACCTGAAGTCATATAATCTCAGCGACGGCAGCATTTTCACCATTACAGATGAGAGATGTGACAGTTTCAACCAGTATCAGGACTGGATATACTATCAGACAGTCGTTGCTGATGATCCCGAAGGGTACGCCCTTAAAAGGATACACACTGACGGAAGCGGTATGGAAACAGTGAAGATGGGTGTCTACAGAAATATATGCATAACATCCGACTATGTTTATTTCAGGGATTTCGGAAGCGACGTACCGATCTACCGGACCACCACAAACGGATCTGTAAATGTAACTACCTTTGACCAGGCGGCAAGCGCTGTTCTTGCTGACCGGTAAATAATATTTGGAGGAAAAATGACAGTCAGCGAAGCAAAAGAAAAACTTAAATATATAGAAGACATTCAGGGGGGGCCTACTCTTCTCGACCTTTCAAAAATACGCTTTGATATGGATGAAGTAGAGTGGATTCTGACCAGATATAATAAACCCGACATTTTCTCTCCCGATGACCACGGTCCGGTCTGCCACAGACTTATCTTCGAAGGTTCGGAAGATTTCACTTCCCTAAAACTTCTTGATGTAGTAATAGCGATGGACCGTTTCCGCATAGACCGGGATACCTGTGACCGTATATTCGATATGTCATACAAGACAGTCCTTATGGACCTTGCTGTAAAGTTCGGAATAAAACACAGCGGTTCATCCATTGCAGATATAAAAATAGATAAGGAAGATGCCGCCCGCTATCCTCAGTTCCTGAATCTTTTGGATCAGGCTCATGACCAGTCAGAACTTTTCAGGCAGCAGATAAATATTGACCACGCCCTTTGGGCATTCCCTGAATGCTTTGATATGACGATTGAGAATGTGATAAAGCACAGAGCAGATGAACCCAAGCGTATCTGCGGTGCAGATGTTCCCAAAGAAAGAAACGAAATGGTAAGGCTTATCCTGAGCGAATACTAAAAATATCCATAACCGGATCCGGACGGATATTTTTTGCCGCTTCACACCTGCACATCAATCCCGGCAGATACCGGCGGTGCCGCCACAGACACACCTGCCGTCATCATTCCCCCGGAAGGAAATGACGCACTGTAGCCAAGGGAATTTCCCTTCAGCCCCATTATGCCATCACTCCGGTTCATTTGGTGTTTTATCATGCCCTTAAGATAATCCATGTCAGCTTTCAGCATCGCTTTCTGCTCTTCTGCCCGGTGCTTACGCTTCAGCTCATCCAGATCCTCTCTTGTCATGTGGGGATTCAGAATTTCCATGTCCTCAAAAAATTCCATGGCTTTTTCCAGCTCTTCAAGAGTCTCCTCGTCCAGTTCTGAAATCATCTCATTTAGTTCGGAAACCATATCTTCAAAGCAACCCTCTCCGGTTTCCTCAGCATCTTCCGAAAGTTCCTCTGCTAAAGCCTCACGATTTTCAAAAATCTCATCTTCCTGCTTAGAAACTTCTTCTTCAGCAGCATTTACCAGCGAATCCCTGATGGCTTTTACTGTTTCCTCCTGCCGGCTTGCATTCTCATCCCTCTGTATATTATTAGCTGCCATTTCTTCCATTTCCAGATGGTGCTTTTTCTTTCTTGCAGCCATTTCCATACGCTTTGCATGGGTGAGTGCCAGCTGAAGATCTTCCGCATCGCCGTCTCCCGAGGATATTTTCCTTTTTATTTCCACCACTTTTCTTTTGGCAGATATCACCGCCTGACCGGCGCTTACAGAAGTCTTGGCACGCTGAATCTTTCCGGCCACCTCTTTATAATTATAATTAGTGTGTGATTTAACTTTCTGTTTGTCGTCATCTTTTGATGTTTTACGGGTCATAATTAAATTCTCGTTTAATTTTTCTTGAATGTTTTCACCTTCATTTTCTTTTTTTCGGCTTAGTTCACGAATTATTTTATGCAAATGACTGGATTCTTTCGTTTTTTCAGCCTCTGCTTCCTCCTTTTGACGAACGAAAAAATCAGGCTGGCTTTTTCCCTGTATGGTCTTTCGTGCAAAGCCAGTTGTCTTTTTGGAACTATATCCCGCTGAAAATCCTGTGAAATTATATGAAGATATGCCACTTAATCCCATCATAGAACACTACCTCCATGTAGCTGACACTGAAATCCTTTTCAGTTGCAAGACAAGATAAAACTCTATTTATTTTATCGGCATAAGTATGTAAAGATTTAACCTTATATTTGCTTTTTTTCCGCTTTTTGAAAAGATAGCAAACGAGTTCTGCTATTTTCCGGTATAAGCATCCTTTTCTTCGAAGCTTATCCATTCGTACTGCTCCCCACGGACATCATATATATAATCCTGCTGGTCATAGAAACTGCCTGCATAGCAGTAACAGGGACACCACAGCGGTGCCGATTCGTCGACACGGGCAGTGCTGGAATACGCAAGACCAGACTTGTCATAAATTCTAATTGTAACGCCGTCTGCCTCCATCTGTGAGGGCATTCCCTCTCTGGCATTCTTTGCTTCAGTCACGAAAAAAGTCTTTGTAATCTCATCGTCAGTATCATGAATATAAATTATTTCATAAGGCAGATCAGCGCCATGGTCAGCGTAAAGGAAAACATTTCCGACACTGTCTGCAGGGTGACCGATATTCACATATTCCTGAAGTTCGGTATTGAATGCACACAGGTCAAGATCATGGTCACCATTCCAGGTCAGATATACAAATGCGTCATTGCCTGTTACCACAGGTATCATAGGTACCACCGGCTCAGCAGCCACATCCGAAATTTCTATTTCGAGCTGATTTTCATAGTATCCGTCGGCATTACATTTTATCTTGTAAGTTCCAGGAGCTATACCGGAAAATACTGCATGACCTGCATTATCGGTTTCGGCAAATTCTTCATATTCTGCTCCTTTTACTTGAAGCATCGCTCCTTTTATGCTGCCCGTTTCGTTAGCTCCAATCACACTGACCGTCAGTGTGCCGCCCGCATCTTCCTGAGCCGTACCTCCATTGTCTGCCGGTGTTTCTTCCACCGGTTCACCGGATACCGGCTCTGCAGGTGCAGGTGTTTCCGATTCATCCGGCACTGATTCACTTATTTCAGTGACGTTACTATCCGTCCGGGACCTTATGACAAGCACTCCCAACACAACTGCCATAATAATTACCACAGCCGCCCCGGCTCCAATAATGACGATCGGCAAAACTGACACTTTAGGTGCCGGACTGCTTTTTACATAATTGCCGGCAGCAATCTTCTTAAGTTCAGAATCCGCGTCATCCTTGACAACATAGACCGTCTTATCATCGCCTATCTGCTCTCCGCAGTGCCTGCAGAACACCGATCCGTCAGCTATCTCTTTTCCACAATTAGTACAATACATATTCTCCCCCCTATTTCCGCATTTTATCGCCCATTCATGAAACCTGCTGTTCACATCCCCATCATGAAACAATTTCGGTCTGCAGTCTATCTGCCAATTCTCTCAGTCAGCAGATAAACTAATGGTGAATTCCAGTATATAGTCACCTCATTGGTTGAATAGCTCTGCACATTATCCACATAGCACATTGCTGCCGGCACATCTGCCAGCACTGATGCTGCATAGGGATCTTCAAGTCCGCTTGCGGGACCGCCTACCAGCATTCCCGGCATTGCAGCACCTGCCACCTGTGAAGGTCTGTGATGAGGATCTTCCGGCTTAAATGTACCGAAGCCTGTTACATAGCAGTATCCCAGAGGATTTGCGCCTAACAGATAATCGAGCTGAGCTTCTGCCAGAGCCTTAAAATCATCCGCAGTATATCCCTTTGAAGAAGAAGTACCATTTGCTGCCACATCCGCAGCCATACCGAATAATACACCGTTATTTGCGACAGTCATATTACTGCCCCAGGGATAATTATTCATAAGCCCCATCATATATCCGTCAGCCAGTGATTTTTCCGCAAGTTCATCAGCTGCTGCCATAAGCCTTCCTGCCGCATCAGCTGCTCCGTCCTTGCCGGACATTGCCAGGTCATATTCCGCATAAAGTCCCATATCCGCCCAGCCGAGACCTTCATTTATATCAGATACTGACTTTATTGTATCCGCAGGATCTGCTTCCGGAGCTGCATAAAGGTCCTCTGCAATATACAGCTCAACTGCTGCCCAGTATATTTCATCAGCATTATTTCCATCCGGATACTCACCGGTTTCCATCCCTTCGGGATTCTTAAACCCGGCCTCATCCTTATTGGCTATGGCATATTCCCACGCCTTAACTGCAGCATCATAAGCCGTCTGTGCAAACTCGGGATCATAATCCTTATAAACCACAGATGCCATTGCCATTACTGCCGCAAAATCAGCAGTCGCAGTTATTGATACAGGTGAAAGAATAAGCTCATCAGTCTCTTCTTCAGGCGGTACAGCACCGGGAAATACCATGGCAGTAACCTTATGATATACGCCACCCTCAGCATTCTGCATCTTAAGCATCCAGTCAAGCTCAAAGCGTGCTTCATCCAGTACATCAGGAATTCCGTTACCGCTTTCGGGAATGCCAAGATCATCTGCGTCATAACCATTATAAGTATACGCATCAATAAGATCAGCAACAGACTTCGCACCTGATACTACATATCTTCCATAGTCGCCTGCATCATGCCAGCCGCCGGACACATCCACTTTTTCATTAGTTCCGTACACTGTTGCTTTGTCCATATGGCACTCAGCATGGGCATAATCTGCACCGCTTATGGCCGGATCCGTTTCCACACCGCACCGCTGCCTGTAGAACATAAGCACCGTCTCAGCCATCAGTTCATCATATACATCTTCGCCGATCTTAAATGTATATGTAGCACCCGATTCAGTGTAAATATAGTATTCACCTGCTTCTGTCACCTCACTGAAATCACCCTTGGCGATTTTTGCACCTGCGGCCTTGTCTTCAACAGCTTCTGAAAGAGTCCCCTGATAGACTATTGTTTCAGAAGAAGCATCGCAGACATAGAAAGTCTCATTGTCATTTTCGGTCTTTACAAAAACTGTCTTCGTGGAATCCGGTGTATATCCCACCTGGTCAGCATTCACATTAAGATATGCCGGAAGTCCGCCAGTTGCCTGCGCATTGTCAGCATTCTTTACCACAAGTTTTACATTGTCAATATATATATGATGATCACCGGGATCAGATGACATATCATCCATCCTGCCCATATTAAATACTATACGGGGAGAAGGATCGGAAGCCTCTTCCATAGTAAAATCTACGGAAAAAGACGTCACATCCGGGCCTATCTCAATATAATCTCCCTGATAAGCATGGTAGTCACCGCCGTTTATCTGAAGCCTGTATTCTATCTTGCGGGTAATGTCAGATGAAACATCAAAACTGTATGTATATTCACAGCCCTGCACAAGTTTAAACCCGTCCCAGTATGCCTGATTGCCATAGTCAACGGAACCGCAGCTGTGTATAAAGCAGTCCAGCGCACCATCCGTATTTGACAGGTCATAGAATCCGCCATTAGTGTATATAGTAAAGTCATCCACTTCGCCATCATCAAAATTGACATCCACAAGCACATCCCCTGTAACAGGAGCTGCATCCGCCGAAGCCTCTGCATCCGCAGCATCGGTATAGGGAGACGCATTTGCAGCATCATTATCCGCAAGCGTTGCGGGCTTCTTCTCAGCCTTCTGCCCCACCATATCACCATTAAAACCGGTATCGACAGCACCCGCCTCAGGTGTGGTTTCTTCTGTTGCGGCATTCTCGGAAACTTCAGTCTCTTCCGGTACCTTTTCTTCTTCTGCTGACGTACATCCTGCCGTCTGTATCAGTAACACACCGGCAAGTGCAGCGGCCATTATCCTTCTCTTTTTCATAATATCGATCCTCCCTTTTATGAACAATGCGTCCCTGATCTGCATCAAAACAGCGTATCAGAACTTATAGTTTATTAAGTGCTTCGCGCTGTCATAAAATATTATAAAAATAATCGTAATAAACCAAAGAATATAATACCATAAATACTGGCTTCACGCCATCTGTGGCTCACTTTATAAGCGACCTTTTTTTCCTCCTCACTCTGTTGATATGACGCTCAAAGTCCCCGCTTTTTAAAAGCTCCGCCATCACGTACTGGTCGAAAGTAGGCACCGTACAGGAATAGAACCCCAGCTTTTCATTAAACTCATTAACAAGTGCTTCAGGCAGTATCATATAACCTATACGCATTGACGGTGCAAGTGTCCTTGAAAATGTGTTCAAATAGATTACATTCACTTCCCTGCCCATAGAAAAAAGCGGTTCTTCCACCTTTCTCGATACTGTCAGCTCCGAATCATAATTATCCTCTATAAGGATACCGTTACGCTTTTTTGCCCACCTCAGGTACTCGAGTTTTTTTGAAATATCTGCTGTCACTCCTGAGGGATAGCTGTTAAATGGTGTCACATGAAGGACATCTGCTTTTGTTTTTTCCAGTTCCATGGTACTGATCCCGTCAGCTTCCATGGTAAGCATGTCACAGTCAATTCCCATTGCCCTGTATACATCACGTATCTTTGCATATGAAGGATTTTCAAGAGCCACAGTTCTTCCCATTCCTAGAAACTGGGCAATCAGGCCATACAGATACTCAGCTCCGGATCCCACAATTATCTGGCCGGGATTCACGGATATCCTTCGGCTCCTGGCCAGATACCCGCATATCGCATTCCTGAGTTCCGGCAGCCCCGGATTCGGCGACTTTACCATTATATCTTCCCCCCTGTCCAGTATTACTTTTCTCATAGTCTTTGCCAATACCGAAAAGGGAAAATCCCCGATATTATGATCTTTTAATTCTTCAAATGGTGCCGCCACTTTCCCCGCTGCGTTTCCCAGGAAATCATCTCCCCTGTAGATCACATACACGCCGCTCCTTTCCCTGCTCTGTACATAGCCCTCTTCTCCCAGCAGCGTTATGGCATGGTCAGCGGTTATCACGCTTACCCCGGTCTCGTCTGCAATCACCCTCTTGGATGGAAGCTTACTGCCGTATGGATATACCCCCGAAACAATATCCTCCACGAAAAAACGATAGAGCTGGATATATGCCGGCTGTTCTGAATTCTTGTCTATACTGTAGTTCATTAACTAATGTTCCCCTTTCAGTCACATACTGATTTAATATGGTCAGGATCCATCGTTGCGAGCAGAAATCTGGTCATATCATTTTGTTTCATTCTGGTTATTTTAATATATCCAGTTTGATGATATCTTTTTTTTTGTCAGTTGTAAAGAACATACACAGAGCAAATAATTTATCGCAGTCGACGTAAAAAACGGAAGGCTCTGAACAACTGCTTACAGGCTTGAATTACAGGAGGACAAAAACTATGGTAAAGAAAAAACACATACCGGCAATCCGCATAACCATCGCAGCATTTTTTATGGCTCTTAATATCGTCATGTCATCCTTCGGCATCCCGGTGCCCGGCGGACATCTCTATCTCTGTGACGCGGTTATCTGTCTTGCTGCACTTCTGTTAAATCCGTTTGAAGCATTTATCGTAGGCGGCATAGGTTCATTCCTTGGGGACATGCTTTTCTATCCCACCCCCATGTTTGTTTCCCTGGTAACACACGGACTGCAGGCAGTGGTCATATCCCTTATCGCACATAAGACACTTAAAAACCACCCCAAGCTTGCTTCCGGCATAGCCGTTACAGTCGGCGCAGTTATCATGGTTGTGGGTTATACCCTGGGCAAGACCTTCGTATACAGCACCTTTGAATACGCCATGATAAAGCTGCCCTATGAGATAGCACAAGGAACCCTGGGTGCAGTATTCGGAATGATGCTCTGCTGGAGATACGGCGTTAAGAACCTTTTCGACAGGTATCTGGGAAACGAACAATATAAATAACTGCCCGGTTCCCATCACTCTCGGACAGTTAAATATAATCGCTCAAAAAAACCGCCTCCACATATCGTGAAAGGCGGTTTTACTTTTAAAAAAATATGCTTCAGCTATCAGATCTCCGGCTCTATCAGGCCGTAGGTATTTCCTTTTCTCTTATATACTACATTGACCTGATCTGTCTCTGCATTGCAGAATACATAGAAGCTGTGGCCAAGAAGCTCCATCTGTACGCATGCATCTTCGGGATACATGGGCTTGATGTCGAACTTCTTGCTGCGGATGATCTTGATCTCCTCATCATCCATGAAATCTTTCTCAAGGTACTCCTTCTTGAAATATCCGCCATCCTGATGCTTGTCAGTGAGCTTGGTCTTATACTTCTTAAGCTGTCTCTCGATGATCTCCTCTACAAGATCGATAGAAACATACATATCGTTGCTTATCTGCTCTGACCTGATGATGCTTCCCTTTACGGGGATGGTCACTTCGATCTTCTGACGGTCTTTTTCAACGGAAAGTGTAACATGTACCTCTGTTTCCTCGTTGAAATACTTTTCAAGCTTTCCGATCTTTTCCTCTACTGCACTCTTTAATCCTTCCGTAACCTCGATATTTTTGCCTAAGATCACAAATTTCATATCAGATCCCTCCTTGTCTAAAATGCGGTTCACACTGCGGTTCACACTACGCGGCGGATCATAACACTTCCGCGTGCATCTGATTTTATAGATGAGATTATAGCATAATCAGAGCTTTCTATCAATCCATAGCTTTGGACTGCAGACAGTGCATTTCAACAGCCGGAATCAGTGCCTTTTACCTTTAGAACTTTTCTTGCTTTTTTTGTACAGCTTATTCGAAATCAGCTCATTCGGGATCAGTTTTTCCGGAAGGCAGATCAGAGCATATGCTGCTGCCCCCAAAAGGAACAGAACCACTCCCGGCACAAGTCCCGGCGGAGTATAACTGAAGCTGACCGTATGCTCCCCCGGTGTCAGCTTTACTGCATACAATGCATTTACCGCTTCACACACACATTCGTCCATGTCCGCAACTCCCCTGTTTACCAGGTCAGCTGCTCCGGATGCATTCCTAACCTTTCCTGTCTCAGCATCTATATCGTCCTTCACTGCACTCTTTATTTTCTTTCCATCCACCCTTACGGTCCACCCCGGCTCATACGGAATGGATGTCATCAATATCTGTCCCTCTTTTACACTGACTGTGCCTGTAAGATATCTGTCAGTAGTTTTATTCCCGTCAAGCACCCATACATTCTCCGACAGTTTAGCCAGATCACTTTCAAACAGTGTCCTGTCAAAGCCGGCTGCCAGGACATCCTTGTATATCACAAAGTCGTTTGCCACAGTCATCCTTAAGGTAATCTTTGTTCCGGCATCATATTCGCCAAGACGCAGCACTATATAATTATCTCCTTCAAAATAAACCCCGCTGAATTTAAATCTCATATCACTGTTAGCCTGAAGATCTGCACAATGCCTGTCAAAAGCTTCGCATTCCGGATGTTCCGCAATGTAACGTTTTTCACAATCTTTCCATTCCTCTGCAGTCCAGGAAGCAGTCCAGAGATTTACCTCATGTTGAAATTCTGTCTTGATGAAAAGATAAACGGGAGCATTCTCTGTTACGGTATAATGGAAATCAACAGTGGGATCCCCCTCCCCCGTCACATCGTATTTTATCTGCTCACCGTAGGGCGAGTAAGTAAGGGCTAGTGCCACATACGGTTCATCATCCTGAGTTATCTCATAGAAATACCTGTTCCAATTACTTAAATGCCCCTCTTCATCAAAAACGGTATTTCCTGCCAGTGTACTCAAATAAATATTCTGGCTTCTGAAAGGATTATCATTGCCGAGAAATTTTATCCGCAGTATATCTTCTGATGCCATATAGCCTACTGGAAGGGCATTTTTATTTTCGTAATACTTTATCGAAACAGGAACACCGTCATGATCCTCATAGTCATACGCAAGACCAAGATCTTCATACGCAGGATTCAGGCACCTTTCATTTGCAACAGAACCGTTTTCCTTTGCCATCACATACTTTATGCCCAGCAGCGAATCAGAAATCTCGGTATTTCCGTCATATCTTGAATAATAGGACTTCGTATCATAGCCTAATGCTTCGAGATATTTAAGTATCCTTGCGTTCATCACGGATGATGAATGCGATATTCCCCTGAGCCTTAGTGCATCGTTATCATTAACAAAGCGGAAGTATGTTTTCTCCGCACGGTAGAAACCGTCATCATGGTTCCTAAGCACCGCCGCTGCAGCTTTGCTGTTCTGTATGTAGTTCTGATAGGTTCCGTAATATGCGTAGTCAAGCTCATCATCCACATTTTTCATTGTATCATGGGCATTCCAGGTAAGCTCTGCTGCTGTTACGACAAGCAGAGCCAAAACTGCAGACAGCTGCTTAATATTTTTCCATTTATGTGTCTTTGCACTATCCAGGTCACCTGACTTATCCCTGTCGCCCCCGGGATACAACAGGAAGAAATAAAGGATCAGATAGATTACCGAAATATCAGCAACTATCCATCCAGCCCGGTCCGCCATCTGTTCAAAGCCGATAGCAAAAACAGTCACATCCAGTACCAGCACCGTGATAATACTTGCGATAAAGTGCTTCTTTTCCGTACCTTCCCTCTTGGAAAATGCTTCTGCCGCCATTGATAGGAAAACAAAGGAAAGCAGGAAGGAATACCTGAAAGGCAGCCAGTTGGGAGACTGTCCCCCGTGCCACCACATATCGACCGGGACTATCAGCATCGACATAACAATGACTGCTGTAAGCACCGATACTCCGATTTTCTTCCGGCGAGTGATATCCCTGTTCGTGAAAAAGAACGGGATCAGCAGCACCGCAAAGAAGCCGCAATAAATCTCCGGTTTTCCCCAGACATTGACGGAATCATACTGTCCGGGAAGAAGCTGTGGCAAAAGGTCAACTATATCAAGCAGCAGGACTATTATGCCCTTATCAGCAAGGTTCTCGGGAAGGCTTCCGGACATCCACCCCCTGACAGCCTCCATATCGTCTGCTGCCCTCTCCGTATTGGGAGTACTCTGAAACCGGAAAGAATAATCGGGATCCGCAGTAAAACTGAATTTTCCCAGTGAAAGCGCATTAACCGTAGGAAGCAGCATAAAAGCAGCCAGACACATAGCGATCACCGTGGCATATGCCATCCTCCACAGGCTCTTTACCCCCTCGCTCATATCAAACTTTTTCTCACTGCCTGCAAAAACATAATAAAAGAAATACATCGCCACAAATATGCATATCATATAGCCTATGTAAAACTGGGATATACACATAAGCGCTAACGACGGGATATAGAGCTTCACATTACCTTCATCAGCTAACAATTCTACACCAAGGCAGATAAGCGGCAGGAACACCAGACTGTCCAGCCACATGGGATTCATAAGCTGTATGACGCCGTAGGCCATCATCGCATACATGGTGGAAAAAATAAGCGAAGGGGCTTCGGTTACTTTTTTTGATCTTCTTACATAGTGATTAAATGTGACACCTGCACAGCCAAGCTTTCCAAGCTGCATAAGAAGGATTGCAAGCTCGACGTTTTTTTCCGGCAGGATAACCGCAAGGATTGAAAAAGGCGATGCAAGATAGTAACCGACAGTTCCCATGAAACCGCCGGAAAGATTCCCCGACCAGTCATAGAAAACAGAGCCGTTCCCATGGAAGGCCGCACGCAGCGCCTCAAAATAATAGACATACTGGCCGTTTAAGTCCAGCACCAGCAGGCTTCTTTCCCCAAAGGGATACAAACCAAAGAAGGCATACGCAAGATACACTAAAACCGCCGGTATTAAAAAGGCAGCAATATATGTCCAGCTCAGTTTTAAAATTTTCTTAATTCGTTCCGTCATCTCACTTTTATTATATATACCGATTCATATCCCGAATCGCTGACCCCCTCGTAGACAACTTCTCCCAGGCTGCAGAGGAACGCCGTATCTATTTCACCTGAATACCTTGCGTATTCCCGGCTGCCGGCAAAAACATATTCCACGTCGTATTTATCAAGCAGCTCCCGCACCATATCTTCGTCACCAAATGATGCGGTGTATATGTCATCAACATCCTCATTGCGTCCGTCAATGGGATCCACATCATTATGCCACAGCCATTCGTGTGTCCGCCACCCTGCGACTGTCCTTGTCGCAGCAAAAACAGATACCCTGTCATCAAGAGTGTATGCATCTCCACGGGCTTCCAGCACTATGGTTCCCGGTGCAACATTTTCCTTTACCCATTCCATCGCATAGTAGTCTTCGTCAGCTTCCCGCTTAACGAAATAATCCGCCTCAAGCTCTTCCTTTTCGTTTTTATCCAAAACATTTCCGTACCACCTGTTGGCATATGCAAAGAAATATGTACATGACACCAGTGTGAGCAAAAGTGCGATAATCCCCCACTTCCTCTGTCCTCTCATTTCCGGACGCAGAATAAAACGTATCAGAATATAGCCCATAAAAACTGCCATCATTGAATTTGTCTGATATGTCAGTTTAAACATGGTATTGAAACGCTCATACGCACCGGCATAGATATCCTTAAGATATATGACTTCCGGAATCATTACCAGTCCCGCCGAACATAAGCAGGTCAGCATCAGGTACAATTCATCCGGAAGAAGATTCCTTAAAAATCCCCTGAAGCTCTTTCCCGCCCGGTTCTTTATGAGCATTACAAAAAATGCAGTAAACATACCGAAGGGAAGCCCCCACATTACAACAAGCTGGTAAAACCTCGAATGCTTTGATGTAAATGCAATACCGCTTGCCATAGGCACAAAACTGACAACAAAAGGCAGCGATACGATCAGCCCGCCCAGAACGAACATCCCCCCCTGAGCAGCCGTCAGCAGGATAACATTCAGTATCTTTTTATGATTTCTGATATTGAGTGCCAGAAGAATAGATCCGGCCACCACATAATAGATGGCCACATCCCATGAACTGCACATATAAAATATCCCCATTAATGCAGCACAGACTATAAGCCTCGGATCCAGAAGCTCGCGCAGCCAGTCAACTCTGTCCTCTTCACCGTCCTGTCTGCGGTTGCGCACATCAATCATAAATGAAATCAGAAGTCCGAGAAAAGTCATGACATACAGCTGGTTCACCACATGGGCGTGAAGATCTCCGGTCACCATGGAATATGCCCCAAATTCAACCGCAGTCTTGTCCTCCACATCCGGAATGCTTCCGATATACCTTGAAGAATCCGCATACCAGTATTCCTGATAATCCTTTGTAAGCTGAAGCATTTCCCTGACCATCGGCACCAGCTTGCTGTAGATCACGTACTGCATATTTGCCGAAAAAACGGATACTGCCGCCGCAGCAACCCCTGCACTTAAGCAATGAAAACGCTTGTGCTTAACATTCTCCGCGTTTTTAACGGAAACTGACATAAGCTCAAAGGCAAGCACAAAAGGCAGAGTAAAATATACCGCAAAGGCTGTACCCATACCGAAATTATATCCCAGGGATACGTTATTACCCGAAAGCTTTGTCAGATATGTAAAAATATACTGTCCGAAATAATAATAATTCAACTTCTCCCCGGCAAACCACATATCATCAGGCGGGAAATAGTCAGTATAAAACATACGGTTCATGAAACCGAAATCCATCATCTTTTCCTGCCCGAATGCCTCCGGCCTGAAGCACCTGTAGTAGCAAAAAAAGAAAAAGGAAAGCATAAAAATAAATTCCATAAACAGCAGGGAACCGCAGGGCACACCATAGGGGAATAATGCTTCAAAAAAGCCGCCATCTTTCCCTGCTTTATCTTTTTTTATACTTATAACTGCCGGAACAGCTGCCAGAAGAACTGCCATAAGCACCGCTGTGATGACACAGGCTGCGAAGGAAAACTTCATCAGATGCACGGATGAAAAAAGCCACATCATATATCCTGCAAGCAGCCATCCCAGTATCTTTGAAAATATCCAGCCCTTGTCCGAGAAGTCCTTAAAAAGCCTGCTCACAGCCGGATATGCTGCCGCACCAAGCGCAAGCATCGTCAGATACCATAGCATCATATATGGAAAATCGTTTCCGAATATGATCCCTGCTGCCGTTACCAGCAGGATGAAAATAACAGGGTACACAATCCCCTGCACTTTGCTTAACCTGAAATTATTGTAGTTGCTTATCTTTTCTTTCGCTTCCATGATCAGTCCTTAAATCAGATCGGCTCCCCGACGGCTCATCAGTATTTCTTCAGCCACCTTCAGGTCATCGGGTGTCGTTACCTTTATGTTTTCATAGTTTCCCATAGTGATCTTTACTTTTCGGCCGGAATACCGCTCTGCTACCATAGCGTCATCCGTGAAAAATCCGCTCAGACCTTTCTCTGATGCTTCTTTCTCAGCCTGCTCATAAGCAGCTTTTATTAACGGCATCCTGAAAGCCTGAGGCGTCTGGATTATCCACGCCCTCGACCTGTCTATGGTACTTTCCACGAACCCGTCCTCATCAGAGAGCTTTATGGTATCCTTTGACGGCACTGCGGCCACACATGCACCGTATTCACGCGCATCAGCAATGGTCCGTTCTATGACATCCGTCGTTATTAGTGCCCTGGCCGCATCATGTATGAGGACTATATCCGCATCAGATACAGCACGTATACCGTTATACGACGAATTGTAACGTTCTTTTCCACCGGCCACCACACAGCTCACCTTTGAAAAACCGTATGCTTCTGCAAAATCCCGCCGTACTCTTTCCTCATCTCCCGGTGTCACCACCAGCACTATTTCCGATACGCTGCTCTTTTCAAAACAGTCAATCGCATAATAAAGCAAAGGATGCCCGCAGAGTTCCAGATACTGTTTCGGAACATCTCCTCCCATCCTTTTTCCTGTACCGCCCGCAAGTATCACTGCTGCGGATCTTGTCTTTTCCGTATTCATGATCTCTGTCCCAGCCTCAGATTCGGCACAGCATTCAGATCCGGTCCGGCAAAACTCCCTTTCAGGTATTCGTAGTAAGCCGCTGCCCCGATCATTGCCGCATTATCAGTGCAGTATACAGGTGCCGGTCTGTAGAAAACTATATCCCTTTTTGCACATTCTTTTTCCATAGCATCTCTCAGGTGCCTGTTGGATGCCACGCCCCCGGCTATGGCAAATTTCTTATCCCCGCTATTATCAAGCGCCAGCATTGCATGTTCGGTAAGCACGTCCACCACAGCTTTCTGAAAAGATGCCGCCACATCGCTTTTATTTATATCTATCCCCTGCATTTTACACGAATTCAGATAGTTCAGTACCGCACTCTTTAAGCCACTGAAAGAAAAGTCATATTCTGAATCTCCTACTTTAGCCCTGGGGAAAGCTATCGCCTCCGGATTGCCTTCATCAGATACCTTGTCTATCTTAGGTCCCCCGGGATATCCCAGGCCTATGGCTCTGGCCACTTTATCGAAAGCCTCGCCTGCCGCATCATCCCTGGACATACCCAGAACCTCGTATTCACCATAGTCCCTCACTCTTACCAGATGGGTATGGCCTCCCGATACCACCAGACAGGGGAAAGGAGGTTCCAGCTCCGGATGGTCGATATAGTTTGCAGATATGTGCCCCTCTATGTGATGCACTGCAATAAGGGGCTTTCCGGCCGCGAAAGCCAGTCCCTTCGCAAAGGATACTCCTACCAGCAGGGCTCCTACCAATCCGGGACCGTAAGTAACTGCCACAGCATCCACATCCGAAAGCTGCATTCCGGCCTGCACCAGACTTTCCCTGACCACCCGGTTTATCCTCTCAGTATGCTTTCTCGATGCTATTTCAGGCACCACGCCGCCATACAATGTATGGATATCTATCTGGGAGGAGATCACATTAGACAGGACATTCCTTCCGTTCAGTACCACGGAGGCTGCCGTCTCATCACACGAAGACTCTATTGCCAGTATCTTTACATCATTCATTTATTGTGTACCGTCCCTTTTTACCATATCGAAGCCCAGTATCTTCCATCTTCCGTTTTCATCCTTGCGCAGTATATATACCTCTTTGGTACTCTGGTACACTGTTCCTGACTTTAGCGTATATGTGGAATACAGTCTTGCGCAATCGTATCCGTCATGAGTGAAATATTCAACCTCCGTAGACGGAGATACCACACTGTCGTATATCGTAATATTTGATGCTTTAAACACCTCTATATCAGCCTGAAGCGCCACCAGGTAATCCACGTCGCTCTGCTGGTCCTTAAGCTCTTTATCAAAAAGAGTTCTTGATATCATGGAAAGACTGGTAAGCTCCTGATCGCTGTATTTCTCGTTATAGAAGCACTTGGTTATCTCGTTATAATATTTGACTACCTGTACAGGGGTGGCGGGATACTCCTTGTAAGGCGCTTCCGCAATTATCTTCTGCACTGCCGTCATTTCCTTTGCCGTTTCGGTCTCCAGAGACCTCTCTGTCTCTTTTCCCCGCTGCATGGTCATAAAAACATAGCCGCCGATAAGAACTGCGGCAACGATGATCATTATGATGACCGTCTTTATTATGTTTTTCTTCCCTTTGCCAGACAAATTTTCTATGACCTTCCCGTGCAGATACCGTTACCTACAGGCATTCCACCTCAAATACGGATTTTGTGCAGCTTTTATCCTTAACTGCCGCTGTTTCTTATCTTAAGCTCCGGGTTCTTGACACTTACCCTGGTATTAGGCGGAACAGGCTCCGTTATGAAGGCACTTCCGCCGATGGTCGAATTCGCACCGATCACGGTATCACCACCAAGAACCGATGCATTTGAATAAATCGTCACATTGTCACAGATAGTGGGATGGCGCTTTACCCCCTGCAGAAGCTGTCCCTCTCTTGTGGAAAGCGCACCTAATGTTACACCCTGATAAAGCTTCACGTTATTACCTATCACGGTAGTCTCACCTATTACCACGCCTGTTCCGTGATCGATAAAGAAGTACTCGCCTATTGTTGCGCCGGGATTGATATCGATCCCCGTCCTTGAATGGGCATACTCGGTCATGATACGGGGTATGAACGGTACCTTACGAAGATACAGCTCATGGGCAATTCTGTATATGAATATGGCATTGAAGCAGGGATATGAAAAAATGATCGCTTCTTTGCTTAAAGCAGCGGGATCACCGTCATAGGCAGCCTGTATATCCGTAAGCAGCACTCTCTGTATCTCAGGGAAACACTCAGCAAACTCATAGCTGATCCTTTCAGCCTTTTCCCTTATGTCGACCGATTCACTGTAGCCTGCGCAGTCATAACTCAGCGCGATCACGATCTGCTTAGTCAGTTCCTCTATGATCGAGCTAAGCATCTCGCCTGCAAAATAATGCGTTGTGGTCTTTTCAAACGCAACCTGTCCGAAATATCCCGGAAACATAAGCTTGCGTATTGCCTTAACTATCACTATTATCCTGTCCCTGTCCGGAAGCCTGTGCCTTCCCAGGGCATTTAAAAGCTCTATCTCCTCATAATTTTTGTTCATCTGATCGACAAGCTTATCCAGAATAGCCGTCTTTTCTTTCTGAAGCATTTTTGTCTACCTCTCTTATATGATCCGGTCAGTCCACTATTGCCTGACACACTTTTTACTGCCTTTATTATTCCTGTCCCTCATCCTCAAACATCAGCTCAACACTCCGTCCGTCCTTTGCAGCATAGGCATTGGGGAATATCCCTCTGACCATCTTCATGTATGGTTCCGGGTTGATCAGTGCAGGACTGTAATGGGTAAGCCACATTTCCTTTGGCTTCGCCTTTGCGGCAAGTTCTGCCGCTTCCCTGAATGTCATATGCTTTTTACTTTTGGCTGAATCCAGCTTCTCATCTTCACCATACATCCCTTCACATATGAAGATATCTGCTTCCGAAGCATTTCTTATTATGGATTCCGCAGGCCTGGTATCCGTTGCATAGGTTACTTTTATGCCTTTCCGCTCCGGTCCCATGACCATATCAGGGGTGTATATCTTATCATCCTCACTTATAGTCTGTCCGTGCTGAAGCCTGTTCCAGTACTGAAGTGGAATCCCCAGCGATTTTGCTGCCTCCGCATCAAAACGTCCCTTCCGTTCAAGCACTATGCTGTATCCATAGCAGACCACATTGTGATTCACTTTAAATGCCTGTATGTATCCTCCGGGTATATCGATCCTTTCCTCAGGACTGTTCAGTTCGTGGAACTTTATCCTGAATGGCAGTTCCCTGGCGATCACCCTCAGTGAATTAACCACCCTTTCCAGTCCCTTCGGCCCTATCATCAGCACGTCTTCTGTCCGTTCCGAATTGGCCATATTTAAAAGCATCCCCGGCAGGCCGCTTATATGATCTGCATGATAATGGGTAAAGCACATAATGCCTATGGGGTTTGCGCTAAGCCCCTTCTTCGCCATTGCGATCTGGGTACCCTCACCGCAGTCTATAAGTATGGTGGTGCCGTTGCACCTGGCAGCAAGAGATGTGAGAAACCTCTTCGGAAGAGGCATCATCCCCCCTGTCCCCAGCAAACAAATATCAAGCATATTGATTCTTTATACCTCTCACACTAACTCCTTTTCCACATTATCAGGGCATCCTCAACAGGTTCTCTGTAAAAGCCTTTCCTTAGCCCTTCAGTCTTAAATCCAAGCTTTTCATAAAGTGCTATGGCAGGCAGGTTTCCTGCCCTTACTTCAAGGGAATAATTCCTTACCCCTCTTAACGATCCGGCTTTCATCAGTTCAGCAAGGAGCTCTGATGCCGCGCCTTTCTTTCTGTATTCCGGTCTCACAGCCACATTTGTGACATCTGCTTCATCAAAACTCAGTATGAGCCCGGCCTGTGCTGCCAGCTTTCCCTCCATATAAGCCACATAAAACATATATATATCCGGCTTATCCAGGCTGTCCCTAAAAGCCTGCAGGCTCCATGGAGTAGAGAAACACATTGCCTCCAATTCCGCAGAAGCTTCCAGATCCCCTGCCGCCATAGGGCGGATATCAATCTCCATTCTGTTCCTTTCTCACACGCTCAGCCTGGGATACTCTCAGATACTCAGGGGCAAAATCCTCTGCCGGAATTACCTTGCCGGCCCTGTAATAGCTTTCCGCAAGTGCAGCCAGACATGATGCATCCTGTTCGTTCCTGTGGGGAGGTGCGAATATTATCCCGGATTTCACAGTTTCACATATTATGTCCCGGTATACAGGAATACCATCGCCCATAAATATAATCTTCTTTAAACTTTCTTTTGCAATTTCATCTGCAGCCCGGCACTGATCTGCCACATCGAGAGCATCCTGATGCTTACATTCTATGAGTCGGCATGCTTTGTCAGATGCATCATATTCAAAACTGTAGATCCCGCTGTACACCTGATTCCGTCTTGCATCCATCATAGGACAGATAAGGTCGCTCACGCCATAGAACTGATACGCCATTGCTTCCAGGGTAGGCACCGCTATAATCGGTATCTCCAGCGCCTCAGCCATTCCCTTTGCCAAAGCAGCCCCTATGCGCAGCCCTGTAAACGATCCCGGACCTGATGCCACAGCTATGGCATCAGCCTTTCGATTGTCAAACTCCGTCATCCTGCCCAGTTCTTCGAGCATAGGCAGAAGTGTTTCCGAATGTGTTTTTTTGTGGCAGGTAGTATACGTACCGGCAAGCACGCCGTCCCGCATTAAAGACACTGTCGCTGTCATACCACTTGAATCAATAGCAATAAGGTTCATACTTTCCTCTGTTATAATTTGTCAGTTAAAATCTGATTCTGCAGTCAAAACTATTTACCGCAGAGCCCTTTATTTAATCTGCATTTATTTTTATCGTGCGATAATTTTCACCCTTAGCCGGATCTTTTTCAATAGTAATACGTCTGGCATGGTCCGGCAGTATATCTTCTATAAGTTCTGCCCATTCTATCATGCAGACTCCCTGCCCGAAGATATAGTCATCAAATCCCACTTCCTGCATCTCCTCGGGATCCTCGATCCGGTAAACATCAAAATGATAAAACGGCAGCCGTCCGCCCTCGTATATCTGCACAATGGTAAAAGTCGGGGAATTGACATATTCATCTATCCCCAGCCCTTTCGCTATTCCCTGGGCCAGCACCGTCTTTCCGCATCCCAGATCTGCATAAAGGGTTATGACCTCACCGGCCTTTGCCTCCTGCCCCAGTCTCACCCCGATATCAAAAGTTTCCTCGGGGCTGAAAGTTTCTATTATCTCTTCTCTCATTTACACCCTGCCACATTTATCACGCTTAACCGTTCAGAACCCGTTGTTCCAAACTGCTGCTAAAACCTTATCTTTACCTTCTTCGGCTCCATATATTTCCCGATAAGCGACATCAGCGCCGGCAGGTCATCTCCCAGCTCTTTCCTCGGGAATATCGACGCATTTAACTTACCCGTATATACGATAATGCTCTGTTTTGTGGAAACAGCCTTTGTACACTGATCCCAACTGACCTGTCCGCTCTCGCCGTCCTGAAAAACAGATATCCCATCTGCGCTTATGTCATAGGTTATAGGCTTCTTGAATACCGGATTCATCATCTGCACCTTAGACCTGTACCACAGGTTTATAGGAAGATACAGTATCAGCAGAACGCCAAGCGCAAGATACATGATCTCACCAAAACGGAAATAAAATATAACACCTGCCACGCCGAAACAAACCGACAGTATCCCGGATACTTTTGTGTATGCATGATACAGCAGAAAGTCATAAAGGACTTTGCTCGTCATATTTACGGTAAAGCGCAGTTCGCTGGGGCTCGCAGCCCTTTCGGTATTTTCCTTATCTTCCATCTTTTTCTCTGTTTCCATAATATGATCAACTCGTCAAAAGCAGCCCTCAGGCAAGCCTGTGTATAAGAAAGCACTTTCAGCCGGGGAATCATAGTCTCAGCCATGTTAATAATTTCCCCTTCAAAACACAGTTCGGGCATAATATAACAATATAACATAATACCAAAAAAAGAGCCTGCTTGCAAATACAGACTCTTAAGCTTTCACGAAGTTACTGCCCTTGCATTTCATACTGAGCAGCCCCCGGCAGTTACACTCACCGTTAACAGTACTCACCCTCCGGATGTGCTGTCAGTGTTTTCCTCGGGCTCGATCATCCAGACATTCATGTCCACATTGACCTTGATCCCCGGCACGGCTCCATCCGTACTGTACTGCCACATCCTGACAGGATACGGATAATACATATAGTTATTGTAAAATGCGTACCAGACAGGATACATATATACTTCCTTTATATCCAGCATCTCCGCAAATGTATTCGTACCGCCGTATATCATCGGCTCGTAACCGGCCTCCTCTATACACTCACAGAAAGTCTTCACAGCCTCCGTCCTGACTTCCCTGGTGATCTGGTTGCCCCTTGCCGTGCTGTCATCCGGACGTTCCACGTCGATTGCAACCGGAAGCTCTATCTTGTACGGGCTTATTGCATCAATAACAAATTCTGCCTCTTCCCTGCCTTCATCCGCATCTATAGCCTGGGTATAAAAATATACCCCCACCTTGATTCCTGCCTTAAGAGCCCCCCGGATGTTATCCTCGAAGTAATCATCCGTCACGAGGGCACCGCTCCCATATCCTCTGAAGCCCACTCTTATCATGGCATACTCAACGCCGGCATCCGCCACGGCCTGCCAGTCTACAACTCCCTGATGCTTGGAAACATCTATCACATGAGCCACTTTTACATCAGAATCGCCGACATACTCCATCATGCCGTTATCAGATACTGCAAAATCATTGTGAGAATAATTATTTCTCGGGATAGACTCATCTACAGGTACAAAATGGTACCCTCCGCCGGACATAAATATCAGATACTCCGGGTAAAGCTTCCTTATTACATCATTTATGGAGGATCCCTTTTCCGTGAGCTCTATCCTTATGGCTTCTTTTACTGCCTGCCTTCCTTCCTCAACGCCTTCCTGTCTGGCATCGTACACAAGAGAATCAACATCCAGTCCCGCATACTCTTCCTGCAGAGCGGCAAGCTCAGCCTCGGCCTTTGCGGCACGCTCGTCACTTTTTTTCTTCCCGGCAAATGCTGCTACCGCAAGTACCGCCAGGGCTATCACCGCAAATGCCAGCAGATTGCATATCGTTATCAAAGGTTTCTTTCTCCGGCCACCCCTTTTATCCGGAGCACTTTTTCTGCCATCCCCGTTTCTGCCGGGTTCCTTTGAATCCGATTCCTTCCTGTCCGTATCAATTTCATTCAGATAATCCAAATCCATGTCCTATAAATTATCATAAATATAAGAATTTATCAACCACTCACACATTTGCGGTTTTTTCACAGATGTGTTATAATTTATATACAATTATATTAAACGGATTGGGTGTTTGCATTTTCCGTGTCAGACAATATCTTATATGCATGCATTATCTGCCATGAAAGCGCATTAATTAAATTCGTTTATTATAGGAAGAGCAGCGATCAGGTATGAATGACGGATCAAACAATATAAACAGAGAATTTCCGGGTCGAGTGATAAAACTGAACTTTTTTAATGTTGCTTCCGCAGCCTGCGGACTTTTGGCACTGTTTTCCATACTTACCGGTGTATTCCCTCTTTTCTTCGGAAGCCTGTCGATCATATTTGCAGTACTTTCGAAAGGAAGCGACCTTTATATGAGCAAGCTTGCAAAGTCATCGGTCGTAACATCCGCATTCAGCATGATAATAGGCGCAGTACTCACGTTTTTTGTAGTTTATAATTTCGTGGCTAACCCCGACGCCGCCAGATACATTGACGAGGCGTTCATCGCCACATACGGTGTGACATACGATGAGTACTTCGAAGGAATGGAGCATTACAGCGAAACCGGTGAGATACCGGAATTCCTGTTAGATACAAACGGCAATCTGCGTTATTGACGGAGGTTATCTATGATTACCGGGGCTATAGGTGCTATCGGCGGATTCGATCCGACCGCCTATACAGTTACATACAGACCTGCTACACCTGCCGAAAAGGCCACAGGTGAGGTTAAGGGCGGTGATTTTGTCCGTGAAGATGCAGATGTGCAGAAGAGCAGCGATGATCCTGTTGCAAAATCCGCCAAAAAGGGCGAATGCCAGACCTGCAAAAACCGGAAATATGTAGACGGTTCTGATGAAAATGTTTCCTTCAAATCCGCCGCAAAGATCAATCCCAATGCGGTTTACGCAAGGGTTCGCGGACACGAGCAGGAACATGTGGCCAATGCATACGATAAGGCAGAGCAGAAAGGCGGCAAAGTCCTTCATGCCAGTGTAGCCATCCATTATGCTACCTGCCCTGAATGTGGGCGCAGATATGTTTCCGGAGGTACTACCTCCACCATGATCCGCTACCCTAAGGACAACGCTTACGGCTCAAACAAAAAAGCTTTCGAAGCAGAAGCTACCAAAGGAAACAATATAGACTTTGCTGTGTGAACAGCAGTTTTGATCATATACTAACCGGCTTAACTATGGGACAATTAAAAAAGAATTCAGAAATCAAAGCCAGCGCAAGGGAATACCTGCTTGGCAACTATGTAAGAGTCATATCAGTGCAGTTTCTTTTCCTCTTCTTTTCCTGGGGAATATCCACAGTATGGAACGCTATTCCGGGCACGGGAACGGGAGTGATGATACTTACCGGAGCATTGACTTTTTTTTCGTATGTGCTCATTCAGGTTCTGATCTTCGGACTGAACAGAATGTATTTGAAGCTCTGCTGCCGGATGGCTTATGGGATGTCTGATCTTTTTGGCGGGCTCCGCGACAACCGTGTGGTACTGAGTGCGCTGTTACTTGCTGCGCTTCAGTTTCTCTTCACTTTTCCGGCAGATATACTGGCGATGCTTTCTCTAAGAACCAATGATCCTGCACTTGCATCTATCTCGTTGGCAGTCCGTCTGATCGGAATGCTGATATACTATATCATATGGCTGCCCTTTTCACAGCTCTATTATGTTCTCCTTGACCTCCCCGATAAAGGAGTCCTCGACTGCATCAGGATGTCATTCTGGCTGATGAAAGGACAGAAATTAAAATTAGTGGGGATACAGCTGAGCTTTATCCCTCTGATCCTTCTAAGCATACTGACCGTAGGTCTCGGTATGATCTGGGTAACCCCCTATATGAACGCTTCCTATGCCTGTTTCCACTTAAGTCTCACCGATGCAAAGTCTGCAGGCTGACCTTTTCACCGCTGACCACTTTTCTTAACATATACCGGCACACAGAGTAATTCCGAAATTGACTTCAAAAAAAGACCTGCATTCAAGGCAGGTCTTTTAAGGTCCTTTAAGATATTTCAATACTTTGCATTTAACTCAATACTGCAAAAATCACATGTCATCCCCGGAATCATCATTTCTGAGAGTTCCCTGGCTGGCATTCTTAAGGTATGCATTGATGAATCTGTCTATATCGCCGTCAAGCACTGCATCGGGATTCCCCGTTTCCTCACCTGTCCTGTGATCCTTTACCATCTGATATGGCTGGAGCACATATGAACGGATCTGGCTGCCCCATCCTATCGCCTTAAGGTCGCCCTGGATTCCCTTAAGCTTAGCCTCATCCTCCATCTGTTTACGCTGGAGAAGCTTACCGCGGAGGATCTCCATAGCCTTATCCTTATTCTGGAACTGTGATCGTTCATTCTGGCAGGTTACTACTATGCCCGTAGGGAAATGAGTGATACGGATAGCCGACGATGTCTTATTGATATGCTGTCCGCCGGCACCGCTGCTTCGGTATGTATCTATCCTGATATCATCGTTCTTTATCTCTATCTCGGAATCATCCTTGAGCTCAGGCAGGACATCAAGCGACACAAATGATGTCTGTCTCTTTCCCTGTGCATTAAAGGGCGAGATACGCACCAGCCTGTGGACACCCTGTTCGCTCTTAAGATAGCCATAAGCATTTTCACCGCTTATCTGGAAGTCAGCAGACTTAACACCTGCCTCATCACCTTCAACCATTGTCAGTTCTTCAAAAGTAAAGCCCTTTCGCTCAGCCCAGCGCATATACATACGGTAAAGCATTCCGCACCAGTCGCAGCTTTCGGTACCGCCTGCGCCGGCATTAAGGCTGAGGATCGCATTATTCGAATCATAAGGACCTGTAAGAAGTGTCTTTAACCTCATTGTCTCCAGGCGCTCCTTAAGCGAATCAAGCTCACTTCTTACCTCTTCTATCATTGAAGCATCATTTTCCTCATTTCCCATAGCTATAAGAACTTCTATATCCTCATATGACTGCTCCATGGCCTCACATTCCTCCACGGTATCCTTGAGGTTCTTCGCTTCCTTTGACAGCTTATTAGCCCTGTCCGGATTGTTCCAGAAATCCGGCGATGCCATATCCATATCCAGCTCTTCCATACGCTTTTTCTTCGCAGGAATATCCAGGGAATCCCTTACTTCCGCAAGAGGTTCCTTATACTGCTGTAATTCAATTTTCATCTGGTCAAGTTCAACCATAATATGCTCCTTTTATCCTAAATCTCCAAAACTACAGTTCCTTTAATTTATGAATTCAAAGCTACTGTTTTTTAAGATACTCAGGATGGCACTCCTTAACTTTCCTGCCGCTTCCGCAGGGACAGGGTGCGTTGGGATATATCTTTACCGCTGCCCGCTTTACAGGAGTCTTTACGGCACTTTCATCTTTATTTGTTCCGGTCACCTTAGCTACCTGCTCACGTTCAACCTTCTTTTCAAGCCTTATCCTGAAGAGGATACGTACAGTCTCTTCCTTGATAGCCTGCTCCATGGCATTGAACATTTCAAAAGCGCTCTTCTTATACTCGGCAAGAGGATCCTGCTGTCCCATTCCGGAGAGACCTGAAGCCTTCTCCAGCTGATCCATATCATCGATATGGTTCATCCACTTCTTGTCTATTGATTTAAGCAGGATTACACGTTCAGCCTCGCGGATCATCTCAGGTTCCGGGAATTCTGCTTCCTTAGCCTCATAGAGCTTCACAGCCTCTTCCTTAAGCTGCTGCACTACACTGTTCTTCTTCTTTTCGATACGGTCAGCTGTAATAGGCTGCAGCGGGATTAAGGGCAACAGCAGTTCATTCAGCTCCTTAAGATCCCAGTTTTCCGCATTATTCTCCTCGCCGAGAACGGTCTCTACCGCATCTTCGACGATATCCTGTATCATCTTATAGATTACATCACGCATGCTCTCTCCGTTAAGCACGCGCCTGCGCTCCGCATAGATTATCTCACGCTGCTCATTCATAACCTGGTCGTACTGCAGAACTGTTTTTCTGCGTCCGAAGTTGTTGTTCTCGATACGTTTCTGAGCCTTCTCTATAGCGCCGGAAAGCATCTTATGCTCTATGCGCTGGTTTTCGGGAACACCTAATGAATTGAATACATTTATAAGACGTTCCGAACCGAAGAGCCTCATCAGGTCATCCTCAAGGGAAATATAGAAAACTGACCTTCCGGGATCACCCTGACGTCCGGAACGACCCCTTAACTGATTATCTATACGTCTGGACTCGTGACGTTCCGTTCCCAGTATCAGGAGGCCACCCGCTTCCCTTGCCTCGTCATCCAGCTTAATATCCGTACCACGCCCCGCCATGTTGGTTGCAATCGTAACAGATCCATGTATACCGGCATCAGCGACTATCTCTGCTTCCTGTTCATGGAACTTTGCATTCAGCACGTTGTGCTTTATGCCTTCCTTTGTGAGCAGGCGGCTCAGTTCCTCTGATGCATCGATATTTACGGTACCTACCAGTATTGGCTGTCCTGTTGCATGTACTTCCTTGACTCTCTCAACGATCTCATGCAGCTTTTCCTTCCTGGTACAGTATACGCAGTCTTCTTCATCCACACGGGCTACCGGCTTATTCGTAGGAATGGCGATAACGTCCATTCCGTATATGTCACGGAACTCCTGTTCCTCTGTCATTGCGGTACCGGTCATACCGGCTTTCTTCTCGAACTTATTGAAGAAGTTCTGGAAAGTAATGGTGGCAAGCGTCATTGACTCACGCTTTACCTTAACATGCTCCTTTGCCTCTATCGCCTGATGCAGACCGTCTGAGAAACGACGCCCCGGCATGAGTCTTCCGGTGAAGGCATCAACGATAACAACCTGGTCATCCTTTACGATATAATCCTGATCCTTAAACATCAGGTAGTTGGCACGCAGGGCCAGTATTACACCGTGCTGGATCTCACTGTTTTCAGAGTCTGCAAGATTTTCGATATGGAAAAACCTTTCTACCTTTGCAACGCCCTGTTCCGTAAGGTTTACCAGCTTGTCCTTTTCATTAAGGATAAAGTCGCCTGTCTCCTCCGGCTGGCTGTCGGTATGCATCATTGAATCCATAACAGCATCCAGCTTGTATATCATTTCTTCGTCATCACCGCGCTTCATCTGCTTTGCAAGCACATCGCACACTTCGTAAAGCTTTGTAGCCTTGCCGCTCTGACCTGATATTATAAGGGGCGTACGCGCCTCATCAATAAGGATTGAATCCACCTCATCGATGATCGCATAATGGAGCCCCCTCTGTACAAGCTGCTCCTTATAGATGACCATGTTGTCACGGAGATAATCAAAACCCAGCTCGTTGTTTGTGATATAGGTGATATCACAGCCATACATTGCACGGCGCTCTTCGCTCTTCATATCGTTGGTTATATAGCCAACAGTAAGACCTAAGAACTTATGTATTTCTCCCATCCACTCAGCGTCACGCTTTGCCAGGTATTCGTTTACCGTTACCACACACACGCCCTTGCCTTCAAGGGCATTGAGATATGACGGAAGCGTTGCCACAAGCGTCTTACCTTCACCGGTACGCATCTCTGCGATTCTCCCCTGGTGAAGCACGATACCGCCGATAAGCTGTACACGGTAATGCTCCATATCCCTGACTCTTCTTGCAGCCTCCCTTACCACGGCATATGCCTCGGGAAGCAGTTCATCAAGAGTCGCTCCCTCCGAAAGACGCTTTTTAAATTCATCAGTCTTGGCACGAAGCTCCTCGTCACTTAAGGCCATCATGCTATCCCTGTAGCCTTCGATCTTATCTACTATCGGATATATCCTTTTCAGCTCATGTTCGCTATGAGTACCGAAAACTTTTTCAAGAATATTCATACTTTCCCTTTCTGCCGCTTTTAACGGCGTCGCGAAGAGAATTTCTTTCCTTTCGCATAAAGCATTTATAAATGCACTAAACGCTTTATTATAGCAAAATATAACAGGCTCTGCAATGCTGTGCAGATATACAAACAAAGCAATAGGGAAGATGCCTTTCCGACATCTTCCCTATCCTTACGGTCATAACCGACCAGCTTATAATTCTCAGTATTTCATAGCTTCCTCTTCGCCGTTCATCACGCGGAGTGCCCCCTGGGCAAGAGCTAAGAGCTCGTCTTCACCGGGATATACGGTAACGGGAGCAATCCACTCTACACGCTCCTTTATCTTGGATACGGCAAGCTTTGAATATGCGATACCGCCTGTAAGGATTATCTGATCAACCTTTCCCTCAAGGACCGTTGCCTGTGAGCCCACATTCTTGCATACCTGGTAAACAAATGCATCGTAAAGCTCGATTGCTTCCTTATCGCCTTCAGCACACTTGCCTTCCACGATACGCGCATCATTCGTACCCATGTAGGCATTGAATCCGCCGCCGCCTACGAGCTTTTTATAAATCTCCTGTTCCGTATACTTTCCTGAAAAACAGAGTTTAACAAGATCTCCGGGAGGCACTGCTCCTGCTCTCTCAGGTGAGAATGCACCGTCACCGTCAAGCGCGTTAAAGATATCTACAACCTTGCCGTTTAAATGTGCACCTACCGATACACCGCCACCCATATGTACTACGATAAGCCTCAGTTCATCATATTTCTTACCGTTTTCCTTTGCATATCTCTTGGCAACAGCCTTCTGATTGAGAGCATGGAATACAGATCTGCGGGGAATCTCAGGAAGACCTGAATACCTTGCAAGAGGCTGCATCTCATCAACAACCACGGGATCAACTATGAAGGAAGGCTTGCCTACCTCGTCACCGATCTCTCTCGCAAGTATGCCGCCTAAGTTTGACGCATGCTGTCCTGTCTTACCGATCTTAAGATCCTCAAGCAGGTCATCAGTCACAGGATATGTACCGCCGGTTATAGGCTTAAGCATTCCGCCTCTTCCTACGAACGCATCAAAATCTGCAGGCTTAAGATCCTTTGACGCAAGGAAATCAAGGATGATATTCTTTCTGAAATCCTTCTGCTCAAATATGGATCCGTACTGAGTGATCTCTTCTGTGCTATGTCTCAATGTTTCTTCGAATAAGAGCTTTTCATCCTCAAATACGCCTATCTTGGTAGATGTAGAACCGGGATTGATTACAAGTAACTTTGCCATCATAAGCCTCCTTTTTATTTATTAAGCTTCTCTGCAACAACAGCCGCAAGTGCAATGGAATTTACCTTTACCTCTACGCTGTCGGAACGTGACGTAAGAATAACTGGAGCCTTTGTTCCTGTTAAGATATTACCGTTCTTGCAGGGTACCATATGTACTATGCTCTTATACACCAGGTTTCCTGCATGGATATCCGGGAACACCAGTATGTCAGCATCTCCTGCAACTCTTCTGCCTAACGCTCCTTTTTCCTCAGCTGCTTCTTTGTAAAGAGCTATATCCAGGGAAAGAGGTCCGTCAACTATACAGCCTTCGATCTCGCCGTTTATGTTCATCTCGGTAAGCTTAGCGGAATCTACACATACAGGCATCTTCTCATTTACTGTCTCGAGCGCTGCAAGGCAGGCAACCTTGGGCATCTCCACGCCGCAGGCATTTGCAACTTCCACAGTATAGTCGATCATGCACTTTTTTTCTTCTACCGTAGGATAGGGCATGAATGCAACGTCTGTAAGGAATAAGAGCCTGTCGAAGCCCGGGATTTCAAAAACGCAGACATGTGAAAGCGGCTTGCCCGTACGTAAACCGACCTCTTTGTTGAGTACGCTCTTAAGGAATGTTCCCGTAGGAAGAAGTCCCTTCATGTACATGTCAGCCTCACCGTCATGCACAAGCTTTACAGCCTTGAGTGATGCTTCGGTGATATCCTTTTCATCTATTATGCGGTACTCAGACATATCCATGCCAAGCTCGGCACCGATCTTCTTTATCTCTTCCTCGTCGCCTACAAGTATCGCATCAGCGATCCTTCTCTCCTTGGCTACCTTCACAGCCTCCAGAACAGCCTTGTCCTGCGCAACTGCAACAGCCAGCTTCTTCGTGGCACATGCGTTTACCCTTGAAAGTAAATCTTCAAAACTCCTGCTCATATTACTCCTTTCATACTGCGGCTGTATGCCGCCTTCCCTATTTTTTACAGCATCTAAGCTGCATTTCACTTGATCAGATCCTTTACAACCTCTTTTGCTTTTTCAAGCTGGTTGTCAGTCTCAGTCTTTTCATATTCTTCCAAGTCGAATTCTTCAACAACATCCGGCTCAATACCTACTCCGTGTATGTCATTCCCATTAGGAGTATAGTAATGACTCACCGTGACTTTCAGTGCCGACTCATCTTCCAGCTCAAATATCTGCTGGACTATGCCTTTGCCGAATGTAGTGGTTCCTACTAACGTTCCCTTTTCATAATCCTTAATAGCACCGGCAAGTATCTCTGACGCACTTGCACTGTTGCCGTTTACCAGGACCGCCATGGGAATCTGAAGTTCATTGCTGCCGTTTGAAGTATAGTCCTGTCTGTTGCCATACTTATCCAGGGTATAAACAACAGTTCCCTTGGGAAGCATCATTCCCGCAATGGCTACAGCAGCGGGAAGTGATCCGCCGGGATTGCTCCTCAGATCAAGTACTATCCCCTTCGCCCCCTTGCCCTTTACCTCGGCAAGAGCTTCCGCAAACTGGTCAACAGTCACTGACTCGAATCTTGCAATTGCAATATATCCGATGTCATCCTCCATCATTTTCCAATCTACGGTAGGAGTTTCTACCCTGCGGCGCCCAACATCAAATTCAAGCAGCTCTCTTTTGCCTTCCTCCCCCCTGGCTATCGTCAGGTGTACACTCGTGCCTTCATCTCCGCGGATCCTGGCGACCACAGCCTCCAGGTCCTGATTGTAGACATCCTCACCCTCAACTTTCATGATGTAATCATTTTCTTTTAAGCCGGCCTCTTCGGCGGGAGTACCGGGTATAACACCTGTGATCCTCGGGTACATGTACTCTTCATCAAGCATAAGATATGCACCTATGCCATAATAAACGCCTGTTGTATCTTCCTTCATTTTCACCCATTCTTCAGGCGTATAATATGTGGCATAAGGATCGTCAAGGGCCTCTACCATGCCCCTGTAAAGCCCTTCGCTCAACTTATCATTGCTGACACTGTCGATAAATGCCCGGTCAATATATCCTTCGATCTCATTCAGCTTGTCAACAGTCTCCTGTGATTCAGTCACAAAACCGTCATCCGAAACAGAACCTGCCTGCGCAGGAGAAACCGGAGATGTCCCGCCTGCCCGTCTTATGAAAACACTTATGCTCAGAGCAACACAGGCTATGAACAGAAAAATAACACTGGCCGTTAAGAAGCCAGTCCAGAATCCACCGTTTTTTTCTTTTTGCTGAAGCTCTGCCCCGTTCCTGTTATTTTCTTCCTTTCGCAAAGACTCAGCCTCATTATTGCTATACTTACTATCCTTATTGTCCATCGAATTTTTCCTGCTTATTTTTTTATATAAAATGATCAACTTGCCAAAAGCAGCTTTACAGACTCACACGCATACTTCCATGGCAGCCGCAACTATTATACATCTTTAACCGCCGGTTTGCATCAGAGATAATTCCAGGGGCTTACATATTCGCCATTGAGCCGCACTCCGAAGTGAAGATGGTTTCCGGTAGACCTTCCTGTCGTGCCTACTGCCGCGATCTTCTGTCCCTTTGTAACCTCTGTCCCCTTAGAAACGTAGAGCGCAGAAGCATGCATATAGATCGTTATCAGACCGGCACCATGATCTATCATTATATAATTGCCCATGCTGGACGAGTAGCCTGCAGCCACAACCTTTCCGTCACATGCCGCAAGTATGGGTGACCCTCCGGGTGCCGCCATATCCAGACCGTTATGGAACTTATTGACGCCAAGCGTAGGATGAACCCTCCAGCCAAACTCTGATGATATCCTGGTATATGACGGTGCGGGCCAGGCAAAGGCGCCGCCCGTATAATAAGTCTTCCTGTTTGCTTCCTCTATAGCCTGCTTTTCCGCAGCCACCTGGGCCTCAAGCGCTTTGATTATGGAATTCTGTTCGGCGATCTCCGCATCATACTCAGCTATGGCGGCTTCATTGGTAGCAATGTCTGAATTGAACGCCGTGATCTGCTGCTCCTTTTCGTCTATCAGGACATTCAGGTCATCCTGCTTTGCTTCAGCCGCAAGCTTAGTCTCCTCAAGGACTTCCTTTTCCTCCTCAAGCACTTCCCTGCTAAGCTCCACATTTTTTATCACCAGCCTGTACTCATCAAGCATCTTCCTGTCATATGCCGAAAGATCCTCGATATACTCCGCCTTATTCAGCATATCCCCGAAAGAATCAGCACTGATAAGCATCTCTATGACAAAACTGTCGCCACGCTCATACATAAACTGTATGCGCTTTTTCATGGCTTCATACTGCTCATCAGCCACCTGCTCAGCCTCAGCCAGTTCTTCCTCCGCTTCCGCTATCTCCAGTTCCTTTGCTTCACACTGTGAATTCAGATCATCGATACTCTCCTGAAGCTGGGTAACCTCCGCATCAAGCTGAGTGACGTATGCGGACATCTCATTCTTCTGGCTTCTGAGGTTATTTACAACCTTCTGGATGTCAGACCTTCCGGCCGCAAGCTCGGCCTTCTGGCTTTCCAGATTGTTTATCTTGCTTTCTTTATCATTTATGCTCTGCTGCAGTTCCCCAACCGTACGGTCATCGCTGTCATCCTTGTCCGCAAGGGAAGAAAAGCCGGAACCAAATACCATTCCGCCTACCAGAAATGAATATGCGATTATCCATAACAGTTTCTTTCGCAAACTACACCCTCAGATGCTTCCTTACAGTGAAAAAGCTTCCTATGAAGCCTATGCCTATGCCCACAGCAAGACAGACCGGGAAAAGATATACAAATACCTGATCCACCGGCAGGAAATTAAGCACCGTTGAGATGCTCTGGAATCTCTCCACCATATAAAGTATCACTCTGTCATAAAGGACATAAATGATCCCGGCCGGTATGACTGCCCCTATAGCACCTATCAGCATGCCCTCTATTACAAAGGGAGCTCTTACGAAGAAGTCTGTTGCACCCACATATTTCATGATGGCAATTTCTTCACTTCTTACGGATATACCGATCGTAACTGTATTGGAGATAAGGAATACCGATACCAGAAGAAGCACAGCTATGATCCCCACCGAAACATATGTGAGCAGGCTGTTGAATCCGCTCAGCATATTTGCAGTGATCTCAGAACGGTTTACCCTTCGCACTCCGTCGATACCCTCAAGATAGCTTACCAACTCCCCCTGTCTCGAAACATCGTTGAGGTAGATCTCATAGTTTTCGGAATCGGCTAAAGGATTTTCCGTAAATCCATCTGCATACTCTCCCAGGTATTCTCCCTTGAAGCTTTCCCAGGCTTCATCCGCAGACACAAACACCGCTCGCGAGACAGCTGTATGCCCGGTTATGAGATTTCCGATCTCAGCTATTCTCTCATCCGAAATTCCTTCATCAAAGAACACGGTCACAGACACGCCTTCTTCGGCAGTCTTTACCATATGCTGGACATTGTATATCAATGAAAAACCTATACCGAAAAGGAACAGACATGATGATATCGTTGCTATGGACGCAAGTGTAAACCATTTGTTTTTAATAGTGCTGGCCACACCCTGCTTTATTATGTAAAATAAAGTCCTAATCTTCATCTTCGTAGTTACCCTCTTCCCTGTCGCTTACCACAACACCTTTCTTGATGGTAATTACCCTATGGTGCATATCATTAACGATCTTATCGTTATGGGTAACCACTACCACCGTAGTGCCTTCCTTGTTGATCTGCTCTAAAAGATCCATGATCTCGATGGTATTCTTGGGATCAAGATTTCCCGTAGGCTCATCCGCAAGAAGAATGGAGGGCTTGTTAACAAGCGCTCTCGCAAGAGCCACTCTCTGCTGCTCCCCGCCGGAAAGCTCATCGGTCTTTGCACGGTATTTGCTGGCAAGGCCGACTTTCCCAAGTATTTCCGGAACATTCTTCTTCATCTCCCTTGAAGAAGCTTCCACTATTCTCTGTGCAAAAGCCACATTGTCATAAACATTGCGGTCCTTTAAAAGCCTGAAATCCTGGAACACCACACCCATGCTCCTGCGGAGCTTCGGCACCTTCCACCTGTTCATCCTGTCAAGCTGGAATCCATTGACCGTAACCGTTCCGCTGCTGGGCTTAAGTTCACGCAGAAGCAGGCGTATAAGGGTAGATTTACCAGACCCGCTCTCTCCCACTATGAATACGAACTCACCTTTTTTGATCTTAATATTTACATCATTGAGAGCGGGTGCAGGCTTGTGCTCATAGTATTTCGTAACATGCTCAAGGCATATTACGGCATCATCCGCTTTAGAGCCTTTTTTCTTTCTGTCACGGCGCTTTGGCTTGCTTTTTGCTTCTTCAAATTCCTGCTTTCTCTGGCGCCTGTATTCCTTTGACTTCTTCTCACTCTCAACAACAGCCTTGGCCACATCACTCATGGGATTCGTATCCCTGAGTGTCTTTTCAAAGGTCTCGCTGGGTTTTAATCTCCTGTGTTGAGGCTCATCTTCCTCATCATAATACTCTTCTTCAGCCTCTGCTTCTGCCTCTTCATCCTCATAGTATTCCTCATCGTAATACTCAGCATCCTCGTCATCACGGTATGCCTCATCCTCCGGAGCTTCTGCTTCAGCCTCATCATATCCAGGATCTTCATCATCATATCCAGCGTCATCCACGGCTTCTTCCACCGCAGCTTCTTCTGCCGTATCTTCTTCTTTCGCTTCCGGCTCCGATGCTGAAGCCTCCCTGTTTTTTGAAGACTTTTCCTTAAGATCAGCCACAGCCGCTCTCAATTCTTCCGAATCTTCTATGTATCCTCTCTTTTTCAAAATCCGTCCCCTTTAGAATTCCTTGCTTTCCATATACTTCATATACTTGACCACCATCAGCGCAATCTTGAAAGTGATCGCATCCTCAAACACCCTGAGATCCAGGTTAGTGCTCTTCTGCAGCTTATCAAGCCTGTAAACCAGAGTATTTCTGTGTATGAACAGCTGCCTGGATGTTTCCGAAACATTAAGACTGTTTTCAAAGAACTTGTTGATGGTAGTGATAGTCTCCATATCAAAATCCTCAGGATTCTTGTCGCCGAAGATTTCTTCAATAAACATCTGACATAACGGCATGGGAAGCTGATAGATCAGTCTTCCTATTCCCAGCTCCTCATAATAAACTATCTTCTTGCCGTCAAGGAATATCTTGCCCACATCGAGTGCAACCTTCGCCTCCTTATATGAACGGCTCACATCCTTGATCTCTTCCACGACAGTTCCGCAGGCTATCCTTACATCCTCTATACCGCTTTTCTCCAGGTGCTCGATTATAAGCGCAGAAGTCTTCTCCACTTCAGCCAGTATCTGAGCCTGGTCATCCGGAAGCTCTATTACGATTATCACATTATTCTCATCTACGGCTGTGACAATCTTCTTGGAGCCGGTAAGGCCAAGACAGTCCTTAACCAGTTCTACCGCATTCGCATCCCTGTTGGAGCCGGTCTCTGCGATAAGCACTACACGCTTTAGATTGATCTGCAGGTGAAGCTTCTTTGCCCGGCTGTAAACATCCACGAGAAGCAGGTTATCCAAGAGCAGGTTCTTTATGAAATTATCCTTGTCGAAACGCTCCTTGTACGCCACCAGCAGTCCTTTTAACTGAAAAGCAGCCATCTTACCTACAAGATACGCATTCTCGCTGTTTCCGCCTACGATCAGAATATACTCCAGCTGCTGTTCGTCAGATATCTTGAAAAAATGACACCCCTGCATCTCCTGGCCATCGGCAGGCGACTTGACAAACTCCCTTACTGCAGCCGAAAAATCCCTTGCCTCGGCATAGGTTGCCACCACCACTTTACCGTCGGTATCGGTAACGCAGAGTTCAGCTCTTGATATTGCGTTAATACCGTCTATTGTGTTCTGTAAAATCTGGTTTGAAATCATAACCCCGTATCTCCTTATGCAGTCTCATGCATGAATCCTTATGCAAAACCGACAATTACTTATCACCAATATTTTATAGTTTAGCCATAATGCCAAAGTCATTTTAATCTATTTAGCTAAAAAAATCCATAGTTTTGTAAACTGAATTTATAAAATTTATACAAGTCTTTTATCTCTGAATGATTCCTCCGGAAGAGCTATCCACAGCGATGCAATGAGAATATTCCTCGCTTCCATTAATATGCCAGCCTGCAGCCGCCATGGAAGCACCGAGATCACAGCCTCCGGCTCCGATCCGTTCAGGGCATTGTACAGAGTGTCTCCCGTTCTATACTCTGACAAAGCGCATACCACTATATCAATATCCTCATATTCGCGCATGACATTCCTTTTGATCCGGTCAGCCTTCTCCGTATCTTCCGTGACCAGCGTAACATTCTTGCCGGTTCCCTGAAGATAGCCTAACAGGAATGCCAGATAATCCTCTGCCTTCATATTCCGGTTATGCTGCCTGAAAACACCGAAAAAACTTCCCTTATCATTGCCTGCCACATCAAAAACATTAAGGCTTGCCGACTCCAGCCAGTTCTTTTTTTCTTCACTGATATCGGTTCTGAAAAAAGAAGCCTCTGTTGTACATATCACCAGATCAAGTCCTGGTCTTTCCAACAGATTCCTGGTCATATCCACCGCATCCTTAAGCGGCAGATCCTCTATCATCATTCCGTCGATCTCTATACTGCTCACGGTTCTCTCCTTAAAGTTTAAGAATTCCTTGTATTATATCAGATACAATGCTTATTACAAACAAACACACACAGATTGACTTTCACACTCCCTGCTGATAAAATATATCTAATTACATTAAGGAGGTTGGTGCTATGGAAGTTGGCGGAATTCAGGGTGTTATAATGGATGCTACATCCAGCTTAGCTCAGGCTGGCGTAATGAACCAGGTCGGTGTTGCGATGCTCAAAAATACCATGGAGCAGAATGAGATCCAGGGTGCCGGCATTACCAGAATGATGATGGAGCAGTCAGTTAATCCCGCAGTAGGCGGAAATTTTGACATGTCGGTTTAATACATTTTCTTCATACATTATATGAAAATTAAGAAATCATCGCCGTATTAGGCTATGCTTTTTTGTTTTGTTTCATGTTAAATTACGGGAGGATCATCATGTCCGGCGAATATGAAAGACTGCTGCAGCATAACAGAAAAGTCATTTGCAATGCTTGCGGCGGACCGCTTAAATATCAGAGTTCCGGTGTATACGTGTGTGACAGCTGCGGTGCCACCGAGTATGACGACTTTGGAAAGATAAAAATGTACCTGGCCGAAAACGGCCCCACTTCCAAGGAAGAGATTGTTGCCGCCACAGGGGTCAGCAAGGAAATGGTAGCAAGATATCTCAAAGAACAGCGTCTCATGGTGCGCAGCGAAAAGAAAAGCGGCACCTGCCGGATCTGTGGCAGCAAGATTGCAAACGGGCTTCTCTGCGCTAACTGTGCCGCAGCCGACAAAACCTCCCCCGGCAAAAAGGGCACAAGCGGAAAGATGCGGTTCCGCAGAGAAAAATAGGCTGTCATACAGCAGTTATCTTTCCATCTTCTATCTTCACTTTACGTTCTTTGTATAAATGCCCTACGGCTCTTTTGAATTCATTCTTGCTCATTCCCGTATAGCGCTTTATCGTCTCCGGGTCAGACTTTTCGCCAAAAGGAAGTACGCCTCCGTTTTCCTCTATAAGCTTAATTATCTTCTCCATGTCCGGTTCCATCTGGAGATAAGCCTTCTGCCTGATACATAAATTAAGCTGCCCGTCATCCCTGACTTTTGTAACGCGAAGGCTAATGGGATGTCCCAGCTTTATATCCTCACCGAAAAGCTCATTCCTCGGAATGATCGCGGAATACCTGTTATCAACAGCCACGAACACCCCCAGCCTGTCATTTATCTCGTACGGAGTACCCGTAACCATATCACCTGTATGATAGGGCGACTCCCTGTCCAGCAGCCTATAGACCTTCATTGTAGCTGCAAGCCTTTCGCTTTTGTCGGTGTAGAGGCTCACCAGTACCAGATCTCCGGCCTGAAGCCGTCTGGTCTGCTGCGCGTAAGGCAGAAAAAGATCCCTTTCCAGACCCCAGTCCAGAAAAGCACCTATCTTCGTAACAGAGACAACCTCCAGGAGTCCGATCCCTCCCAGAGTCAGTTTCGGTCTGTTTACTGTAGCTATGGGTCTGTCATCAGAATCCCTGTAGACAAAAACCTCTATCTCATCATTTATCCCCAGTCCTTCGGGAACCTGCCGTCCGGGCAGAAGAATGCGTTCGTCATCCGTACGGTCTGACAGATACACCCCGAAATCAACTTTTTTTACCACTCTTAACTTCTGTATTTCACCTATCTTAAACATTCTTATATTCTCCCTGTAGCCGCTTTGACCGATGCCAATATCTATTTTACCATTTTATCTCATACTGTTCATATACAAATCCCGAATTTTTATTATCCTCCCTGTCAAAACTCGGTTGTTACTGCCTGTCTTTTAAGATATAATATGATCAGTTGATTATGGGGGTTATCTGCCGGAATCAGCAATGGCTGACCATTTTTCCGACAGTATATCAGCATATATAGATGAATCCTAACAATAAAAACAAACGTCTTGTCGAAGTAATAGTATCTGTCATCATGTCCATAGCAATGGGCATGGTATCTACTATCATTGTATGCTTAAATCCAAATGCCAATACACCGCCTTTCATTATCTTCTGTCTCCTTAATGTCACAGAGTCCATAATAACAGGCGTATGTGTTGCGCTTTTTATTCCATTGGGGAAACTGAGCGATATCCTGACGAGAAAACTAAAGCTTAAGAATCCGTCCCTGGAATACAATCTCGTATATTCAATCCCTCTTGCGATAGGAAACGCCCTGATAGTAAGTGCGGTAGTAAGCTTCATAAACATCGCCATCGCATACACGAGGCTGGATCCTGCCCCGTTTCCCCCGCTGCTTGTAATGTGGGCTTCAAGCTGGCTGCCCCTTATCATTCCAATGAACATAATATCCTATATTTTTTCCGTAATAGTCTACCCTATGGTCACCGAACATTTTGCAACAATTGCCAATGGATCCGGCGCCGGAAATAAGATCAGGAATTTTCGCATGGAACTGCTCCTTGTATTCGCAGTCGTAATAGTCGGTGTAACGATCGTTGTTGACCTGGTGGTAGTAGACAGGTCAAAAACCGCACTGCAGAATAAAGTTTCTGAACTGGTTGCCATCAACAGCAGGCAGATAGAATTAAATATAGACGCCTACCTTGATCGCATGGAGACCACCCCCACCCTTCTTTTCTCAGATGAGATCTACTACTGCTATGATGCAACAGACGCAAAAATAAGCGAATATGACAAGGTAAAAACGGAGGAGATCATCACCGACAGGATCGTTGATATCGGCCTTATGAATAACTACAACGATTTCGGCATAATCTATGCGAATGACCACAAAGTAGGCTGGATATCCCATGGGACACAGCATTATTTTGAAAACAGCAGCCTCTATGATTCTTTTTCAGACTATATCCGTGATAACCATAAGGGTGCATGGCTCTTCGGAATTAACGGCAGCAACGACAGGTTTTATTACATAAAAAGGCTTAACCCCAATGCGATACTCATATCTTCGGTATATACAAACGAACTGTCTTCCGTTTTCGTTTATCCCAGACAGATAGACGGAATGGACATAAGGCTGGTAGATGAGCATGACACTATCATCTACTCCTCAAATCAGGAAGAATCCGGAACAACACTTCCTGCAGAAATAATCGCAGCCTCGACCGGATCTGCAACTGAATCCGGAGACTCCAGCATGATCATCGGAGATGATTACCTGATAAATACAAACGTATGCTCAAACGGCTGGCGGGTAATCTGCACGGTTCCCACCTCCATAATCGTAAAAGAAACAGAAGAACTTAAATCCTTCACCATGAGAATATCAACCCTTATGGCTCTGATATTTGTACTCGCCGGCCTTCTTATCATAAGGCGGGTTTCGCTTCCTATGAACGATCTTGTTATGACGCTGCAGTACAAAGCAGAAGTAGACAGGCTATCCGGTACAATGAACAAAACCACTTTCCAGGAGACTGTCGAAAAAAAACTCGAAAGCGGCGCTCCCGGCATCCATCGTGCATTTATAATGATAGATATGGATAATTTCAAACTGATAAACGATAAAAACGGTCACAGCTACGGCGACCAGGTAATAATCCGTTTCGGCAAACTGATAAGAAGTCTTTATGACAGTGAAACCCTGATCGGACGCCTGGGGGGAGATGAGTTTGCGATCTATATGGAGTCGGACGATGTACAGACGGCTGACGTTGACAGTTTCCGTCAGGCAGTAACAGCAGGTCTTGACAGGATCATGGCAGGCTTCAACGACGAGTTTAAAGAAGAAAAGTCAGACTGCAATATTTCTGTCAGTATGGGCGCTTACCTGAGCAGTGCTGCAGCACCGGCTTTCAGCACAATGTATGAAAAAGCAGATAAAGCCCTGTACCATTCTAAAGAAAACGGGAAAAACCGCTACACACTGTACGAGGAAGGAGCGGATAATGCGCAATCTTGAACGCGAGCATATACTGATGGTGATTCTCATTTTTATGCTGGGAGTCAGTGCTGCGATCATGCTGCAGCGTGAAAACGGCAGGATCTCACTGGCAGACAGTATTTCCGACAGACACGAGAAGATTCTCCTTCTTTCCTGGTGGGGCAATGATCCAAGGCATGAGTATACCATGGACGGAGTAAACCATTTCACTGACATCAATCCCGATATAATCGTTAACTACCGCTATGGTGAGTGGACCGGTTACGAAAAGAAAACAAAGGTATGGATGCTTTCAGAAAGTGAAGCAGATGTCATGCAGATAAATTATGCATGGCTTGATGAATATTCCGCAGACGGCACAGGTTTCTATGACCTGAATGAGCTGGCGGACTATATCGACCTGAATACATTTACCGAGGAGCAGAAAGCGTACGGCACAAGAAACGGTCATCTTAACGCACTCCCTATAGCCATGAACTCCCATGTTTTCTACTACAATCAGGATGTGCTTGACGACTATGATCTAAGTGCGCCAATGTCCTGGAATGAAATGTTCGATGCCGGGAAAAAACTGAAAAAAGACGACCGCTATCTCCTGGGAATGGGCAAAAAGCAGACATTCCTGCTGCTTATAGCTTATTACGAACAGAGTACCGGTAAAGCAATGTTTGATTCCGACGGAAGCTTTAATGCCACTCCTGACGAGATCTCCGAGCTGTTAGTCTTTTATGGGAAGCTGCTGGAAGACCATGTGCTCTGCCCCGTTGACAGCTTTGAAAGAGCAGACTATATGAATGGTGAAATAGTCGGAACCATGTGTTGGATAAGCGACACTCCGGAATACTGTGACGCATTGGAGGAAAACGGCGTAAGAGTTACCAGATGCCTCTACCCTATGCTTCCTGACGCAAAAAGGACAGGCTGGTACATAAAACCCGCCACCATGTGGGCCATAAGCAAAGACGTCAAACATCCGGCTGAAGCAGCAGCACTGCTCAACTACCTGCTGAATGATCCTTATATGATAAAGCTGCAGGGTGTCGAAAAGGGTATTCCCGCAAGCAGCAAGGCTGTCGAAGTGCTTGATGCAGAGGGGCTTAAGGACACCAATGAATATGCCGCAACAGAAGACATAATGGCGCATAGCAGCGAAATGAACATCATAGTTGCAAATATGGAAAAAGAAGACGTAATAGAAATTTTCAAACAAAACGCTGATGAATTCATCTTCGGCCGTATGAGCGCGGACGAATGTGCAGATATTATATACGAAGAAATAAAGAAAACCTGCGCTGAATGAGACCTTGTGCTTTTCTATTTTTTCACTACTACGCCCATGATCTTTCTGTCACAGTACTTGCAGACATAATCACTGTATGCTGCACCGGTAATGGGTGCACCGCAGGAGGGACAGCTGTCCTTTATTATTTTTTTGGCCAGCGCTACCTGCATCACCCCGTTATGCTTCTCTACAGTACAGTTTCTTAAATATCCCTTCCGCATAGCCCGTCTTACCCGGGAAAGTCTGCTTTTCGCAGTCATTTTCTTATCAGCCGGAAGGCGTGATGCGGCAACAAAAGGTACCTTTACGGTTGCAAAAAACTTTGCGTTACGGTCTGCGGTCATAACAAGCCTTATCCTCAGTATCCGGTTTACCAGCAGCGGCATAAGGCCGAAAAACAAAAACGCACTGGTAATGATGGTTTCTATCAGGTCATAGCGTATGAGTTCAAAGCTCTGGAGGTGTTTTTCCGGATCCAGCAGGGTTTCCCTGTAGTATTCCTCATTATTCAGATTAGACAGGGCATCCGTGCCCATAAAAAATGAGATTATTATGACAAAAAGTGACAGTCCCATCAGTATGGGAAATTCTTCTCTATAACGGCACCGCAGTTCACACACTCGCAGGTGCATGTCTTGGAAGCAAGCTCTGTCTTACCGCCGGCATTCCTGTAATTCTTCATATAAAGAATCCTGAAAAGCCTGAGCTGAAACGCTACCATGTGAGGGTTCCTGCCCAGGACTTCAGCAAGCTCAGCATCAGTCACAGAGCCATCAAGGTCACCCTCGAAATAACTGTTATAAAAATATGCATCCCCTATCCATTCTTTTGAAATATAAATGATAAGGAGTATTACAGGTCCTGCAATCACCCAGAATATGAAGTCCGGTGTCGCCCTGGCATGGGCTATGGTAAACCAGTCCCCCCAGTACCTGACCACCAGATACAGTTCCCATGATACGGAAACTATAAGCGACAGTATCGTGTACACCGCGAGCACTGCATTTTTTATCTTAAGAACCTTGACAAGCTTTTCCTTCAGATACATAAATTCCTAAAGCCTCCTTACAGCCAATAGGGATAATCCTCTATGGTCACCGCCCCGTTTTCATCCTTATCTATAAAGCAGGCCAGGAAGGCATCCGCAAAGCTTATTCCCGTTGTATACAGTATGCATATAGGAAACATAAGGCCTATTATTCCCATACACAGGAAATATGCTGCCTTTTTATTGTTATAAAGAAAAAGCTGACCCCCAAAGCTGCCTAACAGGAATCCCAGCCATATGTAAGGAGTCTTTTTTACGGTGACCGGATTTTCAGCCGGAGTGGGATCCTCCACGATCCTCCGGCATGTATTCTTCATAAGGATAAGCAGCACTATGCTCCCTGCCATGGAAATGAAAGCAAAAGAATACCCCAGCACGCTCATGATCTTCGCAGCGGAGGAGTACGCCTCATATAAGGGTGTAAACTCAGGTTCATAGGTGATCATGTCATACATGTTTCCATTCTCCATCATTTCCGTGAGCTCGACCTGATTGCTGTACATGAGCTCATCAGACAATCCCGTGCTGAAAAAAATAATCTCAAAAAAAGCCCTGCCGATGATAACCAAGGCAGATGACAGCATGATCATCAGCACCACCATCAGTATCAGTCCCTCAATGTGAAGATTCCTTATGTATTTTGTTTTACTGCTGCAGTCTTTTGGAGGAAACAGCTGCCCCATAGCTCACACCCCTTTACACTGAATCATTACTGCTAAACCCCACGCGTTTAGCACGGGGGCGTAAGCGTGCCACTAATATCTTAAACATTTTGATCTCTATCAGGAACATATTTCATGATCACTTCAGTCAGAGCTTTCCTGTTGACAGGCTTGCTCAAATAGTCCTGAAATCCTTTAGACAGATACATTTCTTTTGAACCGCTTACTGCATTCGCAGTTAGCGCAATAACCGGAGTCGAGGCGTTTCTCCCATCTGCTTGGCGGATCTTTTCCAGGGTTTCTATTCCATCCATTTCCGGCATGAAATGATCCATTAAGATCAGATCGTAGTCATTATCCGCAGCAAGATCAAGCGCTTCCTGACCGCTTTTTGCCTTAGTGACTTCAATACATGACTTTAATAACAGCTTTTCCATCACAAGGAGATTCAGCGGAGTGTCATCCACTACAAGGACTTTCATTCCCGGAGCTTTAAAGTCCGGCTGTGAAGTATTATTCTTTAAATCGGCTTCAGGCTTATCCCATTCGCCTACCGGATCAAGTTCCTTTATCTTTTGAGGTAAAGTCACAGTGAAAGTACTTCCAATCCCGTACTCTGACTCAACCGATATACTGCCATTCATTTTTTCAACTAGCCGTTTGGTAATGGCAAGGCCAAGTCCTGTGCCGACAACGTTGCGGTTTTTTCTGCTGTCAACCCTCTCGAAACTTGCAAATATCCTGTCAAGATCCTCCTTGTGTATTCCGATTCCGGTATCTTTTATTTTGAAAATAAGATCCGCAGTCTTTTCATCATCGGAAATACTGCCGCTTACGGACAATGTTACAGTCCCCTCTTTTGTGTATTTAAAGGCATTGGATAAGATATTGATCAGGATCTGCTTTATTCGGTTTTCATCTCCAAAAAGTGTACCCGGCAGCTTCGGATCCACATTTACGATCATTTTTACCTCGTTGTTCTGCGCCTTGTTCTTTGCACTTATCATCTGACATGTGGTACGAATTATCCTGCCAAGAGAATAATCATCTTCAATGAGTTCCAGACGGCCTGCCTCAATCTTAGAGAAATCCAGAATATCATTTATGAGCGAAAGAAGAGAGTTGCTGGCATCATTTATATACCCCGCATACTCCGTAATCTTTTCATCCATCGATTCCCGGAGTATCATATCATTCATCCCGACAATGGCATTTATGGGAGTGCGTATTTCGTGTGACATATTAGCCAGGAAATCGGATTTTGCATTATTTGCACTTATGGCGCTTTCCCTTGCTCTCTGAAGTTCAGCCATAGTATGCTCCATGGCTTTTATATTGGACTGAAGCACCGTGTCATCAATAAGCTCTATGAGATACCCGTTGGTACGGCCAAAGCGTCCGGTCCTTTTTTGAACGGTTGCCTTATAGATAAGCTCGCCATAGGAGAGGAACTTTTCCTCTTCTGTCTTGTCTGATGCCCTGAAATCGTCCAGCCATGCGATCATGGTTTCATAGAAAACACTTTCTTTTGGGTAGTTGGCTGTTTCTATATGGACATGTTCAAGTTCCGGAAACACCTTCAGGGCGTTACTGTTGTAGTCCATAAGTTTCAGTGAATTGTCAAGAGAAATAAAGATATAATTCTGTTTTTTCTCATATCTTGAAATTATGCTCTCGGGCATTCCATAGAGCTGGTTTTTATACGATATTATCAGATAATTTACTGCGACAACGATATAAGAAAGAGGCATGAGATCAACCTTAAGCCTGATCATGCGCTCCAGTATAAACAAAAAGATCGTAAAACCAACGCCCGAACTAAGGAACACTATGGTGGCGTATGATGTATTTTTCTTCTTTACCATAGAATAGATAACTATATATGCAGACAGTATGGTTTCCAGCACCAGGAGTATTATGTAATATGTATGCCCCCAGGCATAGTCCTTCGACAGATAGGCAACCGGCCCGATGAACTCTATGGAAGCATCCTTATAGTATATTGTGCTGAATCCGATAGTATTTATTAAGACCAGCTGCATGACATTAGCCGCCAGCAGCAGAAATACGACAGGCTTAGCCAATGTCACCTTGCAGAACTGCGCATTGGAAAGGATCACGAGCACGGGCAAAAATGCTCCCAGATAGGATATTTTATTTGCTAGCAGCGCCTCTTCAACAGTGGTTGAAAGAGCGAGAAAGGTATATCCGAAATTAGCTATACAGACAAATACGAAGAAAAGAATGTGCAGGACATTGTGCTGTCTTATCACAGCCAGGATCAGGTACAGCAATACGCAGGAAATCAGTGTACATATAATATAATACGCAAGTATGGCCATGTATGCATCCTTTCTTCCGTGCCTTCTGCCGCATTGCACATCATCGTCAGACGAATTCAATAATATCTGCTAAAACCGGTAGTTGCATATATTATTTTAACATATTAACATTGCACAAGTGTGAATATAATGGTTTATATCATAAACACCGGCATCATAGTCAACCATGATCCCGAAATCTTCCCTGCTGTCCAGTATCTCCAGATCCATCCCCCCCCTGAAAAATAAGGCACATCAGATCCTCGCCATAATACGCGCCTGATTCTGCTGACATCAGTTATTCTGTTCTTTCAACCCTGATACCGTAAATCCCGGCAAAATAAATGAACTGCGCATCCGGAACAGTAACCGTCGCCTTCTGTTTTAATCCGTCCCATTCATAGAAACCATTTGCCGGAACAAGGCATCGTCTATTTATTATATCATCAGAAAACATTGGCTTTTCATGCAGCGTTTCAGCCCTTGCATTGATAACCAAACCCTTATTTACGTTTGACGGATATCCCTAGGAACAGATCAGCCCACACAGTTTATCTGCTTTATTACGGATTATAAAACATACTTATAACATCTTTTTAATTTAAACTCTTTTCAATGATACGAACTATCCGAAGCAAGCCTTCTTCATCATCCTGACTGAATCTTTCCTTTACAGGACTGTCTATATCTAATACGCCTATGATCTGTCCCCCTGAAAATAATGGAATTACGATTTCTGAGGCTGACGCACTGTCACAGGCTATATATCCCGGAAAAGCATGGACATCTGCAACACGCATAATCTGCTTTTCAGCCACAGCACTACCACAGACTCCTTTTCCAACGGGTATCCTGGTACAAGCTGTTTTCCCTTGGAAAGGTCCAAGCTGCAGCTCACCTTCTCGAATAAGATAAAAACCTGCCCAGTTTACATCTTTAAGACTTTCAAAAATAAGTGCAGAAATATTGGCATAAAGCGTTATATCCCATTGCTTATCTTTGGAAAGTTCTTCTGCCTGCCTGCATATCAGATCATAATCAGTCATAATTACCTCTTCTCTTTAAATCTTATCCTATCCGTTCCCTATTTTATAATATCCAGAATATCATCCGGTTTATCAGCAAACAAATAAGCACCTATGCTCTCAAGATACTCTTTGGATCTGAATCCCCATAATACAGATAAGCATGGCAGTCCGGCATTCTTTGCCGTCATAAAATCAACCTCTGAATCGCCTACATAAACAGCTTCTTCAGGATTCGATTTCAGTTCCTTAAGTGCTTCAAATACTGTGTCCGGGGCAGGTTTTCTTTTTATGCCATTTCTTTCGCCTATAGCGACTTTAACTGAAGGATAAAAAAACCTGTCATTCAATTCCTTCACTGCAGAATCAATCTTATTTGAAACAATCGCAAGCTTATATCCCCGGCTGTCAAGTTCGGTAAGAAGATTCGGTATCCCGTCATAAGGCTTAGTCCTGTCAAGGCAGTGAACATCATAATGTTCCTTAAAAACAGGCAGCATTCTATCTATTGTCTCAGCGGTGGTTTCCTCCGGCACAGCTTTTTCCATAGCATATCTTATGCCGTTTCCGAAGAACTGCCGGTATTCGTCTTCCTTATGTTCCGGCATATTAAAGCTTCTCATTACGTAATTCATGGATATTGTAAGGTCTTGCAGTGTATCCAAAACAGTGCCATCCATATCAAATATTACGGTATTTATTCTTTCCATTATTGTACCTGTAAAAATTATGTAATAACCATCTACATTATATATTTTATGATAACAGTTATTATATCATTTAATATACATTTCCTTTAGTAATCTTACTTGCCCCTCTACTTATATATATCCGTTTTTAGGGAAAATCTTTCACTTAAAAACAAGTTCTATTGCTCCTTTCAACTCCTAAAGAGATCCGTATAGCTTATAAGGCTATGTCGCCAATACTCAATGAACTTTGATCTTACTATCTTAAAACCTTTACTTTAGCCTGTTTTTGGTAAAACGCTACTCCATAGCATAGTATCTGCTCATAACCGGGGGCACCTTCAGCATACTTTTCATCTATGATCTGTTTTAAAGCCTTATCGCAATCCTTATCCAGATCAGATTCCCTATCGGATTTCTTCGCTTCTATGATGATAGCCCTGCGATTTCGCCTGTCTTTTAAGAATATATCCGGTCTTCCAAGCCCCTTTTCCTTATTGGACTCAACACTATATCCTCTTCCTACAAAAACCCCGGCGAGGAATGCATGATAATAATCCTCATGATAATCATTGTAGCTAATAGTATTCCACAACAAATCGGATAGGATCTCGGTCGCACGCTCTTCATCACTATCCCATAAAGAATTTAGAAGTTCATTTATTGAATCTGTATTAACAGTTTCATTGAAATATTTGACTACTGTATCTTCGAATATTGATGCAATCTCTTTATTCGGGATTTTAAGGGAAACCATATCATCGTCCTCTTCAGGATCCGCCTTGGTAATATATCCCGTCATCAGAAGAACGCTCCACAAATTATCCTCTGATGAATGCAGCGTATCATATGTCAGTTCAGCCGAAATAGACTGATTGATTATGCCACCATTCAAGAGTGTTTCAAACTTATCCGCAACATCAAAATCCGTGTGCTTTACAAAAGTAAGCAGGATTCCGTTATGGCTGGTATTCTTCCAGTAATTCTTTGGTCTGGCATCCGGATATTTCCGAAGCTCCGAAAGAAAATTAATTACATCCCACGGACAATAAACAAAGTTGTTTCCGAATACATATCCATCGTACCATTCCTTTATGGTATCTTTCCTTTTACTTCTGTCTGCCGCAGCAAGCATGGCATTTACTTCATCATCGGTGAATCCAAAATATTCTGAAAAGTTCTTATCTATCACTGAGTAGGATGCAAAATTATTTGTGCCTGTAAAGATGCTCTCCTTTGCAATGCGAAGGCATCCGGTGATCACTGCAAACTGAAGAAACTCGTTATCTTTAAGAGCAGTGCTCATGATGCCCTTTATAACATCAAGCATCCTGGAATAATAACCGTTCTTTGCAGTATCCTTCTCGCTCGCCTTTGCAAGAGGAACATCATATTCATCGACCAAGAGAATAACTTTTTTCCCATAAACAGCATTCATCATTCGCATAATTGTCTTAAGCGAATTCTTAACATCTGCAGGTGTACTTTTCTCAGATTGTAACCTGTCAAAAGTTTCGCTATCATACTTGTTTACTTTATCACCATCTACCAGATTGGATAGATCCTTACTGATATCTGCAAGGCGAACTTTAAGCATCTCATATGCGCCGTCAAAATCTTCTGCTTCTACATCCTTAAACGAAACAAATAATACCGGATACTGATTCATCCACTCCTTGCAGAAATCTCTATGTTTTGTTATCGCAAGTCCTTCAAATATGTTCTCGCTATCTTTGCGTATGCTGAAGAAATTCTCCAACGTACTCATCATGAGCGTTTTTCCAAACCTGCGAGGCCTGGTAAAGAGCGTCACCTGATTATCGGCATCATTAACAAGCTCATAAATCAGTTCCGTTTTATCAACATAGTAATTACCTGATTCTCTGAGTGCTGCAAAATCAGATTTTCCGACGCCCACCTTGAAATCCATACAATAACCTCCTCCCGAGGGATACATCTGATACAATGCTATTATATTATAGCATTACCAACCGGAATATTCCGTCTCAGCTTGATAAGTATAGTTAATCTATATTATAAACCATTCGACACCTTACAAAAAAGACCGGGAGCAGGATATTTGCTCTTATTTTTAGCTCTTTATTAATCGTACTACTAATAATCATGATGATTAGCGGTACGATAATGATGATAAAACTCGATATTAGCAACTTTATATGCAGCTTCTGGATGTCTATCACAAATGCCATTTTGGGCTTTTTTGAGCTGATAATAAACCTGATTTTCAGACGGAAGCCCCATAAAAGCCATAAAAACCACACTGATGCATATTATAATCAGAACACCATGCCTCCCCGCATTTTCCCCAAGAGCAGATTACTTGCTCTTATACTATGCATTATCTGTAGCACGGTCGGATTCCACAGGTATTATGTCGGCAGGCTGCCTTCAGCCTTTTTATATATGATCACTTTTGGGTTTTGTGGTATAGGCTGGATAATCGATATATTTCTCATCATATCCGGAACTTTCAAAGATTCAAATGGACTGCCGTTAAAACAATGGTAAAAGCCCATATAAACCCGATCTTTCTTGATGCAGAATAACAGAAGAGTACCCATAATGGATGCCCTAATGAGTCATTGGAATATCAAGAGCATACTTAAGTAATAATAAAGGCTATCGCACAGTACTGTGAATAGCCTTTAAGTATCAGCGTTATGTCAACATAAAAGAAGAACCGTTCCTCTGTCTTATGGATATATTTTATTGATTTAATCAACAAAATATACTGAAGCCATCTCTTCTGCTAATTCCATAGCTTTATCATCAAACATTTCCTCTGTCATAATATGAGGGGAAAATATTGTTACACCTCCCTCAAACATACTGATATAAACCATTACATTTCCAAGATCTCCTGATTCAAAAAATGCTTTTTCTTTGGTAACCGGATCTGTATATCCAAAACTAAAGATTACAGGAAAGTTGTCATGATATGTAAAGTATGCATCTTCATCTTCAGGACCACCATCACCCTCATAATGACTGTTTATTATTTCCCATCCGTGAAGCATAAATTCTTTGTCTTGTTCGATTACAGCGTCAATATCAATAAGATCTATATTATTACTATCCAGCCAAATAGTTCCATCCTCATATAATGTATTAGGTTCCGGGTAAGTAAAATACCTCTCATTTACAATAGCCTGATTATGATCCGTCCAAGTGGGAGTTATAGAAATTTTTTCTGTATAGGGATATATCTCTGAATTCTTAAACTGCTCACATAAATCATTCCATGAGCTGCTTAATTCCGTAGACCTCTGAAAAGAAGGGGCTTCAGGTATTTTTTCCCAGTCTGCAGTAATAGTCATACCATAAGCCTCAACAGTAAATCCCTTCTCTTGCTCAATGTAATTCTGATATGTATCATCATCTACTATCTGACAACCGAAAGCTTCCTTAAAGGCATCAAAATAGGCTTCGGTAAGGGTTTCTTTTGTATAATTATTTTTGACATTTGCTTTAGCTTCTTCTATAGCTTCATCATAAGCTTTTCTTTCTGCATATTTTGCGTCTAATACTTCTTGCTGTTCCGGGAGCAAATTACAAAAAATAGTAATATGGTCTTCGTCTTGAGTTAAAAAATCAAGCTCTTCTAATGTCATTGCTGCCATCTCGTCATTTTTTTCATTTATAATCTTCTTCTGCTCCGAGGTTAAACTAAACCAAAGATCTGCATGTTCCTTATCTTGAGCAAAGAAATCAATCATTTCCTTAAATGACATTGCTTCAAGTTCTTCATTTGGAATAGGGAGCTTATTTTCTTCAACTTCAACAACAGTTTCTTCTTCAGGATATATTATTTCAACCTCCTCTTCAACAGAACCATTAACAGGTGTCAGATCAAGCTTCTTGTTATTAGTCTCCTTACCACAAGCAGTCATAAGGATAGCAGAAGTGATAATACCTGAAATCATAATTCTTCCAAATTTACTCATAATATTTTCTCCTTTGTTGTGTTGAAAAAAATTATCTTACATTCTCATTCTTAAAAAGTCACGCTCCGTCTACTTCTCTAAGTACATAGCCGGACGAACGCCTACATAATCACTGTCAACATCATCACCATATGACATTCCGACTGTACCTTCATGACCATATACAAAATTGCCAGTATTAGATTCTTGCCCCGGGGTTCTTAGCCACCACCACGCACACACCTTTCCTAAACAATCAGTACTAAAACTATACTTTGAAATAACTTCTTCCGTACTCAGCAAAAAAATCTTATCTGTAGTTGCATTTCCACCAGGAGTTCCAAATTTTGCATTATCCGGATTAAGAAGTGGTGTGTTCGCTATTTTAGCCTGTTCGTTTTCCGTAAACGCATTCATCATAAACTCACCGTTTAACCAGGATCTTAAACTGCATTCCTCCCATGTAATCGGAACATTCTCCGTGTTGTATGGTTTTACGTCTAAAATATATCTGCTTATAAGAAGCACTCCATTCTCATCATTTTCTAATACTTCCCATTCAATAGGCTCGGGACCATTTGATTCATTGCCATCCTGTTCATATCTGCCCCAAACAACATAGTCATCCTTCGAGTATGGCAAGCCATCTTTCATAATAACATTTTCTGCAGTATCTGAAGTATCTGTGATATTTTCAGATAAACCATCGGAAATTTCCGCAGAAACATCTAAAGCTTCTCCATCAGATACTGTATAATCAGGTTCAGCTGTTCCATTTTTTGCAGCACATCCTGTAATAAGTGATACTGATGTAATTCCACATATTGTTAACATAGCGCTCTTTCTCATAAGCACATCTCCTTGTGTAATACCAGAAAATATGTTTTTATATCATTAATCCTTTGCTGCACATTTTCATCTGGAATCGAAATCATTTCCAAACTGCAGGATTTTGTTCTCCGCAAGTAAATGATGCAATTAGTCTAAACACCACTTATTCTTAGATTTTCCTTTAGCTAAATACAGCACCGATATCTTCATAGATGCACTGATCCAAAAGATATGTTGTTATTACATTATCAATCTGAGCATAATTCTCGGGATTAATCTGCTTATAAAGATTCTCTGGAGCATAGAAGTCAAGGTTTCTTTCAGCTTGTAATTCATAAAAGCAATTATGAACATCCTCAAGGATACGGTTTGCATACATAATAAATACTGGATCCCACTCCACCAATACCTTTTCTGCCTTGCGAGCTCTGTTTCCTGATGCTATTGCACCCACAATAGCCAAAACCAAATACAATACATCCAAAAAAATGAAGAATCCCCCTAAATATTCCAGCGATAAAAAATCTTTCATTATAGTCATGCACGCCAACGGCATCATGACCCCATGGAGCACTCCATATACTAAAAATAGTAATACTTTCCAAATAGTTCTCAAATAACTCATAATATTCAAACAACATATAAAAACCGGAACTACTATAAACATTGAGGAAAGATTAACACCTATTCCATCCTCAATCAATGTAATCAAAAAAACCTCAAAAATAATGATAAGAATATAACAAATAATGGGTTTAACTATTCCCTTTTTCTGTTTTACTTCATTGAACAGAAAATTCTTATCATGATTCCGCCTAAAATCACTTTCAAGCCGAGTTAATTTTTCATGCAGTTCTTTTTCTCTTGAATCATTTGCATATTCATTAACGATTCTGATTTTTCTCCGTTTAAACTCCTGGTAACACTCAATATTCTTTATGCAGGTCTCTGAAATCTCCTCAAATTGACTCTTCTCTGCTTCATTCGCACAGTTAATGGCGTTTACAAAATCTGAATCCCCCCGCAAATCAATCTGATATTTTGTGAGATCCTCTAAGCGGATATTCTTTGAATTACACATACGAAGCCAATAAGCGGCAGCAAATGCTGGATCTTCCGCAATAGCTTTTTTTAACATTTCATTGCTTGAATCGAATCTATATGACAGATTATGACTTAGTGCAGCGTTATATATTTTTTTTACATTTATATCATGCAAATCCCTGCTGTTACTCTGACCGTCCACTTTAGTTTTTCCAAAACGGTTTGGATTTTTTTGCTCAATATACCTTTTCACATTGAATGCCAGATTGCCTAATGCACCTGTCTCTGTCAAAATTTGATTCTCACGCCTTTGAAAGCTTGAGGGAAGATTACCGATATCATTGCATGCGATAAAGAGTTCTTTTTTTGTATCAACTTCCCTAAGCTTTAAAAATCTACTCCACTCATTCTTTAACCATACAGCATTAATATAATCCTCATTGCACAACAAAAGTATCATAACCATAGAACTCTTTAGTGCAGAGAAAATATATGGTTCATACTCTGTTCCCAATTTATCTTTCATTGTAATGCAGGAAAAGAATACCTTAAGCCCGTAGCCGGTCAAGTGATTGTATAATTCCAGTCCCTTTGCTTTATCATCCGTAGGCTTCCCATTCTCGTCAGTGTCCTTATAACATATAAAAACATCATAAGGTGGCTCCTTTTTGGCAATATCAATGTATTTTTTTAATATTCGGGATATTTCACTTGCATCTCTTTTTAATTGTTCCTTCTGTTCATCATCTGCAAGATCTATTGCCTGTTTATATAATTCACACTCAAAAATATCCTCATCTTCTATACGGTTAAGTGTGGGTAATTTTTTTGAAGATATAGGATCCTCCACATACTCTATGCCATATCTGCAAAGAGTTTTTCCCCATAAGACTTCTACAGTAGGAGGTGCTTCATCCAATATCTCATCATAAACTTTATCAGCATCATCAAATCTTTTTTGCTGACGGTACTGATTAGCACGATTTATCTTCTTTACATTTTTTATTCCTTTTGAACTAAGCAGATTAGTGACACCACAGTACTCACAGGTACACATAGACTTGCAGTTAAAATTTAACGCTGCACCACATGAGCTGCAAAGCAATGACTCAATTTCCATATTCAAAAAAGACCTCCAAAACAGAATTTATAAAAGCAAAAAAACTCAAATTAAATTATACCCCCCCCCTAAAAAATCAAGCCCTGATTTATCTTTCAGTGTTTCTGTGTTTCATTTTTAATGTCCGAAGCTAAAAACAGCTAGGATGTAGTTTTAGATATAGTATGAAATCAAGTCCGTGTAAAGTCCACATAAAAATGCGGGACCGTAGTGGCTCCGCATTTTATCTTAAATATGTATTGGATTTATATAGGAGTAAAAGAACAAGGCATATTTATAACTTCAAGGTATATTAAGGAATCGGAACAGGAAGGAAGAACAGAACCACGAATGCGATAAGGGCGATTCCAAACAGTACCGCAAGGATTACTCCTATAAATGTTATAGCTGCTACTAAGAATGATACTATCGCTATGATCGCCCCTCCGAAGAACGAAAGCGCTGTTCCTATAACCCCTATGATAAACGATGCTCCGGCAACCAGTAATCCGACTACTACAGCAACTCCAATGATTCCACCTATTATAGCAAGCACTTTCTTGGCAGTGCTCTTCTTTGACTTAACCTGACCATATTCCTGATATGAAGACTCTGTATAACAGCCGTCATTAACTGCATCCTCTACTTTCTCAACGATATCTGAATAATTAGTCTTTGATGAATAGAATGCCTTTTCAAAACCTGTCATTGTTGCTGTTATATCCTTTTCCTCCTTGGTGGTAATCCCTTTTATTATCAGCGGCTTTTCCGCTTTCCCTTTGCTTTATGTTTCAATTATATAGATCTGCCGGTCCATAATATATATCCGGTGCAGCATGTTGAGAGTCTGTAATTTGCTTTTTTGGCCTATTAAAAAAGAGATCCGCACATCTTTATATGTTCCGGATCACTTTTGAAGGAAATATACCCAGTACCATGCATCTGAGCGGAAATACCGGGCTAAAGCAACAACAACACACAGTAGTAGAAAGGAGTCTACTTTTTGCAGGCTGGCTAATCACATCTCCTACCTGCTCAGCTCAGATGCATATCAATATATTTATAACCACAGCCCTTAGCAGGAGATAGCCATTCCCGGGACTCTATGGTATCTATTGTCAAATTTACGCTTTCCGGGACCTTTTTCCCGGAGCTTTGATACATTTTTTACGCCTATGCTCTTGGCATGTTTCGGATCCCTATCGATTTTCTCAATTAATCTGCATAAACAGACTCTTTCATACACTGTCATAAGCCTCTCATCCTCTCATTTAATGCCTGTTTTCAGACTTCCACGAAATCAGCATCTTCTACAAAATCATAATCACCATCGCTTGAATTTGCAGGAGTATTTGATGAACATACTGTTTCAAACAGTCTCTTTATAAGTACAATGGCTACTGATATATCCGTAACTGTTCCTATAAGGAGTACCGCCAGATCATCAAGCTGTCCAAGTCCTATTGCAACATCAGGGATTATATCAAACGGTAAAATAGCGTATCCCAGGGCAAACAATGTAGCACCGGCACCGATAGCTATAGGAACAACGGGGTTCTTCTTCTCATTAATCATTTCATTCTTCATAATAGTTTCTCCTTTCAATGCTGTAATGTGTTTTGTGTGTTTTTTGTTTGTTGCTTTGCTTTATGGTTAAAATATATGGCTTCAGAGGCTAATAATATATATCTGAACCGGCAGGATATTTGCTCTTATTTTTCGGATTAAGCGAATTATAAACAGCCTATAAAAATATTCAGATCACTAAACAAAACAAAAAAAACGAGCCTGATAACTCAAGCCCGTTTCTTACTATATCCTTATGGTTCTTCCTCTTACAAGTGTACAAGCTGTTCACATTTTACTGTTCCGGATAGACCGTAATAGTTCTTCTGTTAGTATACTTATTAAATTTATGATAGTTTAATTAAAACGGTCTCCCACTAAAATAATTTCTTAAATTATTTTTGATTCTAAATTAAAATATATCATAAAACTTATATTCTGAATAGATGAAATACGACGCCTATAAGTACTTCTACTCATAGACGCCGTATCGCTGTATATAAGCTAAAATAAACTACTATAATTCTTTAAGAATTCCCTGGTCAAAGAAATAGATATTTTCTCTTTTGTATCCGTATCGGGAGCCACGTACGCTGATGTGCGGTTCAAAGGTGAAATAATCGACATCACTGAGCTTCGCATGGTTTCCCTTCTCGATATACACTCTGTCTTCTCTCCTACGAACTATGGAGTGTCCGAGATTTCCCAAAAAATCCAGATTGATAAACCCTTCTTCAAGAATGAACTCATTCATCTGAACGTATAGTTCTTCAAATGTCATCTCCGGGTTTACGATCGACCTCATCCTTTTATGAAGCTTCTTTTCCATTTCAACACCGGCACGCCACTCAGGATTCATGATCTCGTCATCTGACTGAACAGCTTTTCCGTTCTGGATAATGATGGTTCTTGCGTAATCCCCCCAGGTATCACCTGACTGCGGACTCATATCTATGGTAAGAATATCATCTGCCGCAATGATCCTGTCCGAAGTAATATATTCTCTTCCGGAAACGGAAACCGTAGTCTCATCCCCCGAGAAAACAAAAGCTCCGATATCATAGTACCAGAAGGAATCCGCTCCAAGCTCATACATTTTCTCTTCACAAAGGCGTCGCACTTCTGTCAATGCCATTCCGGAGTGTATTTCACCTTTTATATATTTGATCGTATTCCTTGCTATCCTTTGAACTTCACTGTATTCCATCGATTCTCCACCTAAGTCTTTTTCAAAATATACAATATCCATTCTGTCATTTATCCGATCTACCGTGCCCGTCCGGCGATAGCCGAGCTTCTCGTACAGATGGAGGTTGCCCTCTTCCTGCAGAATTGTATCAAGACACCAGTGATCGGAGCCGTAAATCTCTTCAACCGCCAGCATTGCCTGCTGCGCATAGCCTTTATTACGATACTCAGGCATTATCCAAAGCGGTGAAATCCGCTTTCTGCTCCCATCCTTTTTGTCAACAACACGGACAGCGCCTACCTTTTTATCCTCAGCGACAATGAAGAAGTACGTTGTCCAGGGCTGTTCATATCTCTCGGATACTTTCCCTATCCCTTCAGCTGCAGGGCTGGTATCATAGTCCCGGTATTTTTCCAGAAGCCCGGAAAATGCTGCAACCTGCATTTTCCAAAGTGTTTCTATCTCTGTCCTCTCTACCGGCTTCAATACAATGTTTTTACTCAGTTTATCCATGTTTTCGTCTATAAAACCGATTTGCCTAAGTCAGTTATACTGAAAGTTATTTTTTCTTCAGTACTGCCAATGCAGCATAATGAAGTACCTCGAATTGCTCAGGCGCTATTTCATCAAGCAATTCCCTGTGTTCTTCATCCCATTTTTCAAGTTCTTCCTCCGACAATGACGCACCCACGCCTCGAGAGGCTTTCATCCGCCCATGCCATGATTCCTTAGTAAAGGATATCTTCAAATCATATTCTTCATGATTTTCCAATTCGAAATACTCATAAGTCACATTGGGGATCCATATTGCATGTTTGGTCTCCCCGGCACCTGTCCAGTTAGGACTATATTTCAGAACAAGCTCCTCACTTTTTCCTGCTATCTTATCTTCAAAGGGAAGCCATGCCATATATAGGATCAGCAGCCTTCCATCCGGCTTAAGAATGTCAGCCAATTTGGGCATAACCCGCTCATGATTGAAATACCAGAAACACTGACAAGCCGTAATTACATCATAGCTTTCTTTTTGAAAATCAATTTCTTCTGTAGGTACCGTTTGAAAATCAATCTTCATATCGGCGTCTTCCGACAGGCGTTTAGCTTGTTCTATCTGTTCAGGAGAGATATCAGTTCCTGTCCAATTTGCTCCATACCGGTACATATTACGTGGCAGTACGCCGGTTCCTGTCCCAAGATCGAGCACATTCTGTCCATCTATGCAAAGCCCTCTATCTGCGATCCTCTGATAAAATTCATTCGGATAGACATCCCTGTATTTTGCGTATTCTTCAGAAGTTCTTCCCCAGTCAAACGCCTTCCCGGCATCTATACGTCTATCAATTATCATAGAAATAATCCTTCCATTTATTCCATTTTATTTAAATAATACATGGGGGTATTATATTGCGAAATAACGTTCTATCGTTCATCCCGACAAACATGAATCTGTCTATCTTTTTGTCTGCTTGTTGATCTGCACCGTCGATACAATTGCATAAATGACAACACCAACTATCAGGGGTATCTCAAGCAGAAACAACTTGTCTTTATGAAGCAAAAGAGATAGGCCAATGACAAGAAAAACTGCACACAAAATACAGAAGACAATCGCTGACTGCCTATAATAAGGCTTCTTATCCATCTTTCCCCTTTCTTCCTTTGAGGCATAAATATATGCATTATTGAATAAGAATCCTTTATTTTGGAAGCTCCTGATACTGACAACTGCAAGAATAGCCGCAATTATAAATACCAATGAAGCTGTAATCCATTCTGCTGTGGTCATAATGGTTTACCTCCACAAATCAAGATTTATGTGCATCTTTTTCTATATTATTTTCACAAATCTTTCGATCAGTTTATTGATCTGCTCTGGTTCATCAGTATTTGAATTATGTCCGGCACCCTTGATCCATTCAATTTTTATACCGGATCTTTTGTGCCACTTTTTATTGTATCTGATACATGATCCT
>OCVV012832745.1_pt1 | contig 153805 bp, 209 predicted proteins | sample 1539721 | NCBI WGS metagenome assembly OCVV01 (sample SAMN02144230, study PRJEB22623) | gut metagenome | biome: sheep rumen | host: Ovis aries | place: New Zealand
GGTCAGATATATTTAAAACTGATTGACTAATTGGTGATAAAAGATGACAATTACAATAAATACAGGTAAAATAGGTTCTGGTCCTTCTATAACTTGGACAATAAGTTGGGATGGTAGCGGTACTTCATTTTCTATCACAGGCACAAAAAATGCAGATGGTGCTCTTTATAATTCAAACCAGAGTGCTGGATGGACATGCTATGTTGGGTTTGAAGGAGGAAGCTCCTCTAGCGTATTCTTCTACTCAAAGAACATAGGTTTTTCTAACGGTGGTTCAAGCCAATCAAAGTCGTACACGGTATCAACAACAATTTCTAACAGACCCGAATCAGGTACGATGTATTTCTATACTACCAGTAGCTCATTTGGTAGTAGTGGTGTTATTTCTTACTCTAATAGAAAGCAAGCAACATTCTACAAAGTTACTGCACAAGACAGAGTAGGAAGTTCTTCAGGAACTCTTCTAGGTAGCGGATGGGAAAGAGTTCCGTCTGGTACAACTAGAACTGGTCGTCAAGTAAGAAGCGCTTCATATACAGGGTATACTTATTCCTCAACAACTTCCGCAACAATATATTCTAATACAACACTCTATAACTACTTTACAGGGAATTCAGTTCAAGTTAACTACTATAAAAATGATTCTGCTGGAACTGTAACAAACATGCCTTCTAATGGTACTGTTAATTATGGATCTCCTATTAGCTCAACCGTTCCTGTAAACACATATAAAGTTACCTTTAATGCTAACGGAGGAAGTTCTTCTACTACATCTCTTAATTCAACAAGAGCATTTTCAACCTGGAACACTTCTTCTAATGGTTCTGGTACAAACTATGCTGCTGGCGCTACAATGAATTCAACATCAACTTTATCATTGTATGCACAATGGGGAAATGCTTCATCAATAACACTTCCTACAGCAACGAGGACAGCATATCGTTTCATGGGGTGGAATACATCTTCCACAGCAACTACCGGAATGACAGGAAGTTATACTCCTTCAGGAAATGTAACACTATATGCAATATGGCAAGCTAACGGAGTGATAAGAGTATATAACAGTTCAGGATCTTTTCATTCATACGCCGTTTGGATATACCTAGGGGATAACGGAGGACCAAATAGAAACGGTTGGCATCACGCCATGCCAAAAGTATATTGTACTATAAATGGTAGTACAAAATATCACACAGCAGGATAATAAAAAATACTGTATATATATTTATTAACAGTAGGATGAGGAAAAATATATGGCAATATATTCATTAGCTTTCCCTAATATGTTTTCAAGTGAGAAAGTAAATATATATAAAGACAAAGAAGCCACAAAGACAAATTTAAAATTACTGTTATCAACTGAGGTAACTTCTTTGTTTGGAGACCCCGGTTACGGTAGCAGACTAATGCAAACAATCTATTCACAGAATAATATGATTCTTCGGGATCTAGTTATAGATGAAATATATACATGTATAAAGACGTATATGCCTCAGATAATTGTTGAAAGAAAAAATATTGTAATTGTTGCTGATGACGATGCTTTATACGCAGAGATAAAAGCAGTGAGCACATCTGATTATAGTATTGACTTATATAGGATACGGTTAATTGACACAGATGAAATCTAAGTAATAGAATTGGAGTATTAATAAATGAGTGTACAAAATCCATTAGGCCCGATTAGCTATACTGATAAAGACTTTGAAAGTGTTTATGTAGAGTTACTAGATTTAGTTAAACAACTTACATATAAGTGGGACCCGTCTGTGTCAAACGAGTCAGACCCAGGTGTTATACTTTTAAAGTTGAATGCTATTATAGCAGACAAGATTAACTACAATATTGATAGTAATATTCTTGAATGCTTCCCAGAGACTGTCTCACAGCTTCCTAATGCTCGTCAGTTATTTGCTCAACTTGGGTACAATATGAAGTGGTATCGGTCTGCTGGTACTATTGCTTCCTTAAAGTATATAGGAAATGAAACTAGTGTTCCTTCATATACTATCCCGAAGTTTACAATGATAACAGATAGCGAAAGAGAAATTATTTATTCTATCATCGGTTCGACTACAACAAATTCTACTGATGCTACTGTAAGTGATGTTCAATTACTGACTGATGGAACTGTTTCTTCTGTTCTTGTTATGGAAGGTGTTGCAACTAACTATTCAATAAATGGTGAAACTAACATCAATGTTTCTCATCTTGACACAAAAAATAGATTGTATTTTGACACTAACATGGTAGCGGAGAATGGAGTATTCATTACCAACTCTGACAACACAAATTATAATCAGTGGGTAAGAAAAGATAATCTGCTTGTTGAAGAGCCAGGTCAAACAATCTACAAATTTGGTGTTACGAATGATGGTAACTACTGTTATCTAGAGTTCCCTGAGGATGCTGAGTTATTATTCAAGAATGGAATAAACATAACATACCTGAGAACTGACGGCCAAAGCGGAAATATTGCTGCCAATGTCTTGAATGATTTCTATTATTCATTTGCTCCTATTGAGGATACTTCCGTAACTATCAACTCTGACAATGTAAAAGTGATGAACATCTACAGTGCTGTAGATGGTAGAGATCCAGAATCAATTGAAGATGGATATAAGAATTATAAAAGAGTCGTAGGAACATTTGATACTCTAGTTACATTAAGAGACTATCTAAACTACGTCTTAACTTCTGAATTAGTTTCTAACGGATTTGTTTGTGATAGAACAAATGATTTGCAAGATACTTACAATATTGTTACTCTAAATGATAGTATTATTTCTTCCGTACATGTGATTGAAAATGATGCACTACCAGGATACTTACATAATGGAGTATTCTATGCGGGAAAGATTGGAAGTATATACTATAATGAATATACAGAGGAAAAGATAGGAACATCTTACTGCTACGATTTAGATACTGGAAAGGTATATAATTTGGTTAACAGTTCATTTGATGAAGTTGAAACTGTTCCAACCTTTGATGCTTTCTCATTGAAACTATACTTATTACAGTATATGCCGTCAGTAACAACAGCTGCTGGGCATCAATTAACATTCAATATGTTAAGTAATACTCAACAAGATACTGTTAAAGATTATTTACAGGATGTTAAATCTTTACAGCATGATTTCAAGAACCTTGAGTCTCCTTCAAGTATTTCTTCTCACTTCTGTTTCTTTAAGAATAAGTTCCCTATTGACTGCAGAATAACTACACAGTACCCATTAAGTGCTGTAGAAGCAAATGATATGTTAGGAACTATAAAGAGAGCACTTTATAATAGATTAAGTTCAAAAGAAGTTGAGTTTGGGTCTGAAATAACATTAGAATATGTTAAAGAGATAGTAAAAAATTCTGATGCAAGAATTAAAGATGTGAATATGTCAAATATTCAGTTTACTACATATGCTGTTTATTATGATTCTTCATTAGAAGAAGGAACTTATCCTTTTGTTGAAGTAGAAATCAACACTCCAGAAGATGAAGTTAACATTGAGTATACATTTACAAATGATTCTGAAGCAGTAGTTGATTCTCAGACATTCATGCACAAAGCAGGTCAGATAAATTACGAGCCTATAAAATTTGTTTATAGTAATCCTAACTGGAAGATAAATAGTACAAATGTAAATATAACTGAGTATGGCATCTATTTTAGATATACCGAGTCATTCATGGCTACAGCGGGCCAGACACAATTTACTGTAAGTAACTCCATTAACAGAATTGAAAGTGTTCTCAGAAGTAAAGTAGAACTATCCGGAGTAACATTTAGTGGTAGTACTGTTACACTTCCGTCTGCATCTTCAGTTGGAGCACCAGTTGTTATTACATATTGGTCATCAGATAATAGTGATCTTGTTACTGGCGATAGTATAACAGCTCGTATATCTTACAGAACGCAATTCAGAGACGAAATATTTGCAAAATCTGTTCTAGCAGGTAAGACTCCCCTGATTGTTTCTGGTAATAAATATACACATAGATTTGATCAAACATATAATTCAAACAGACCCAATACTTCAGAACAAGATAAGTATGAAATAAATGGTATTAGTCATATTCAAACAAATGTAGATATTTCTGTTAGCAATCTTTCTAATGAGTATACTCTTCGTAATAATGAGAGTATTCAATTCTACTCTCCAAACTTACTTGATATAACAAGTTATTCGAACTATGTCAAGTTTGAGTTCTATACACCGAACGCTTCTAGTAAAGTAATAAATGCTGATACTAATTATCAACTATTACAGAATGAGTATTTATTCTTATATTGGAAAGACAGCGATAACCCTGATGCTTATTATAAGTTTGCTAGTTATGGTAAAGGACATATTATCTGCCCGACATTTGAACTAACTTCCAGCAACACTTCAGTTGGCGGAGCATATCTGCAAGCTGAAACTGATCTGAGTCCAGAAAATTATATAAGCACTGACAATCTAGGTTACTTAGCGGATCTTTCAAGTCTTGTTAGCTTGAATGTAAACTCTGCGGCAAATATTCTTTCCGGTACAAAGACTATAACTGTAAAAGCAGTAAATGAAGTTACAATTACTTCTACAGACGGTTGTTACTGTTATTGGATACTAAATGAAACTACTGATGATCTTCAGTATTATGAATTCCCAGTAAATCATGGCCAAGACACTTCAAATGATAAACTACTAGATGCTGGTGAATATTTTATCTATTCTAATTCAGATCTAACAGAAATGTATATTATGGGAACAGGAACTAAGATCCACATTGTTGAACCAAATGTGGAAATCAATGTTTGGAGAGTTAAAGTTCTTGATTCATCTGTAATTCTAAATTCTGGTGCATCTGCATTAGCTAATTACTGGAAAGAAATTCCTACTAATGGAAGAGTAGAACTAACAGAAAATAAAATATATACACTTAACGCTGGAACTAAGTTCAGACTTGTTAACGATGAACTAACATCCTGGTCAAGAACATTTGACAGAACTGGTGTTAAGTCTGGCTCGAATATAACGCCATATACAACAACAAAGACTATTAACTCTTGGGCTGATGGAACAAGTAACGAAATAACATTTACTCAAACATCTGTTACATCTGTTGCTTCTGTTGTTTATACTTCTGGTGGAGAAGGAACAGTTACGGTAACTAACTATACATTTGATCAGGCTACTCAGAAGTGTACGGTAGACCTGGGAGTAATTCCTAATGGAGCAACCGTAGTTGTTACTTATACATATATCGAACAAAATACCGATCCTGATACATTAACCTTACAAGGTTTTGCTATTTCCTATATGAGTCCTGAGAGTAAAGAGTGGGTATACTTACCACAGATGGAACTACAGAATAGCAGTGGTAATGTTGTTTCTTGGAATGCTCAGTCCTTACTTAATTTAAATATAGGACCCGACACAGAACAAGTACTTCTTGGAAATCAAACAGTGAAATTCCAGCTGTCAACTTCAGATACTTTTTCTGATTATGTAATTACTGGTGCGGATAAAGGAAGTTACAATTACTATCAAACAGCTATTATATCTTCTCTTTCTATTGATTCTGATGGTAGTAGCGATAGATTACCAACATATCTTGTTGACACAGATGGTAATAGAAAATATCTTGACCTCTTTGTATATCAGAAACAGCTTTCTTCAAATACAGTTGTTTATGGTGAAGATAATGTTAAGATAAAACTTCTGCCTGGTTCTAGCGGAAGAACAGCAACAATAGAATTTATTCTTCCAAAAGGAAACTACATAATACCATTTAGTAATACAAATGTATTTGCTGATTCAGACAGTTTGAATATTCAGTTTGATGGAGTGAATTTAACTTCTTTAAATTCTTCTCAATCTGATTTAAAAGAACAGAGGACTTACTATCTGACACTTGAAGTAACAGATGATAAGATTACAAGTAATCATCAATTAACTGTATCAAGAACACTTGCTACAGAGGAAGTTACTATCACGCTACAGAACCCATTCTTGTATACTCACACAGATAATATAAATGATGAGTATTTTGAAAGAATGTTATTATTAATCCCAAGATTTGATAGAGATAATGTTTTCAACTATACATATCAAGTTGATGAAGATGAACTCATTGAAGATCCTCTAGAAGCATCATCTTTCTTGAATCCTAATCATATATTCAACAAGTTTACTATATGTGAACTTGATACATCAGATAATACTTCAATATATATTGCAGGTAAGAAATAATGAGTATATTAAAAGTACAAGAATTAACTCCTTCGGTCTACACTGAAGATTCAAGAGATTTTCAATTACTAGGCAGACTGTACGACAGTGTGTTTAATGGAATGAAGTTTGATACAGATTCTATTATTTCTTTAATAGATACAAAGGAGTGTAGAACGAGTGTCTTACAATTACTTCAAACTAAGTTAGGCTTCTTTACAGAAAGAAAAATAGATGACGAAAAACTTAGGAGTATACTTGAATGCTTTCCAATAGTAGTTCGTAACAAAGGTTCATTGAAAGCAATCAAAGAAACATTATATCTATTTCTAAGAATGTATTCAGTAGCCTCTGATATGGATATCTACTATCTTAAGACGCCAACAAGTCCACCTTTTTCAGAAGATGGTCCATGTGTTCTTTCAAATGGTAAGTTGCCTGATAATAATAGTTTGATAGTAAGAATACACTCTTTCCATACAAAACCAGATACTTCTGTTTTAGAAGAATTATTTAGATATATTCTTCCTGCAGGAATTAACTACTATATAGAATTTGATAAAGGTACTTCTCTTCCGGACATTGTATTAAAGAGTGAAGATTCCGCAGAACTACTATTTCTTTCTGATAATATTAGTGCCAACTTAAGAGGGCATGACCAGTCACAGTCTTATAAGTTAGGTTCTGCAAATACGTCATCAATTATTTCAAATACTAGTTATGTAAGTAATCGTTTCATTGGGTACTACGATTCAGAACAAGATGCTGACGATTATCTTGAAACTTTATCAACTCAAGTTTACAGTACCGCAATTATAAACTATACTTCTGAAGATAGTACCTCAACAGAATCAAGACCAATGATATGTGTTGCATATTCAAATAATACTCCTACTTGGTATAGAATTAATTTCTTAGGAAATATAAGTACTGAAGAAGTTAGTACAGAGGGAGGAATTATTTCAGCTCTTGAAGAAAAAGGTATAACTGTTAATAATGGAGATCTTATATTATATAATGATGTATATCTTTTAAGAGTTGAAAATAATTGGCAAGAATGTAATTATGCAAGATATATTCTAAATACATACTCTATAACGGGATAAGGAGTACACATGAATATTACTAACACTTGGTATGTAGGAACAGTAAATGTTAAACTAAAGATAAAAGATAAAGTATTTTCTTATCAATCTCATAATGAAGGTCTACCTGGATTATTTGAATCATTTGCAAGAATAATGAGCGGAAACTATCGCGGAGACTGCGATATTCCTAAATATATTGATATAAGAAAATTAGTACCAGGAACAGAAGATGAATATCTTTCTTTCTTAACACTTAACAGACTTCCTCTAACAGGAGCTAACTGGAGTGTTAACGACCAAGGAGAATTTACCGCTAATTTCACTGCTACAGTATCTAGTGATATGTTATACAATCAAGTTCCTGTAACTTCAACTGACACCTTCAAATTATATCTTATTACAGATAATGAAAGTAAGACAGGAAAGAGAGATTTAGCAAGATTAGATATTCCTGCAGAACAGCTCTCTCGTATAGTTCCTGGTGTGAATGCTATCATAGAATGGTCAATGAAACTAACAAATCCGACTGAATAAGGAGAAAAGTAATGTCAACAATAGCATCTGAAAAAATAAGTGTTTTTCCTGCAGTTAGAAGAGCAGGAAGTAAACCATTAGCGAGACTGATGTCAGAACAGGCTCTAGTAGGTATTGTAAACAAATTAATCAACCTTGAAGGATTTGTTATTTCTAGTTCTTTATCTGACGATATTCCACTAGAGTTCAATCTCTATGGTTACTATTTTAAGATAGTTAATCCTGTAACTTCTTTAGGGTTAGGAACAACATATACTTCAGGCAGTGTATATGCCCACATTGAACTTGTTACTTCAACAGCAGGGGATAATTTACAGTACGAAGAATTGTTTGGTCAAGACGACAACGGAAACTATACAGGTCTTGTAATTGATAGTTCTCCCGATTATACTCCTGTAAATGGAGGAGTTGTTAGAACTTTAAGAATTGCAGAATTTTCTTCTTCTGCAAGTGGCTGGCAGATTCCTTCTGAAAGTAAAATACGATTCTCTAAAGATTCTTTAGACTTATCAGTCATTGACGGTGGTATTATTCAATAAATTACTAATACACTGTATATAATGAGGACATCTCTTAGAGGTGTTCTCATTTTTGTTGTTTAGAAAGTTAACAGCAAGTTCTTTACTAAGTTAAGAACAAGATCTTTAGTAAGTAAAGACAAATAATAACAATATATAAAAATAATAAAATAAATAACAATATTAAGTTGATTTTTCTTAATATTTTTAATAAAATATAATTGAAAAACAAACAATAGGAGAATAGTATATGAAGAAAACAGTGATTGTTTGTCCGAACTGCGGAGCGGAGTATCTCCCTCAGGAGATATATATTCCGAACTCGTTTTTCGGAAAAGCTATTCACATTGAAAGAGACGAGCAAAATCAGATTACAGATATAGTTGGAAGTAATCTTGATACCGAAGAAACTTATACCTGTAATTTCTGCAATGTTCCATTTTCTGTGACAGCTAAAATTAGTTTCAATACAAAAGTAGATTTAAAAAGAAATTTTGAAGAAGATTACGCTACTAGGATAACAAAAGAAAAGTTCTTGTTTGACGAAGAATAATTAAGGAGTGCTGATAATGAAAAAGATCAACATGACAGTAGTGAACATTGTCCTCTTTATCCTTATGCTTATTTTTAATTGTGAGATTTTTTCTCTTCTTTGTCTGACGGTATTTGCTGCTCAGCTTTTGTCATGGATCTTTAAGCATTATCCAAAGAACTATTAATATGAATAGAACAACACAGTATAGACGCTTCCAGGATTTTATTCATAGAAAGCGTTTGAAAAGATTGAGTGAGAATTCCCCAATGCTGGTCTGGTGGAATAGTTTTTCTAATCCTAGATATCTGAAACGGTATTACTGTGGCAATCAATTTTTCAAACGACAATCAAGAAAGAAAACTCGTAATCTTCCACTAGAATATAACTTGCCAAAAGGTAATATTGGTCATAAGTATTATGACTACTGGTGGACCATTATTTAAGGAGAACTTAGTTTGATAACAATTGAGGAAAAATTAAATAAGAAGATACCTGGTATATCTTCTTTATATATAAAGTTTGATTATAACAAAGACATTGTTGAAGCACTGAAAGAGAGCGTTACTGTTGGAGAGTTTGATAGAAAGACTTTAACATGGGAAGTTCCGGCTTCTGATCTAGCAAAGATTATCGACCGTCTTTCTGTTTTTGATTCTGTTGATCTTACTCTTCTTTCTGATGTTGAAGAAAAGAAACAAAAGGAACCAACACTTCATTCTTTCAAGACTAAACCTTTCCCTTATCAAGAAGAAGGAATAAAGTATGGTCTTCAGCATGATAACTGGTTGTTACTTGATGCTCCTGGTCTTGGTAAAACTCTTCAGATGCTTTATCTTGCGCTTGAGTTGAAGAAGGCAGGAAAGATTGAGCACTGTTTGATTATTTGTGGAGTAAATACACTTAAGTTTAACTGGAAGAAAGAAATTGAAAAGCATACAGACGAACAGTGCTATATTCTCGGACAGCGTATTAGTAAGAACGGAAAGTTTTCTATCGGAAGTGTTAGCGACAGAGTTAAAGACCTTAACAGTAAAATTAAAGAATTCTTTGTTGTAACCAACATTGAAACTTTACGAGATAACGATGTTGTTAAAGGAATAAACAAAGGAGCAAATAAGTTTGATTTAGTTGTTGTTGATGAGGTACACAGATGTAAGAATCCACAATCACAACAAGGAAAGAACTTTTTGAAACTTACAGGACCAAAATATAAAGTAGCTCTGACTGGAACTCTATTGTTAAATAGCCCACTTGATGCTTATGTTCCTCTTAAGTGGATTGGTAGAGAAAGATGCAGTTTCAGTAACTTCAAATATTATTATTGTAACTATACGGGATTTTTCAATAATGAGTTTATAGGTTATAGAAATATTGATACCTTGAAAGAACAACTTTCGAGCTGTTCTCTTCGTAGAACAAAAGATCTTCTTGACCTGCCACCTAAAACAATTATTCCAGAAATAATTGAAATGAATACAGCACAGTCTACATTCTATTCAAATATTAAAGAAGGAATTGTTGCACAAGTCGATAAAGTTGATATGTCAACAGCAAGCATTCTGTCAATGGTTGCCAGACTAAGACAGGCTACAGAGTGCCCTTCTGTTTTAACAACGGAGCCTATCAAATCAGAGAAAGTACTTAGAGCTATAGACTTAGTAGAACAAATTGTTTCTAATAATGAGAAAGTTGTAGTATTTAGTACTTTCAAAGAAACACTTAATATATTGAAAGAAGAACTTAAGCAGTATAATCCTTTGCTGTGTACAGGCGATGTTAAAGATTCTGAAATCAGTAACAATATAACAATGTTTCAGAATGATGATACTCATATGGTTATGCTTGCTACAACAAGTAAAATGGGTACGGGTGTTACTCTTAACAGAGCAAGTCACGCAATTTTTGTTAGCAATCCGTGGACGGCAGCAGATTGTCAACAGTGTGAAGATAGAATACACCGTATTGGTTCAAAAGATCCTGTTTTTATTCATTATTTAATATGCAATGGAACAATAGATCAAAGAGTCGATGAGCTAGTTCACGATAAAGGTGCTATCAGTGATTATGTTATTGACGATAAGATTGAAGAAAGATCTATTGACAGTCTGCGAAAATATATTTGTGAGCTAACTTAGTTAGTTGATTTTGTTTGATGATTATTATATAATTAAACTATAATAAAGAAGGAGTTACAGTTATGGATGAGTTTATGGAAGCTATGAAAGAAGTACTTGTTGATAACTTCAATGCTTATGGAGCTGACCCTGGATTTCGTGAGAATGTTGAAGTAATCAAGGATTGGAGAGAATCCGGGGAGATTACAGAAGATCAGTATAGAGAACTTCGTAGTTTCAATCGTAGTACTTACTCAGATCTTCCTCTTGATATGTGATAGAGAATTACGGAGGGACAGAAATGAAAAAGAATGTTATTATGATCACTAAAGTTTTCCCTGACGGAAAAGTCCGTATTAGTGCTATTCCTCTTCCTAAGTGTTCTTCTTTTCTTAGCTCTGTTGTCAAAGAAATGAACCAGCAGGTAAAGAAAGGGATTATCTATAGTTATGAGATTGAATTTATCTGAGTATAAAGGAGAAAATAATTGTTGGTTACAAGGGAAGAGATTTTGAAAGAAGATTTTTCAGAAGCATTTGTTTCCAAGATGAAAAGTGCTATTGAAATGTCCTACTATAAATATGGCAATGCAAAAAAGACTTACCCAAATTTGGCTCAAGCGTATAAATGTATTCAGCAGAGGTTAGATCTTTATATTAAGACTCATAATACGGAATATCTTGTAGATGTTGCAAATTTTGCTATGCTTGAGTTTATGTTTCCTTCGTGGGAAGACGCTAAGTATAATCCTACTGACAGCGACGGGTCACCTGGTCTTGCTGACGGTATCTCTTATAAAGAGATGATGGATAATTTACATTCTATGTGTTAAAGGATACAAAGATGAATACAGAATATTATAATGGAACACCACATTTCAATGATTTACGAACACCTATTAATTCATATCCTAGAACAAATTTTGAAAAATACTCATTGCAGTATTGTGAGAACTATCTCCCTTGCGGAGTATGTCGTATCACGGGGAAACTTTGTCCTAGAATGAATGATTGTCGTTATCCTAATATAACTTGGAAGTGTTCATAAGGTGCATAAGAAGGAAATGCTATGAGAGATTGTATTGAAAGATCGTTAGCAATTGACGAACTAACAGAGAGAAATCTAGTTGTTCATATGGATTCTGTAAACGACGGCCTAGTAGCTTCCTGTCACAGAGCGGCACAAAGAATAATTGCAGGTCTTCCAGCTGTAGATCTGTCAAATGAAAGAGCTGTAGTATTCTGTAAAGACTGTCGTCATCGCGATCCTGAGGATCATAAGTGTGATTGCGGACAGCTTGAGAGGGCTGGTTGTATTTTTCCTGTTAGCGATACATACTTCTGTGCTTATGGTGAACTATGAAAGAATGTTGTGCTACTTGTCGTAGACAGTATAAACTGATAAAGTTTGATTATTCTCAAGGAGGCTGTAAACATACAGATATGGACGGGTATGTCTGTATGGCTTTTGCAGATCAGAAACAGGCTGTGTGGATGGTTGGCAGCCATGAACAGTTTGACCTGTGTGAGTGTTACTTATCAAAGGAAGGTATATAATATGTATGTTATTGAAACGTGCCCGAAGTGTGGCGGAGATTTGGATCTTCTTACATTAACCTCAAACCCCCCGATACCAGCGCGAAGATGTAGACGGTGCGGATGGTACTGGCAAGGCAAGATGGAACTGCCAGTGCGTATCCCATTTCAACCGAAGGAGTGAAGGACATGATTGAAGTAGTAGATAGACAAGTTGTTCCTGTCTATGAAGTAGAATGTGTTGAGTGCCATTCAAAGATTAGATACACAGCATCAGATGTCTCGTGGTGTCACATTCAGTGCCCTGTTTGTGGAATTTCTTTATGTGCTAATACAATATGTCCTGTCAATTACAAAGAGTTAAAACATGACAAATCCGATAAATGAGTCTCTTTGTATAAGATGTATCAATAAAGATTCTTGCGAGATGTATGATGAAAATCCCCCATACATTACATCTTGCTATACATTTAAAAGAGCAAAACCTACAAGAGCAGACAAACTACGGTCGATTACAAATACAGAGGAGCTTGTTAATGAAATCTATCGCCTTGTAAAGTTGGGTACGAGTTACTCAGATTCAAGGCTTGGTTTAATTGACTATCTTAATCAATATGTCGATTGAGCTAGAAAGGAACTCCGATGTTGTGGGAGAAGCTAAAAAGATATCTAGAGAAAGCAAAAGAAGAAGATATTGAATGTATGAGACCTAGAAAAGGTGACCACGGATATACTAAGGGATACTGGATTCACAAAGAAACAAAAAGTTATGCAGGTGGTGGAGCAACTTTCTGTTCTGAATGTGGGTATGGGTATTCCGATCAATACTTTTTTGAAGTAGATCGGTTTAATTATTGCCCGAATTGTGGCAAGAAAATGAAAGTAGCAAAATTGAAATGAATATTGGGCAGATAATATCTAATAAGATACTTGAACGCTCAAAGGGACAGAATGAAAAGATGAATGAAATTGTATACTTTGAATTGAATAATTGGTTCTGCGGAAGAGATTATCCACCGGATGGTAATTTGAAAACATGGGTAGAAAGTAGTCAATTCAACAATGATACCTGGTGTAAAGAGAATAAGATCTGTGTTAGATCAGGTATCATTGATATGTCTGAAAATTGGTGCATCACTGCAACAAAAGATTGGGTTGAAAAATGGTGCCCGGAACTTCTTACTGACAAGAGTTATACTTATACAGTATGTATGTACTCTCGTGGAGAGCACACTAAGAAAGAAGAACAGGGGTGTTATGCTCAGTTCTTACGACATGAAGATGAAGAGGGAGAAGTATACGGTACATTTGGTTGGCCTTTTCTTGAGTATGAAGAAGGAAACTTTGGATCTACATATTATAGTGAAGAGGATTAATTTTGTTGATTGTTAAGTTGTTATACTATATAATTATAATGTAATAACTTATTGAAAGAGTGTACAGATGAACGAATTTATCATGCTTGTTGGCCCGGCAGGTAGCGGGAAGAGTACTGTTGCGAATAATCTTAGGTCTGAAAATAACAATTATGTGATTGTTAGTTCAGATTCTATTCGCTATGAGCTTTTTGGTGATGAGTCCGTCCAGGGCAACCCCGCAGAAATTTTTGCTATCTGTAGATCAAGATGTGCTAATCTTCTCAGTATTGGGCACAGCGTTATTTTTGATGCTACTAATCTGAATAGGAAGAAGCGGAAAAGTTTCCTTAATGATGTTAAGAGCCGAGCTGGTGTAGAGTTTACTAAACACTGTATTGTTGTTGCGATTACTTATGAAGATTGTTGTGTTCAGAATAAGAATCGTCAGCGTACTGTTCCTGACTTTGTTATTCGTAGGCACTTCAATGAGTTTCAGATGCCTCTTTATAGCGAAGGCTGGGACAAGATTACTGTTGTTCAGAGGAGTAATATTACATTAGATTCTATTCTTGATAAATGCAGAGGTCTTGCTCACGATAATCATCATCATAAGTATGATGTTTATGAACATTGTAAACAAACTCAGTCATGGATAAGTTCTAACGTAGACCCTCTTTCTGAACAGTATGGAATTCTTCTTCATCTTGCATTGTGGCATGATGTTGGAAAATTTTACACAAAAGTTTTTACTGACAAGAAGGGCAACCCCACTGAGGAAGCACATTTTTATTGTCACGAAAATTGGTCTTGTATGTATAACCTTTGTGATGATTACTATACAGGAGATTTCAAGATTAAACTTGCTCAACTTATTTCTTTACATATGATGAAGTATCAACCTGAGTATGGTAGATTTATTGAGAAGTGGGCACCAGAGTATAAAGACATTCTTGATATATTCAATAGAGCAGATGCGGAAAGTGCATAATGTAGTTGATTTTTACAGAAGAATATACTATAATTAGTAGTAAGGGCAACCTATATGTTGTTTTTACTACTATTTTTATGAGGGAGTAAAGTGTTAGACGAATACAGACAAGCCTATACGCAGTCTGCTAACCAAATACCTGATTGGAAGAAAGTTAATCGTAATGAATTATGTAGAAGGTATAAAGAAGCAGAACGAGATGGTGAAACAGAATTACTGAGTTCCTATATAAGCGCTATTGTTCTAAACTTCTGGCATGTTTTGACAAAAACATATAACAAACAACCTGTTAAAGTATTGTCAGAAGAAGATTGTTATGAATGCTTGATTGAATCAATACTTTTTGTTTTAGGGCGGGCTGCTTGGGAAGATCCTACTCAGAGTATATACAAAGATGAAAAAGGTCCAGAAAAAGCAATCAATCTAACTTTTCAACAGAGCATAACAAATCTTTTTGTCGCTGATCAAAGACATAAAAGGAAAGCTATGAGCAATGCTTTGTCTCTTGATAATACACTGAAAGATGAAGAAGATTCACAAACATTTGTTTCTTTGTTAGCAAAGGATGAATTATCTCCTTTGCTAGAAAATCTGTTTTGGGGTAAAAAGATAAAACAATATTTTCAAAACAATGACTTTATTGCTGCATTTGTTCTAGATCTTTTAATCAAAGATCCTTCTTTGATTGAAAACAAAGATGAGAAGTATATTATCAATTCAAGAAAGATTGCAAAACAATTGAATGAACTTCCTGATAATTATGCTCGTGAGTTTTCAAAAGAGTACGGTATCTCTGTTGAAAAAGTTGAATCTGTTCTTAGTTATCTATATAATGTAAATAGTAGAAATATTGATAAGATATTATATCCTCTGATACAGGATATAAAGAAAGAGTGTGAGTAGTTGATTACCAGTAATGATTGCTGGATGAAGGATACTTGTAAAAAATTCTTAAATCAGAGTAAAGAGTGTGAATGTAGAGATAACGATGTGTTCTGCATAAAGTTGTTTAAGTTACAACAGCTTTATGACCTGTCTTTACTTACTGATAAACAGCGTATCCGTATTCCTCTAAGAATTGATGCAGATGGGACAGATCGACAAGCGTTTGAGCGTTTAAGCGCTATAGAGTCTGACGGAGTTAAACATTTTGTAGATTCAGGAAGTAACTTATATATTTATTCTTCTAATGTGGGAAATGGAAAGACGACTTGGGCGATAAGACTTATACAGTCTTATCTAACAAATGTCTGGTATAAGTGTGACATTGATTGTAAAGCACTTTTTGTCAGTGTTCCTAAATACTTAATCTCAATAAAGGAGAATATTTCAGAACCAAGTGAGTATGCACAACATATTAAGAAGTATGTATACTCTGCAGATATAGTTGTGTTTGACGATATTGCAACAAAATCTGCAACAGCGTTTGAACACGAAATGCTTTTTAATATAATTGATGCTCGTGTTAATCTTGGTAAATCAAATATTTTTACTTCTAATATGGATTATACAGGTCTTGTTAATACAGTTGGTGAGCGCATAGCAAGTAGAATTTTTAATACTTCGGAAAAAATTAGATTTGACGGAAAAGATAAAAGAGCTCTGGGGGTGAGTATTTGATTATTCAAGCTCAGGTTCTTAATAAGATGGTTGCTAATAATGATACTTCTCTTCTTATTGGTAACAATCTTGACGAAGAATACTTTAGCGATTATAAAGAAGAATTTAAGTTCATAAAAGAACATTTTAATAAGTACGGGAGAATTCCTGACTTAGCGACTTTTGTTTCTCAGTTTCCTGATTTTGATGTGTTGCAAGTCGATGAACCAAATAACTATCTTGTTGATGAACTAGTAAAGGATAAGAATACAAGACTCCTCGCATCTATTTTCAATAAAGTAAGAGATCTACTTATGAAGAATAAAGTAGATGAAGCTCTTGCGCTCTATACTACGGCTCAGGAGTCTGTTGTAAAAGCAAAGCATTTTCAGTCTGTTGATATCCTAACAGACTCTTCTCGTTATGATGCGTATGTTGAACGTTGCAGAGATTTTGAAAAGTACTATGTCAAAACAGGATTTCCAGAGTTAGATAAACTAATCGGTGGTTGGGACAGACTTGAAGAACTTGCTACTATTTCTGCTCGTCCTGGTGTTGGTAAGAGCTGGGTTCTTCTGAAGTGTGCAGTTGCTGCTCTGGAACAAGGATTAACAGTAGGTATGTATTCGGGCGAGATGTCAACGAACAAAGTCGGATATAGATTTGATACTTTGTATGGTCATCTTTCTAACTACGGAATCACTAGAGGTAATGCAGATCTACAAAATGATTACAAGAGATATATTGATTCTCTGAGCAGTAAGTTCAAGAATTCTTTTAAAGTTCTTACTCCGAATGATATTAACGGGCCTGCTGGTGTTACTGCTCTACGAGCATTTATTGACCAAGACAAATTAGATATTCTGTTTGTCGACCAGCATTCTCTTCTAGAAGATGACCGTAAAGCAAGAACTCCTGTTGAGAAAGCAGCAAACATTTCTAGGGACCTGAAAAACTTACAAGTAATGGAAAAGATTCCGATTATTGCAGTTTCTCAGCAGAATAGGAATGATACCTCTGGCGGAGTAGATGTCAGTCATATCGCACAGTCAGATAGAATTTCTCAAGATAGCACTATTGTAATCTTTCTTGAGCATAAAGATGATATCTTAACTCTTAACTTAGCAAAGGCTAGAGATGCTGTTAATGATAGGAAGATAAAATATGCAGCAGATTTTGATAAGGGCATATTCAGTTATGTTCCTGAAGAAAGTAATGCACTAGAAGGCGAAGGTTCTGAAGAACTTGCAAAAGAATTTGAGGAAGATGTGTTTTAATTGGAGTTAGTAATAAACAATAAAGTAATTGATGCTCCTGTTTACGATATACTCAAACAAGTACATAAAGAAACAAACGGACGGTATCTGAACACAATTATCGACAAGGGAGATAATGTATTTATCCAGTGCCCTTTTCATTCAGATGGTAAAGAAAAACATCCGAGTTGTACAGTCTTTGCTAGAGATGATGATAAGTATACAGATAAAGGAATTACTCACTGTTTTGCTTGTGGTATAAGCGTACCTCTTTTTACTCTTGTAGGTCACTGCTTTGATCAAGATGATGAGTTTGGAAAAGAATGGCTTGTTCAAAGATATTCAAATATCTTTATTGAGAAGCAAACATATCTACCTGAAATTCAAATTGGTAAGCCCAAAGAGACAGTGCTTGATGAATCTATTCTTGATCAATTTGCATATTTTCATCCGTATCAGTTTCAGAGAAAACTTTCTCAAGAAATAATCTTGAAGTATAAAGTTGGATATGATAAAGAGACTGATAGTATAACATTTCCTGTGTGGGATGAACATAATAGATTAAAATTTATAACTAAAAGATCTGTTAAGACAAAACAATTTTTTATACCACAAGGAGTTAAGAAGCCTGTTTATCTTCTTAACTTTATGCTAAAGGAAAACAGAGATACAGTATTTGTTTGTGAGAGTCAAATAAACGCTCTCTATATGAATACTCTTGGTTATCCTGCAGTAGCCCTTATAGGAACAGGAACAAGAGATCAATATGAAATACTCAACAAGTCTCCCATTCGTCATTACATACTAGCATTTGATGGGGACGAAGCAGGAGATAAGGGCATAACAAGATTCTTAACTAATATAAGAAAAGATGTATTTGTAGACATCATGTTATTACCTAGAGGAAAGGACTGTAATGATTTAACTGGTGAAGAAATAGCAAACCTACCTTTGGTTTCTCAGTATTCAATTAGTTGATTTTTTACAGTATTTTCTATATATTATATGTGTAAAAAGCCAAATCTAGAAAAATGAAATTTAAGGAGTAATGAAATTATGGCAAGAGTAACTTTTGAAGAAGCAACTGAAATGCAGAATGCAATTAACCCGAATTATGTAGAATCCTTTGCACTGAAGAATGATGGCGATGAAGCGCTTGTTCGTTTCATGCACGATGACGTTTCTTCCTTTGATATTGTAACCACTCACAATGTTACTATCAATGGTAAGTTCCGTTCCGTGAACTGCCTCCGTAATCCTCGCGATCCTATGGAAAATTGTCCTCTTTGTGCTACTGGTGCGAATACTCAGAATGTGATGTTTATTCATCTTATTGAGTATCGTGTTGGTGAAAATGGTACCATTGTTCCTGTTCCTAAGGTGTGGGCAAGAGGTCTGAGCTATGCGACCAGAATCAAGAGTCTCATCAATGAGTATGGTCCGCTGTCCCAGTGCCTGTTCAAGATTCACCGTAATGGAGCAGCGGGTAGCAGAGATACTAGTTATGATATTCTGTTTGCCCCTGACCGGATCTATCCTTCTCAGAACTATCCTATTCCTGAAGGAGCGTTCAAAGACTATAGCGCTACTGGAACGATTGTTCTTGATAAGAGCTTTGAAGATCTGACCATTTTTGTTAATACTGGTAGAATGCCTGAAGCCAGTCAGGAAACCACTCCTGCTTATGGTGCTCAGCAGAATTATGTCCCGCAGACGACTCAGTTTGTGCCGACTGGAGCTTCTGTTGGTGCCCCGCAGGCGTATGCTCCTCAGGTAACTGCACCTGCACCGAATCCCCAGCAGCAAGTGACCGCGTATAATGCTCCTCAGCAGACTTTTATTAATCAGTATCCGCCGGCAGCACCCGCTGGCAATCCTGTTGTAGCAAGACCCGTTCGTAACTAAGAGAAGGAGATCTGTTTAAATGTCCCTATGGGGTGAAGATTTTGAAATAAAACCTGTCAAGAAGGAAGTTAAGAAAGTTACAACAAAAATTAACTCTCCAAAGAAGCCAAAGGTTGAAACTCAGAAAGTTATTAGCTCTAAGAGTGTTTCTGTATATGATAAACTACAGTTAATCTATGCAGAAGTAGACCGTATCCTTGGCAGGTATAAAGAGAATACTCAAGTTATAAGGACAAAACAAGATCTTGTTGATTATATTGATGCCTCCATCAGTAATGGTGCAATTGCAATCGACACCGAGACCAACAATAGTCTTGATCCGATTACTTGCCTTCTGATGGGGGCATGTATTTATACTCCCGGTAAAAAGAGCGCCTATATTCCCGTAAATCATGTAGATTATGTTTCTCATAATAAGTTAGAAAATCAGCTTACAGAAGAAGAAATAAAAGAACAATTTGATAGGCTGAAAAATACTAAAATCATTATGCACAACGGCAAGTTTGACTATGAAGTTATCAAGTGCACTTGTGGTTGTGTTTTAGATATATACTGGGATACAGAAATTGCAGCCCGTATCCTTGATGAGAATGAATTAGCAGCTCTAAAGAAACAGTACATACTACATATTGATAGTACTCAAGAGAAGTACGATATTGAGCATTTATTCCAAGGTATTGAATACGAAGTTGTTGACCCTGATGTTTTCGCACTATATGCAGCTACTGATGCTCTAATTACATATCGGTTATATGAATGGCAGAAGGAACAATTCAGTAAGCCTGGAAATGAAAATCTTTATAGTGTGTTCATGAATGTTGAGATGCCAGTTGTTCAAGTTTCTGCAGAGATGGAACTTCTTGGTGTTGAAATTGACAAGGATTATGCGTCAAGATTAAGTACTAAATATCACAAGAAAGTTGAAGCAGTTGATAAAGAGATTGACGAAGAACTTTCTAAATATTCTGATAAGATTGCTGCATGGAGACAAACAAAAGAAGCTAATTATAAAGAGTTAAATTCTAAACAAAATAAATCAGGAGAGTATACTTACAAGAAGTCAAAGAATGAACAACTTGCAGATCCTCCTCAGTTAAATAGCCCAACACAGTTAGCAATTTTGTTGTATGATATATTACAAGTTCCTATACAAGATAAGAAAGCGCCAAGAGGAACAGGAGAAGAAATTCTCAAGAAAATAAATATTCCTCTTTGTGATCTTATTCTCAAGAAAAGAGGGCTTGAGAAGTTAATAGGAACATATATTGATAAGATTCCTGCTTGTGTAAGTCCGAAAGATAACAGACTTCATGCTCATTTCAATCAACTAGGGGCAGGTACTGGACGATTTAGTTCTAGCGACCCTAATCTTCAAAATATCCCTTCAAAGAATAAAGAAATTAGATTGATGTTTAGAGCTGGGCATACTGAACGAGAAGTTTCTAGTGAATATAACAGCTATACATTTAGTATGAATGAAGAAGTTCTTACGAGTACGGGTTGGAAAGCTGTTTCCGAACTAGTACCCAACGATGTACTTGTTTCTGATGAAGGAGAACAGGTTATTAGCACAGTAATGAAGATTGATAACTCTATTGTAGCATATGTTTCAGAGGAGGTGATTGAGTGAGTAAAGTCAAAGCCCGAAAGAAAAATATTTTTTGTGGAGCTGACTTTTCTTAGTCTCAACAAGAGCCTCGACTCTTGTCAGCTTATTCTCAAGATGAGAGAATGATAACTGCATATAAAGAAAATAAAGATTTATATGCAACTATTGCTTCTGGTGTATATAAGAATGATTACTGGGACAATATGGAGCATCATCAAGACGGGTCTCCTAATCCGGATGGTAAGAAAAGAAGAAGTAATTGTAAAAGTCTTCTATTAGGAATTATGTACGGAAGAGGCGCTCCCAGTATTGCGGAACAGATACACTCTTCTGTTGAGGAAGCTCAGAAGATTATAAATGATTTTTATTCTCAGTTTCCAAAAGTGAAAGCGTGGACGGATAAAACAGAGCATGATGCTAAGGTTACAGGATATGTAGAAGACCTTTGGGGTAGAAGAAGAAGACTACCAGACATTCTTTTACCGAAGTATACAATAAAAACAAAACAAGCGTCTACAGAATTTAATCCGTTACTTTATACATTAGGAAAAGTAAATAACTCCTCACAAGATCTTGTTGAAAATTATAGGAAGAAACTTGACAAAGTAAGGTCAAGAAAAGATTATCAAACAATACAACAGGAAGCAGAAAAGAATGGTGTTACAATTGTAGACAACGGTGCTTTTATAAGTCAGGCTGAACGACAGTGTGTAAACGCTCGTATTCAGGGCGGAGCAGCTTCGATGACAAAAGTGTGCATGAGAAAGATTTTTGATGATAAAGAATTGAATGATCTACAGGCACACTTAGTATTACAGATACATGATGAAGTAATTGTAGAGTGTCCCGAAGAAAATGCAGATAAAGTTATTGATAGGTTAACTTATGTAATGAAGAATTCCGTTACTGATAAAGTAAATGTACCTTTCAAGTGTGACGGATACAAAGTAACAAGATGGTATGAAGATGACTTTGGAGATATTTTAAGAGAAAAATATCAAGCGTTGTTAGATGAAGGAAAAACAGAATCTCAAGCGTTTGATATTATGCTTGAAGAAAATAGCGAACTGACGAAAGAAGAGCTTTCTTCTTTCTTAAGTTGATTTCCTTTGTTAGATATTATATTATATATTGTATATAAAGGAAGTGATTGCGTGCTGTAGCAAGTGTACACTTTAGGAGGTTATTGATGATTATAGATAACATATTCATTAGAGAGGTATTTGGACTTTCAGCTTCAGTCTTTGTCCTTCTCTCTATGATGATTAAATCAAATGACCGTAAGGGTAATATTAGAATGAGATTACTGAACTTAACAGGAAGTGTCCTGATGATAATCTACGGATTTTGGATCGGTTCTTTTAGTACAATATTTCTAAATATTATCTGTTTGGTCGCACATATTTATTATTTAATAACTTTGTTTAGAATAAAAGACTGATTTAGTGGGCCGGGTTGTTCGAAAGTCCCACCAACCCGAACCTTACAATAAAATAAAAATAATAGGAGTAATTTACTATGATTGAAAAATTAAAAAGAGAATGGGAAGAAACAAAAGTACTTTTTAACTGTATGCCAACAATTCCGTTTGCATTTCTTGTTTGCTCTCTGATTGCAATGAACTTTCTTGCAAATAGAGGAGGAGCTATTGGTCCTGTAGCATTTGATTGCGGTATTGTTGTTTCTTGGGTAGTGTTCCTTGCTTCTGACATGCTTGTTAAGAGGTTTGGTGCTAAAGCAGCAATTAAGATTAATATTGCAGCAATTATTCTTCAGTTAGTTTCAGTTGGTCTAATGACTCTTGGCGCAGTTATTCCTTGGGCAACTTATGGTTCTACTCCTGAAGAGTCTGCAGTATTTACTATGATTTTCAAAGCGGCTCCTTGGCCTCTGTTTGCTAGTGCAGGTGCTGCCCTGATTTCAAATGTTATTAACTCTCTTATTTCTAAAGGCATTCTTTTGAGATTTAAAAATCGTACATCAGGTAAAGCGTATGTAACAGCCTCTTGGATTTCTACTACTGCTGGTCAGTTCTTTGACAATTTCTTGTTTGGTCTGTTTTTCAGTATCTGGCAGCCTTGGTTCCCTTGTTACGGAACATGGAAGGCTATTCCAATGCTAATTCCAATGGCCTTTGTCGGTGCACTTCTTGAACTCCTGTGTCAAGTAATCTTCACTCCGGTAGGTTTTAAGATTGCTGAGACCTGGAGAAAGAAAGGTGTAGGACAAGAATACGTAGATATGGTAGCTGAAGCTCAAGAAGTAAATACAAATCTTGCCTAATCACATTAATAGAAGAAGGATCTTTTCAAAACTACGTATATGAATATTCTATGTTTTGGCGATTCTAATACTTGGGGATTTGATGCGGATAATCTGTGTCGATTCCCCAAGGAGGTCCGTTGGACCGGTAAACTATGTGAGCATCTTGGTCCGGAATATCAAGTATCTGAATTCGGAATATGTGACATGACATTTGGGACAGACGATCCTTTTTATAAATCATGTAACGGAATTCAAAATATTATTCCAGCAATAAGAGCAAACTCTCCTCTAGATTATGTTATTGTATCTCTTGGCATAAATGATTGTAAGAGATATCATTGTAATAGTGTAGAGAAGATTTTAGATGATGCTGGAAGATTAATATATCTAATACAAGGATATTCCGACCTTAATACAGAAAGAGCACAGGTGATTGTCTGTGGTCAATGTGTTCCTACTATCGACATTCCTCGTTGTTATCCGAGAGAATTTGATAGTGCTTCTATTTGCAAGATATATGAATTAAACAGAGAACTACGAAGATTTTGTAAGACGATTGACGTTCCTTTTATTGATCCTCCTGGAGAAATGAAATTCTGTAAAGACGGAGGGCATTACTCTAAAGAAGGTCATGAAATTTTTGCAAGAAATGTTGCACAATATATAAAATCTTTGTAAAGATTACTCATCAATAATCTCCTAAAGTGTATAGTTGAATTTGAATTGTTTTTATATTATACTATAGAACAAATACGAGCAAAGGATCTTTGGAATGAAAAACGAAAAAACAATCTACTATTTTTCTGGTATGTCTTACCAGGATATGAAGAGACGGTTGAATGTTGATCAGCTATTTTCTCAGTGGCACGAGCGTAAAGGAATTGAATCTCTGATTGAGTATAAGAAGGAGCATCCAGAGCATACAGGTCGTATTATGGTGGACTCTGGATCCTTTACTGCTTATACAAAAGGCGTCCATATTGATATTGATGACTATCTGAAGTTTATTGATAAGGTTGGAGACTATGTTACTGTGTTTGTTGCAGTTGATGATGTTCCCGACCCAATGAACATGGATTATACAAAAGCGGAAACTACTTGGAAGAATTATCTTTATATGGTTGAAAGAATCAGACCAGAGTTACGCGATAAGCTCATTCCGGTATTTCACTACGGCGAGGACTTCAAGTGGCTCCGTAATATGTTGGAGTATACACATCCTGACGGGTCTCATATTAAGTATATTGGACTTGCTATTTCTCTTGAAGGAACAAAAAGAGTTAGAGTTAACTGGGGTAGAGAGTGTATGCGAGTTATCGCAGAAAGTTCTAATCCGAATGTAATGACTCATGCTTTTGGTGTTGGAGTTAAATCTGTTCTTGATAATATTACAGTAACTTCTACGGATGCTACAAGCTGGGTAAAAAGAGCGGCTTACGGAATGATTAGTATTGATGACCAGTCGATTCATGTCTCAGAAGTTATGAAAAATCGTGCAGACGACAGATATCTTGGTCAGCAAAATGTAGCACTTCAAGAAGAAGTAATGAAGCGTATTAAAGAAAAAGGATTTACTTTTGAAGAGTTAGAGCAAGATTCAGGTAAACGAGCAGAGTTTAATATTCTTGATACTCTTGACTGGGTAGCAAAACTTGAACCGCACAACACAACTTTTAAGAACGGATTAGGGTGGTAATATGTCAGTACTTATTACAGGAACTAGTTATGGTGTAGGAAGAGCAACTGCTCTTAAGTTTATGGAAGAGGGTTATTCTGTAATCGGGCTTGATTGGAAGCCTGCTACTATTCCTCTTTCCAATAGTTATATTCATCATCAATGTGATGTAAGTGATTTCAATTCTCTTCCTGATCTGATTAACATTGAATATATTGTTAATAATGCAGGAATTGTAACCCCGAAGGCTAATGCTATTGCTGTAAACCTCATTGGCTATATGAATATTATAAAGAAGTATAGCGGAGACCCCGCACTGAAATCAATTGTTCAGATTGGTAGTACAGCTTCTATCAAAGGTTATGACAATATGGAATATTGTTGCTCTCAGGGAGGTCGTGATGCTCTTACTAAGTGGGCCGCGAACAATCTAGGTCACGATAGTCGTCACGTATTAGTTAATTCTTTGAATATTGATGGCATTGTTCCCGCTCCTGAAGGTAGTCTTGATGGAACGGCACTAGAGCCAGAGCTCTACGCAGACCCCGAACTTATGAAGGCAATTCAAGACCTGAGTATTACAGGTCGTCTGTCTACTGTTCATGATATTGCAGAATGGATATTCTTTGTACTTACTAAGAACAGAATTATGACAGGTGAAATTATTAAAATTGACGGCGAACTTATGAACTGTTATAAGTTTATCCCCTATCCTGGATGGGATACTTGATTATTATTAAGAAGAGGTATATTTGATGAAAATTAGGCTTGATACTATCCAGAAGCCCTGTTCGACTATTTCAAATGCAGTTGATGCAAAATCAATTTCTCAACTCACAGAGGTTCTTGAACTTGAAGTTGTAGAAAATGTTCTTCAGATTTCTGTAACTAACAAAGAATATTTTGTTACTGTTAATGTTCCAGTAGATGATCCTGAAGAGTTTCATGCTACTGTTGATGCTGAGCTGTTTACTAAACTTATCTCAAGGATTACTACAGAATATGTAGAGCTTTCTGTTACAGATAAGTTCCTTGTTGTTCAAGGAAATGGTACTTACAAACTTCCGTTGATCTTTGAAGATTCTGTTATGATGGTACTTCCAAAGATTGAAGTTAATAATGTCACCTCCGAATTTGATGTTTCTTCTGACCTGTTGAATAGTATTATGAGTTCAAATAGCAGACAGCTTGAAGTTGGTGTTATCTCTAATGCTGTACAGAAATATTTCTATATTGATAAGAACGGAGCAATCACTTTCACCTCAGGTGCAACTGTTAATTCTTTTGAACTTGGTGATGATGTAAAGCTACTTCTTAGCGCTCGTATTGTTAAGTTATTCAAACTATTTGAAAATGAACAGGTACATTTTAGATATGGTTCAGAGAAGCTAAGCGACGAAATTATTCAGACTAGAATGTCTCTAACTACTCCTACGGTTTCTCTTTCTGCTATACTTTCTTGCGACGATACGATGTTAAAGAGTGTTCCTGTTGATAGAATTAGAGGTCTTGCTTCAGGCGAGCTTCCGTATACTGTTTCTATTCAGAGGGCAAATCTTCTTGAGACTCTGGAACGTTTTTCGTTATTCTCACAGGATGCTATGCTTTCGTCTGCTTGTCTTGATTTCCATAGAGAGTATCTTGCAGTTAGTGATAGTAAGAAAAATAGCATCGAAAAGGTTCAGTATGAAAATCCGAATAATGAGATTTCCGAACCTTATTCTACAATGATTGATATCATTGAATTGACAAAGATGTTAGACAGTAATAGAACAAAGAATGTGCGTATTTCTTTCGGAAATAACTCAGCTATTCTTCTTGTGTCCAACAATGTTACTAATGTAATTCCGGAGATCCGAATTCAGTAAATGCCAAATTATGGCAAACAGTTTGAAGTAAAATTCAAACAAGATTGGCTCAAGTCATTTCCCGAATCATTTTTACTTAGGTTGAACGACCAAGTATCTGGTTACAAATATACTTCCTCTAACATATGCGACTTTATTGGGTACACAGACGGGAAGTTGTATCTACTTGAGTGTAAGAGTCATGCTGGGGCTTCGCTTCCGTTTAGCGATGTCCCTCAGTATGATAGATTGAAAAGATATGTTGGACTTACAGGAATTCGTGCGGGCGTTATTGTATGGCTATACGATAAAGATAAGTGTTTCTATGTTCCTGTTAAGACTATAATGGAATTAATAAAAGACGGGCAGAAATCCGTAGGAATTAGAAATTTAGATAGTGATAAAATAAAAGAAATACCCTCTGTTAAAAAGAGAGTGTTTATGGATTCTGATTATTCAGTATTAAGAGACTTACCCGAAGGTTGGTAAAGGAGATAACAATGCAGATTACTTTAGAAGATATCCAAAGTGTTGTTAAAGAAACAGAAGAAAATTATGATGTGTATTCAAGTGTTGCTGACGAAGTAGTAAACAGATATACAAAAAGTCTAGATGATATAATGCAGAAAATTCATGATGAAATTATTGAAGTAGCTGATCCTTCTATTTCTACATTTGAAAAATATCATCTTGAACTATCTAACTGTTTGTATTTCATGCAAGAAAGATTAGAGAAACTTGGCTCTCTTGATTATCTAAGCAAGACAAAATATAAGGAAGTTTACAATCAAGCATATCTTGATAGCCAGTTGCCTGATGCAACAAGCAACAAGAAAAAGACTGTTAATGAGTTGATAGCTATTAGCGAGGAAGCTTCAAAAGCAGAAGCTGTTACAAATGACATCTATGCAAGGGCTTATAAGATCTTGAAGAATAAGATCGATGCAGCTAATACGATGATTTCTACGCTTTCAAAGTCTATTAGTAGACGAATGAGCGAGGAGTATCTACCCTCAACTCCTGTAACAGGAACAAGGCAGATTCTTAATGAAGAAATAACTCTTTAAGCAGATAGAGAAAGGTATAGTTTATGGCAGATAGTAAAAGTCTGAATGAAGTTCTAAAATCAATTTCAAAGAAGTACGGAGATTCTGTTGTTAAGTTTGGTGTAGATGACCTGTGTGTTGACGGCGTGCTTTCGCTTGGTAGCCCGGGTCTTGATTTTGCAATCTACGGAGGAATTCCTGAAGGAAGAGTAGTAGAGTTTTCTGGTCAAGAAGGAAGTGGCAAGACCACCAATGCGTTTCTTGCAGCTGCATCCTATCAGAAGATTGAGCTACAGCGTAATCCTGATAACCCGAGAGCTATTGTATTCCTTGATAATGAAGGAACTGCTGACCCTGTTTGGGCTGCAAAACTTGGCTACGACATGAGTGAGGATGCTCCTGTTAAGACTGTCTGTATTCGTCCTGAAGCACAGTCTGCTGAAGAGATTTTTGATATGGCACTTGATATGTTAAAGACAGGCGAAGTAGGCCTGCTTATCTTTGACAGTATTGCTACTCTTGTTCCAGCTCAGATTGCTGACGAGTCTATGGAAAAGCAGCAGATGGGCGGAATTGCAAAAGCTCTTACTAGATTTGCTAATACAGCTATTGGTCTTCTGAGGAAGTATAAAGCTACACTGATTGCAATCAATCAAGTTAGAGAGAACATGACTGGATATGGTGACCCTCTGACTACTCCTGGTGGTCGGGCATGGAAACATGCTTGTTCTATGAGACTTATGTTTAAGAGAGGAGACTTCTTTGACGAGGACGGAAATGTTTTAACTAAGAAAGCAGAGTCTCCTGCAGGTCATATTATTGAGTGTTACGTTCTTAAGACGAAGGTCTGCAAGTGGGACCGTAAACTTGGGATGGCTCATCTAAACTATACAAAGGGTATTGACTGGTTACAGGATACGATTGATATTGCTACGCATCTAGGACTAATTGATAATTCTGTTCAAGGATCTTTTAAGATTATTGATCCTGATACTGGAGAGCTTGCTCACGATGAGGAAGGTAACGAGATTAAGATCCGAGGGAAAAAGAATGTGTATACATACTTCCAGACCCACCCAGTAGAAGCTCGTAAACTCTACGACAGATGTTATGACAGACTTCGTCAGAAAGAAGATCCATTCATTAAGAGCTTCGAGTCGCTACTTTCCATTGACCTTAGCGAGAAGCTGGGAGTTGATATTGCAAATACAAACCTTGAGGAACTGTAATGACAAGTAACAAAGAAGCGACGAGATATTATAGCGACTTGCATGAGAAGTCTGTTTGTAGAGCTCTTGATGCTACACAGACTCCAAATAGCGGAGCAACGAAATGGAGAAAAGGAGACGTTGTACAAAAACAAGCGTCTCTTTTGATTGAATGTAAAACAGTTATGACAGAAAAGCAATCCGTTTCTATTAAAAAAGAATGGATTGATAAAAATAGAGAAGAGGCTTTCTCTAATCGTCTTGATAATAGTTGTCTTTGTATTAATTTTGGACCCAACACTGACAACTACTATGTCATTAGTGAAAAGTTAATGAAATTTCTTGTTGAAAAACTTCAAGACGAGAATAGTTGAAATTTAGTCAATTATACTATATAATATAAGTGTAAATAAAAATTGACGGAGGTCTTAGTTATGAGTTACGATTTCGAGTTTGATTTTGATTCTTTCGGCAACGTCATCATGAATGATGTTGATTTTGAAGAGACTGAGTTTGACGATGCTGACCCGTATGATATGGAATGGGATGACCATTATTATGATTATGCGGATTGGAACTCTGACTACTTGGACGATGGTTGTCCCATTGACGATGATTATGAGGATGATGATCTGTTCTATGAGGATCAGCTTCACGATTACGAGCGTAAACTTCGTTCTCGTATCGCTAATAACGAAACTATCTATTCTTCGGAGATCGACATGTATTCTGACCTCTTTAAAGATGCTTTCGGATTTCGTCCTCATGGTCTTATGGGCTGGCTTACTGAGTATGAAAACATTATTGATGACTATGCTGAAGCCCGTGCAAAGATTGAAGCTAATAGGAAGTGACCCTGTTTGAGATATATATTAGCAAAAGATCTTATACCTTTATTAGAGCGGAAGCCTAATAGAAAAATATCCGAAAATATTGTACATTACTGGTTTGTAATGTATGGACAGAATAGTTCAGTTCAGGATCCTATTCCTGAACAACCTCCCACAAATAGTTGAATTAACTGAATATTTATTATATAATACTACTATATCTAATATAGTAGTATTTCTGTATTGAGGAGATTATAATATGATTACAGATGAACAGATTCAGAAGAATAAAGAGCGTTTCCTTGAGTTGGTGTCTTCTATTGAAAGACCAAATTCCAACCTTGAAGGTTTGATTAATTGGCTACAGAATTCTGACTTCTTTGTAGCTCCTGCAAGTCATAAATATCATTCAGCTTATAAAGGAGGTCTTTGTGCACACTCCTTGAACGTTTATGACAACCTTGTAGCTCTTGTAAAGGATTTTGGTATGGAGGGAATTATCTCCGAAGATACTTGCAAGATTGTTGGATTGTTGCACGATCTTGCAAAGATTAATTTCTATAAGATTGATTATAGGAATAAGAAGATCTATAGCGATACCGGTAGCAAACGCGACGAGCAAGGCAGATTTGATTGGGTTACTGTTAAAGAGTATGCTTGTCTGGAGGACACCGAAAGGTTTATTTACGGCAATCATGAGACGACATCTGAATATTACATTAGATCCTTCATTCCTCTGACGTATATTGAATCTATCGCAATTATTCATCATCATGGAAATATGTCGTGGGATAGCATGCAGGATAATGTAGCCAGCGTCTGGAATACATATCCGCTCTCTACTCTTATCTTTATTGCAGATCTTGAAGCGGCGTTTATCAATGAGAATACAAACGGAAATATCTTCTTTAGGGTGAATAGAAATGAACAAAATAATACAGAAGCAGTTGGAGAAGTTGACAATACCGAACAAACCTCAGTATGATGAAAATACAACACATCTAGTATTCCCGAAAAGAGATTCCACTTCTAGACCTGTTGATACTGGGTTAGTTGTAAATGGTGTTTATAAGATTGTCCTAGCAAATTATATTGTTAATCCTCCTCCTGACTTCACGCTGGATATAGATTGGAACAAAGGAAAGAAAATTTTGGACACAACTTTGTTTGTTCAGATAAATCAGATCGCTGGTAAGATGATTCGGTTTACGGGTAGAGGATATAATTTCAATACGGACGAAACAAACAATAACTTCTATGATAGCATGTGGGTACCAGCGAAATCTATTATAAGTTATGAGAGGGCAGAATGAATGTCGCTAGCAACAAAGTACAGACCAAAAACTCTTGAAGAAGTAATCTCACAAGGTTCTATTGTAAAGATTCTTAACAGGCAGATTGAAACAGGGCAGATCAAAAATGCTTATGTATTTTCAGGCGCTAGTGGTTGTGGTAAAACCACCTCTGCTAGAGCATTTGCTTCTGCTATTAACAAAGGCCAAGGATCTCCTATTGAAATAGACGGAGCATCTAACAATGGTGTTGATAACATCAAGGCTATTATAAAATCTGCAAGTGAGAGAGCTCTTGATAGCGAATATAAAGTTTACATAATTGACGAGGCTCATGCTCTTACAAATGCTAGTTGGCAAGCCTTGCTTAAGACATTAGAAGAACCTCCTCTGTATACTATATTTATTTTCTGCACTACAGATCCGCAGAAGATTCCGGCAACTATTATGAATCGTGTAATGAAGTTTAACTTCAATAGAATTGGTTCAAAACAGATTCGAGATCGCCTAATGTATATTTGTAAACAAGAAGGTTTTACAGATTACGAAGAATCTTGTGATTACATAAGCCGTATATGTAACGGTGAGATGCGAGCAGGTATTGCTTATCTTGAAAAGTGTGCAGATTATAGTAAGAGTATTACTATAGAAAATACACTTCAAGCGATTGGAAATTATTCTTATGACATCTTTTTCAATCTTCTAAACGCAGTTATTGATGCTAATGAATCAGATGTTTTAATGAAGATCGACGAAGTTTATAACTCAGGAAATGATCTAAAACTATTTGTTGAGCAGTTTTTATCTTTCTGTTTAGATGTCGATAAGTATGCTCTATTTAAAGATTATACTCTAACTCAGATACCTTCAAGTATGCAATCAAAGTTAGAATATTGTGTTAATTTTGAAGGAGCACCAAAGTATTACAGCTACATTGTTGATAAATTATTAGTTCTAAAGAATATGTTAAAGAATGATAACAACCCTAGAACTTCTATTGATGTTGTCTTTCTTCAGATGTGTAGGTTGGTGTAATGTCAGGACAAGAGTTACTACTAGAAAGAATTGATAATTATACACTTGATTCCTTTCCTCGCTCTGTAATACTTCTTGGTCAGAAAGGTTCGGGAAGACATCTACTAGCAGAGTATATTTCTATGAAACTTCATGTTGAGAAAGTTGAGATAAAAACTTCTGTCTCGTACGAAGATATAGAACAGTTTATAACAAGACCTCAACCGTATTTATATCTTTTTGATGCTTCTTTGCTATCAATTAAACAACAGAATGTTATTCTTAAGTTTCTTGAAGAGCCTCTAAAAAATTGTTATATCATCATTGTATGTGAAACAAAACAGCAACTTCTGGATACAATTCTAAATAGATGTCAGATATGGACACTAGCAACATATACCCCACAATCACTTAAAAGTATGTTTCCGGAAGTAACTGAATTCCAGCTAACTATTGCTACTACACCTGGTCAAGTAATTGATATTCTTAAAATATCTGACCAAAAGCTTCAATATATGAATGAGTTATCTGAAAAGATTGTTCACAGTATTTCAAGGGCGGGAATTGCAAACACACTTTCTGTAGCAGATAGATTCTATTATGGAGAAGCTGAAGACGGAAAATATAGTTTTGAAATCTTTATAAAAATTCTTCTTAAGTGTATTAAGAAAGCAATTGTTGAAAATACAGATCCGGTATTTTATAACATATATTGTTTAACTTCCGAGCTGTATAATCAAACATTTATTCCGAACATTAACAAGAAACAACTGTTTGAGTGTTATCTCATGAAACTGAAACTAGGTGTTTGAATGGATCTACAACAGATAAAGGCTTCCGTAGAGAATAAGAATTTGATAAAAGGTCTTGTAGTGTTTGTTTGCAAGAATGGTACTTTTATTCCTTTACAGTATTTAAGTTGGTACAGAAAAAATAACATAGAAGTTGAATATGTTGAAGATATTTTAAAACTTAAAAATAATTCAAATAGTCTGTTTGGATCTTGGGACGATACTTCTGATAAACAGTATGTGTTCTCTTGTGAATTGTTTGAACTTCCTGACGATTGTCTTTCGTATTTTCAAACAACAGATAAAAACATCTGGGTCATTTGTAATAAAGTATCTGATTCTGTTTCAAAGCAACTTAAAGAAAATATTGTTGTAGTTCCTAAGTTAGAAAAGTGGCAAATTGAAGATCTTGCATATTCAATGGCAGACGGAGCTGATACGGGAGACATTGAATATATATTAAAAGTTTGTGGTAATGACATAAATCGTCTTTATTCCGAACTTGAAAAGATTTCTTTATTTACTTCACAAGAAAGAAAGTCTGTTGTTAAGGATTTCATATATGATGGTGTTTTCAATGATCTTAGCCGATATACTATATTTGATATATCAAGTGCAATTATCAAAAAAGACATTCCATCTTTGAAAACTGTGTATACAGAAATTGAAAATATTGATTGTGATCCTCTTGGCCTTGTAGCAATATTAATCAAAAATTTTCGTGATGTTATTTCTGTTCAGTGTACAAACAATCCTTCAGCTCAATCTTGTGGAATGGATAGTAAGAAGTTCTGGGCAGTTAAGTATTCTTGTGGTTTCTATACAAGAGATCAACTAGTAAAGATTTATAGTATGTTAACTTCTGTTGACAGGCGTTTAAAGACAGGAGATATAACTACTGACATTATTATAGATTACATAATTACATATATTCTAAGTGTATAAAGGAGAAGTTTATGGATAAAATCGCTCGTCATGAAGAAATTACTAAGGGTCTAACAGAGTTGTATTGCTCAAAGAATGCAGATTACGGGGACAGTGTTCACAATACATATAAGAGATACGGTCTAACTTCTTTTCTTGTTAGAATGGAAGATAAATTAAACAGAGTTTATTCTCTTACTAGAAAGCCTCAGGAAGAACAAAAAGTAAAGGATGAATCTATTCGGGACACTCTTCTTGATCTGGCAAACTATGCTATTATTGCTGTTGTTGAATTAGACGAGGAGAAAGCAAAGCTCACAAGTTACGGTTCCGATATTAATAAGGAGTAATATGCGTATTCTTCTATTTAGTGATGTTCATTGGTCCACATATTCTTCTATTGTAAGAGCAAGAGGACAAAAATATTCACTCCGTTTAGAAAACCTCATAAATTCTATGAACTGGGTAGAGGAGTGTGCAAAAGAATACGGATGTAAACAAGTAATCTGTTTAGGTGACTTCTTTGATAAAGCAGAACTTGATGCAGAAAGTATTACCGCACTTAATGATATTCAGTGGAGTTCAATTCCTCATACATTTCTTGTGGGAAATCATGAAGTAAATTCTGCTGATTTGAAATACAGTACTGCTCATCTGTTTAATCTAAAAGACAGTAAAGTTATAAATACTCCTTGCATTGAAGAACTCGCAGATTGTCAGATTTTATATCTCCCTTATTATCTTGAGAAAGATAGACCTAGCCTAACAGAGCTGTTTAAAGATAGAGACCCTTCTGCAAAGAAGCTCCTGTTGAGTCATAATGATATAAAAGGAATAAACTACGGAAAGTTTATTTCTAAAGAAGGGTTTTCTGTATCAGAAATAGAATCTGTCTGTGATATATGCGTTAATGGTCATCTTCATAATGAAAGTCAGGTTACTAGTAAGATTAGAAATATCGGTAATCTGACAGGGCAGAATTTTTCAGAAGATGCTTTTCACTACGGTCATAAGATTGTTATTGTTGATACTTATGAGTGGAAGTTTTATATATTGCAGAATCCATTTGCTTTCAATTTTTATAAGTTAGAACTTGTGGATGATTGGAATATAGATGACTTGAATCGTCTTTGTGCTAGTCTTAAGAATAATTCTATCCTGACGGTGCATTGTAAACAAGATGACGGTTACCAATGTTTAAGGGCAAGGTTTGATCCTAAGTGGCCTGACAATGGATTTCCGAAATGCTCGAATGTACTTGTTAGTAAATTCATTGTTGAGAGGCCAAGAAGTGAAAACAGTCCTACTGAGGAAATATCATTTTCAGTTGACCACTTGAACCAGTTCAAGGAATATATACTTGAAAATATTGGTTCGGACGATGTTACGCTATCTGAACTTCAGGAGATTTGTAAATGATTATTAAATTCAATAGTATTCGTCTGAGTAACTTTATGAGTTTCAATGATGAGACTGTTAAACTTGACGATCTTGGATATACTCTTGTTTCTGGAAGAAATGAAGCTGTAGAAGATTCTGCTTTAAGTAATGGCTCAGGAAAAAGTTCTCTTTGGGAAGGAATTGTATGGGCTTTAACTGGAGAAACTATTAGAGGAAATAAGAATGTTGTAAACATCTTTGGAAATGACGGTGCAGTTGTTGCACTTGATTTTGATGTTGATTCAAACCACTTTACTATTCAGCGGTCAAAAGATCATAGTAAGCTAAAGAGTTCTCTAACAATCTTTTTGAATGGAACAGATGTTTCTGGAAAAGGAATTAGAGATAGCGAAGCAATTTTAAAACAGTATCTGCCAGATTTAACTAGTTCTTTATTGAGTAGTGTTATTATTCTTGGTCAAGGTCTTCCTCAACGATTTTCAAATAATACCCCTTCGGGAAGAAAACAAGTACTTGAAGAGCTTTCAAAATCTGATTTCATGATTGAAGATCTAAAACAGCGTATCTGTAGCAGAAAGACTGTTTTGTCTGATTCTGTTCAAGATATACAAAAGAAGGCTTTATCTGAGAATACCAAGAGGGACATTTTCGTTAAACAGCTACAAGAAGCAAAAGAAAAACTTTCAAGTTATTCAGACGATAATATTCACTCTTTTGAAAAAGATGTTCTTGATCTACAAAAAGAAAAAGAACAGGTTGAAGACAAACTAGAAAAACTTAGTAAGATAATCGACTCAAAAGAGAAAGACATTTCAGCTCTTCATGAAGAATTCTATGCAAAGAAGTCTGAAAGTACTTCAAAAGTAGCAGAAGTTACTTCTAAATATTCTGAAAAACTTACAGAAGTTACAGTTAAGATTTCATCCTTGCAACTGAAGGAAACTTTGGAAAAGAAAGAACTTTCTAGGCTGGAAAGCATTACTGATGTATGTCCTACTTGTGGGCAGAAATTAGTTGGAGTTACAAAGCCCGACACTACTTCTATCAAAGAAAGTATAAAACAGATAAGCGAAGAACTTCAAAAACTAAATAGTGAAAAAGTTTCTATAACTAATGATAAGCAGAAAAAGCAACAGGAAGTAGAATCCTCTTTTTCAGAAGTACTGAAAGAGATACAAAGGAAAAAGGATCTACTGTGTGAAGAGTTAGCAGAGGAAGAAAGAAACAATCGTTCACTACTCTCAGAAAGAGAAAATGTTTATAAAAGTCTCCAAGAGGCAGAATATTTCCTGAGTGCTGCAGAAGCAGAAAGAAAGAATATAGAGCAGAAGATTAAAGAGCTTGTTTCTCAGATTGAAACTACTGAGGCACAGTTATTGTATTATAATAACGAAGAGGAAGATACAAAGAACCACCTCGCTGTAGTTAACAAGATGGAAACTGTTGTCAAAAGAGATTTTCGTGGATGCCTACTTAAGAATGTTATTGATTTCATTAATAACAGAGCTAAGATATACTCGGAAGTTGTTTTCGGAAATAACCTAATTGATTTCAAACAAGAAGGAAATAATATTTCAATCTCATTTGACAACAAAGAATATGAGTCTTTAAGTGGCGGAGAACAGAAGAAGCTAGATGTAATTATACAGTTGGCTATCAGAGATATGTTGTGTCGTCTAATGAATTTCTCAAGTAATATTCTTGTTTGTGACGAAATATTTGATGCTCTTGATATAACTGGATGTCAAAAAATTATAGATTTAGTCTCTACTAATCTTGAGGATGTTAGTAGCGTATTCATTGTTACACACCGAGATAATCTTTGTATTCCTTGCGATAATCAAATTACTGTTGTCAAGGATGTAAATAAGATTAGTCATGTTATACAGGAAACCTAATAACCTAAAATATACGACAATGGCGATGTATATTGATGAGAATATATATAAGCCTGAGCATAATCAAGAAATAATCTATAAGTATTTATATTTCTTAGCAATAATGCTTTCGCACAAAGGGAATCTTTTTAATATAGAAGAAGAATACGAACAGTTTGCGATCTACTATGCTTCTCAGCTGTATTTGAGATTAACAAACAAGAAACAGTTTGAATATAATGATAACGGCGAGCCCAAACTGAAAAGAATAAAAAGTATTCTTAATTATATGAAGAGTACAATAAGTCAAAGGGCAGCTGAATTTGACAAGTATGAATATGAAAATAATTCTGGTCAGTTACCTGAAGACGTTATTGGTGAATATTCGTTTCGTCAGTTAGTTTCAGAATCTACTGACTCGCTTAGTAGAGTAGAGTTTGAATCTTGTTTAGGAGATATTATAACGGGATTAAGAGCATATCTAGAACACATTCCGTATAAGAAAAATAGCGTATTATACACTAATATATATTTAAGTTGTCTTTTAAGTTTTTTAAATTCCATTGTTCTTGATAACAAGAGTTTACGAAAATTTTGTTCCGCATCTTCTATATCTCCAGATCAATTAGAAATGTTGTATAGGAAGCAAAATAAAGATTTTGTTATATTGTTTCATCTTCCAACAGAGATGAAGGGTTATATTCAAACTTTAACAAATGGTATGAAACATTTTATAGCGGAAGATTTATCCTGGCAAGGAAGGGACTATATATCATCTCATTCAAATATGTTATCTCTACTAGCAAATAGTATAAACAATAATGAAGGAACGGAATAATGCGTGTAAAAGAAGATCTAGCAAAACTAAATGAAGTAGACACTTATTCTCTTATTCTGTTTGTGCTATACAGATTAAGAGGTGTTCCTGAGTACTCTGCTATAAGTGAATTAGCTTATGTACTTGACAAAAACAATCTATTAAGACTACTTGAATATTTTGGTGGACTTACAATTACAATTCCAACAGTAGAAGAATTAGAGGAAATTGTTCAATCTTTATTACTGTATCAATACATAGATATTGATGGTAAATCCTTTGAAGAAGCTCTGAAGTTAGTTGGTAAGAAAACAACTGACATCAGAATTGTAAAGAGAAATTACAGTAAGATTAAAGAAATACTAGAACAATATAGTTTTATCAATGGATCTTAATATAATACTTAAAGATTTACAAAAGTATAAAAGAAGTAAGGATACGTTACTTCCTATGTATATTCAACTAAGGTTAGACAAATCGTTAGTAACATATTACAAACAATTAGCTTCAAGTATTAAGTACTATGATAAGAAAGACGAATTAAAGATACTAAAGAACTTAGGGGGCACAAAATGACTGACCTTATTGAAGATCTAAAAACACTGACCACTATACCAAGATCCGCACTAGAACAGTTACAAGAGAAGTCTGAATCTATTATTTGTCATTCCTTATTTGAGTCAAGACAGAATGGTGAATCTATTACAGAAATTGATCTTGGTATTGGTTATTTAAATATACTTAATGAAGGGGATTACATAAAGTATAAGTTTATACCCTCTTCTAGGCTCGAAAAGAAGCTCATTGAAGCTACAAAATCAGATTATAGCCCGTTAACTACAGAAGTAGAATCTGCACTCAAGTCAAAGGTAATGGATGTGTATAAAAATCTTTTCTGAGGACATTGTTATGAATGAAGAACCAAAAGAGCAAGAAATAACTGAAAAGTTTTTAACTGAGACTGACCCGAAAGAGTTGCAATCTATTGTTGATTTGTTCAATCTTAACTTACGCAAAAAGAATATGTTAAGAACAACACGAATCAGCGAGATTCAAGATAACATTGTAAATCAGATATTTGAACGGGTCAATTCAAGACCAGATGAATTTAGTAATACTGATCTTATAAATTACTTTAAAGTAATGCAGGAAACTCTACTTAAGAATCCAGCCGAAGGGGAACTACCTCAGATACACATCAATCAGAATAACCAAGTAAATATCAGTGTAGACAATGAAGGTCTTGATAGAATGTCACGAGAAAGAGTTGCTAATGCAATCCGTAATATTCTTAATCAAGCTAAAGGAGAGTTGATTTCTACTGATAATAACGGTATAATTAATACTGATGAGCCAGAAATTATAGAATCGGAGGATATTCCTTTTGAGTTACAACACGAAGAATGATAACAACCAGATAAACGAATTTATTGTAAGATGGTATGATCAAGAAAAAGTAAACAACCCGATGCTGACTTGGCTTGACTGTGCGGCGCAAGTCTTTAAATATTTTGGGAAACAGTTAACAGCTGATGCTTGCAGGGCAAGATATTGGAGAATGACTTTTGTTCCAGAACATACTAGAGAAGAGCAACCGGAACAACTTGTCATTGATGACCCTGCTTTCCAAGAAAAGATTGAAAAGCAGAAGGAAAAGTATAAGAAGAGCGACGAACGCATACAAGTAAATGCTCTTGTACGAAGAATGTCTAGAGAAGAGACAATCAAAGAGATTGCTCATGAAGTCGCTGAGAAGTTTGAAGAAAAATATCCATTTGTTATTGATCTGAGTAATCATAGTAATAAGAAGAATGAAGAAAAAGAAGCAATTCTTCAGATCAGTGATTGGCACTATGGAATTGTTATAGATAGTCCGTATAATAAATATAATCCCGAGATTTGTAAGGAAAGAGTTACTCGTCTTGCGAAGGAAGTTGCTGAAAGATGTGCGAAGAATGACATCAATAAGCTCCATGTAGTTAATCTCGGTGATATGATTGCGGGTAGGATACACCTAACCATTCGTCTAAACAGTAGAATTGATGTTGTCACACAGACAATAGAAGTAGCAGAACTGATTGCTAACTTCCTCTATTCTCTGTCTACATTTCTTGACATTGAGTATTATGATACTCTTGATAATCATAGTAGGTTAGAACCTACTTTGTGCGACTCCCTTGATCTTGAATCCTTAGTTAGAATCATTACTTGGTTCTTGAAGGAAAGACTTAAGAATGTACCTACTATTCATTTCAATGACAACACGCTGGGAGACGATATTGCATCGTTCAGTTGTCTTGGTCATAAGATTATTGCTGTACATGGGGACAAGGATAAGCCTGAAACAGTTGTTCAGAATCTTTCCCTGATGTCCAAATCTTATTATGATCTAGCTCTTATGGCTCATAGACATCATTTCTTCTGTGACGAGAAGAATAGAACAGTTCTTGTTTCTAATAGTAGTCTTATGGGAACTGACGAGCTTGCACAGAATCTTCGGTTATCCGCCGCCGCGTCACAGAATCTGATTATTGTGACAAAGAAGAATGTAGTAGATACTATATGCAGAATTGATGTTGAATAATTCAAACTTTATATAGAAGATAAATCTATAAGCACTTGGTTAAGTAAAGCACCAAGTTAAGGAGGAAATGAAAAATGAAGAAAATGTTCTATAGCGAAGTTCTTGACAAGTATTTTGATTCTGAGGAAGAGTGCCTCAGACAGGAACTGGTTGAGAAGAAAAAGGTTGCTGTTAAGAAAGAGGAACAGCTCAAAACCGATTCAAGAAAGCAGGCAGCAAAAGAAGTAGAGGAAGCTGTAAAGGCAGTATTCGATGCTTGGGATGACCTGAAGGATGCAGAAGCTCGAGCGAAAGTTGCGTATACGCAGATTGTCACCCCGGCAAAGGAAAAGCTGAAAGAAGCTGAACAGAAGCGCATGAAGGCCATTCAGGAATTTAACAAGAAGTTTGGCGTATATACCAAACGGTATACCGGTGAAGAAGCGAAAGATGAATTCCTTCGCACTATTGCTGGTATTGAAGACCTTTTCAATATTTTCAATATCTAAATTAATTTAACTATATAAAGTTTGTTTTATTATATAGAGGCGAATAATTTTCGCCTCCTTATGTTAACTTAACGACAGGGTTATTAAATGAGTTCAATTCTCATGGTTAACTTGTAAAGGAGAGATACAATGCAATATTTCATTGTTGCTGATGTTCATAGTTTCTACAATGAACTGATTACAGCATTAAATAATGCAGAATGGAAGAATGAAGACAATCAGTGTTTTGTTTCTTTAGGAGATCTTTGTGACAGAGGTCCAGACACTATTAAGTGTTTAGAGTTTGTTAATAATCTTCCCGATAATAGAAAGATATTGATTCGTGGAAATCACGAAGATTTGATGGAACAAGCAATCTGTAGAAAATTGTTTAAGTTTCATGATATTCATAATGGAACGGTGAAGACTGCAGAAGCTATTGCATTACACGAAGGTTGGAATAGCAAAGAGTGGGGCCTGACAGAATCAGATGACAGAGAAATTCTGAATCTAGTTAAAGATTCATCTCTTTGGAATAACTATGTAAATAAAACTGTTAATTTTGCTGAAGTAGGAAAGAATATATTCGTTCATGGATGGATACCTACAAAGCTAGATACATGGGAGAAGCAATCAAACTGGAGGTCAGATCTGGCTGATTGGGATAGTGCTCGTTGGATTAACGGAATGGAAGCATGGAGTAACGGTGCAAAGATAAAAGGTAAGACCATCTGGTGTGGTCATTGGCACACTTCTTGGGGTCATTCTGTTCTTCATCATGACGGTGTAGAGTTTCCTGAAGCAAAAGGCGACATAGCACACTTTTCACCATTTATTGATAAAGGTATTGTAGCAATGGATGCTTGTACAGCTTTTTCACACAAAGTAAATTGTAAAGTTATTGAGGTCGATAATGATAAGTAAAGAAAACTTCTGTGCTCTTCTCTGTTCTTGTAGAGAATTAGATGAATATATTCAAAAGTTGCGTAGGTCATTGTGTATCGAACTTATGGATGCCCATCCTTGTTTTTCAACACTTGATACTATTATCGAATGTTTGGATAAGGAGTTTAATTGTGATAGTGTTTCTTACTACTTCTATGAAAGGAACTGTAATGGGACCGAGATGAGTGGCAAGCCTACACCATTCCTCTGGGAAGCAGACGGTACAGAAGTATGGATACATTCAGATGAGGAATTGTATGATTATCTATTAGCAAACAAGAAAGAGGACTAATTATGTCGGTAAAAGATGTACACGAATATTACAATAAAGTTTCTTCAGACTATCATGATCTAATTCTAACTTTGAAAGACATGGAGGAAGAATATAAAAACAATCTTGTTAGCCCAGAAACACTCAAGAATTTAGAAAAACAGATTGAACCTATAAAGACAAACTTCCGGACAATATCTTATATTATTTTCTTGTTAAATAAACCAACAAAGAAATCAAAACATGCAAGATATAAGAAGCAGAATAAAAAACTTCTAGAGAATTGCAGAACTCTTGAAGAAGTACAGCAAGAGAATAAAACTGTATTAAATAATATTAAAGCTGGTAATTAAATACTACCAGCTTTCTTTTTAAGCAGTTTATAATTGTGCTAAATTTCATATTTAAAAGGAAGTTTGTGATTCAATGAGTATAGTAACAATTATACTTTTGATTGTAAGCGTCCTGTATGTCATTATTGTTGTAAGAGCAATAATTCAAAAACTGATTCTTGAAAAAGAAATGTCAAAATTAATTAGAAATATAAAATCAAAGAAAGCGAGAAATGATACGGATGGAACAACTACTACAAGAGATAGGAATTCATGAAACACCGCAGATAGGATCTGACGGAACTTATGTCATAGACATCAAAGATTCAAACGAGTATGGAGTTTATTATTCAAAATTAGACAGATCTGATTTACTGGATGAAGATGAAGAAAGTTCTAATGTAACAATAGACGGATCTACAATTGTATATATTAGTGATGATTATACACTGACACTGATTGCTGATTTTGCTAGCGATCAGTATAAGCTTACAATCAGAGAAAACGATTAAATTAATTAGGAGAAGACAAAATGATTGCAGGAACTAAAGACATCATTACAGATGAAATTCAACTAAGCGAAAGATCAGAAGAAATTGATACATTACATGAAGGTCAATTACTTCAAGAGATTACAAAGTATTTGAAGAGGACTTTAAGAAAAAGAGAAGATTTGTTTGCTCTGTCAGCACCAGCAATTGGATACAACAAACGAATTTTCTGTATGAAGTTTGAACATGACCAGATAAAGACATTTGTAAATCCTATTATTGAATCTTATTCACCGAATGGGATGCAACTGTCAAGAGAAAAGTGTTCTTCACTTCCTGGTAAAGAATACATTAGGGTCAGAAATAACGATATTAGAGTAATGTATCAGAAACCAACAGGAGAAGCAGAAAGTAATCGGTTACTCGGAAAAGCTGCTTTAGTATTTCAGCATGAAATGGATCATCTTGAGGGTGTTTTGATTTCAGACATTGGTCTTGAAGTTATTCCTGAATTTGATGAAGCAACAGACGAAGAAAGAGCAGAAGTAATCAAAGAATATCTTGACTCTCTTGACATTCGTCTAAAAGAAACTAATAAAGAAATACAGAATGATCCGGAATTGAAACAGATTGATGACGCAACAAAATTTATGACCGGAGTCTTAACAGGAGAAATCAAACAAACAGAAGATTAACCCGAGAGGATTTATTCAAGTCGTATGGACACAACAATATTACTACGCAGAAGTCACAGTTTAGGTACTGCCGCTAATGTCCAGTTACAATATGGCGAACCTTTATATACTGACGATCAATATTTTACCGTTGGTAATGAGGCAGAATCATTAGTTAGTCAGCGAAATGTTATTCGTCTAGTTCCAAAGGCACAAGCTGATTCTCAGTTATACTATACTGTTAATGGTTCAGGACAAATTGTTATTAATATTTTGAATGGAACGACCTTGACTCCAATTACAACTCTTGGAACAGCCGCTTCAAAAGATGTTGTTAGTGAAGCAGTAGCAAATAGCGATGATCTAATCACAAGTGGTGCTGTTAAAGAAATTCAGACTCAGTTAGAAAGTTCAATTCAAGATGTCCAGTCTAACATACAGGATTTAGAAGAAGGAATTTCTGATTTAGTAGGAAAAACATTAGAAACTACAGTTACTTCTAATTCTGAGAATCCCGTAACAGGAGGGGCAGTATATGCTTTTGTAAATCAGATGATTTCAGAAGCTTTTAACAATTATAAGCCTTGGACAACAGATTCGTCTGATAACAAGAGATTCTATCTTAACAATACCACTGGGCTACAGTATCATGACGGAACTAAATGGGTAACAGTCCCGGTAGGATACACTTAATAAAAACTAGAGGAGAGATAATAAGAAATGAAAGAGATTCAAATAACAGAAGAACTAAGAGATAAGATTCAGGCAGTGGATTTTGAACTTACTGCAACGAAGGATATTATCAATTACATATGGGGTCAGTCTCCTGTTAATATGGAGGCTGTAGAATATTATACTAAACAGCAGAAAGAACTCTTTATTGAGTTTGAACTTGCAAAAAACACTCTTGTTAAAATGTATGATCTTAACGGGAAGGATTGGAATCTAGATTATCATACTGCTACTCTTACAATATTCGAGGAAGAGTAAATGATTGGTAATTATGAGGAATATCCAGAAACTTTAAATCGTCTCTTTATAGAAGATAAGACCAGAGGTTTTGATGCAAAAACTGATGGAATATATGCAAGAACAATAACATTTCAAGTTACTGAAGATTGTTGCATGAAATGCACTTATTGTTATCAACACAATAAGAAACCAAATGTTATGTCCTTTGAAATAGCAAAACAGTTTATTGATGATTTACTTTCAGGTTCTGATAAATTATCAAACTATATTCCGAAAGACACAGTTGGAATTGTTCTTGAATTCATAGGCGGCGAACCATTTCTTGAAATAGATCTTATTAGTAAAATAACGGATTACTATTTTGAAGAGTGTACTAGATTGCATCACCCTTGGACAACAAAAACAAGAGTTTCAATTTCTACTAATGGACTTTTATATTTTGATCCAAGAGTTCAAGAGTACTTAAAAAAGCATCAGAAACATTTATCCCTCAATATAACAGTTGATGGAAATAAAGAGCTTCATGACAGTTGTAGAATTGATCTTGAAGGAAAAGGAACTTATGACAGAGTAATTTCTGCAGTAGACGATTATACTACAAAGTACGGTAAAGGTTCACTTCCTACAAAGATGACAATCTCTCCTGATAATGTTTCTAATCTATATAAAGCTGTTGTAGCAATGATTGAGTATGGATATCCGATTGTCAATTTCAATCCTGTTTATGAAGATGTTTGGAAAAGAGAAGATGCAAGAATTTTCTATAAAGAGTTAAAAAAACTTGCAGATTATCTCATAGAACATAATAAACTAGACCCACTCGTATGTCCTTATCTTGCTCCAATGTATTGTCACCCTATGTTACCTGACGATGACCACAATTGGTGTGGCGGAACAGGGGCAATGTTAGCAATAGATTGGCAAGGAAATCTATATCCTTGTATTCGTTACATGCCGAATGCGTTGGGAGACGAAAGACCCCCTTATGTTATTGGAACAGTTAAAGACGGAATAATGAGCACAAAAGAACAGTGCGACAGAATTGATTGTCTTAATTGTATAACAAGAAAGAGTCAGTCTACCGAAGAATGTTTCAACTGTCCTATAGCAAGCGGCTGTGGATGGTGTTCCGGATACTGTTATGAATTATATGGTACACCCAATAAAAGAACTACATTTATATGTGATTTACATAAAGCAAGAGCACTTGCTTTAACATATATGTGGAATAAGTACTATAGAAAGATTGGGTCAAAAGATTCTTTCAAGATGGATATTCCTGAGGAATGGGCTTTACAAATAATTGATACAGATGAACTGAAGATGTTAAAAGATTTAGTAAAGGAGTAATCAGAAGTGGCTTCTATTACCCCAGAAAGATTTGTTGAATTAAAAAGTAGAATAACTGCTGAGTGTATCCGAAGAAGTAAAGTAGGAGATGCTGAAAATAGTGTTTCTTTACAACAGTATGGATCTTCAGCGTATAGTTTTTCTGAAGCACCAGTTGAAAATAAAAAGGTGCGTCACGAGCATCTTTCCAAGTGCTGGGACATTCTGAACAAAGTAAATGATAATGTTATTACTGATAAGAAAAATAAAGTAATACTCAATACAGACTTTGCAAAGATGGAAAACTTCGTAAGTGTTCTTGAATCAAATCCTGAACCTGAAACAGTAGTAAAGCAGAGCGGGACTAATTCTAATTACTCTGATTGTTCAGGGGGTTGTACAGGTCTTTGCTTTGGTTGCACTAGTTGTACTAACGCTTGTAAAGATCAATGTACGAGTTGTACTGGATGTACTAGTTGTACTGGATCTTGTGTAAACGGTTGTAGCGGAACTTGCACAGATACCTGTACAGGAGGATGTACTGGAACTTGTTCGGGACTTTGCACAACAGGATGTAAAGATCAGTGCACAGGCGGATGTCTTGGTTGTAGTGGAGGATGCAGAGGATACTGTATTGGAACTACGTCAAAAGGCTACTCTAGTTGCTCATCTTGTGATGTTGGATGCTATGGTGGTTGCTGTAGTGACTGCTCAAGTAATTGTGGAAATCACATTAATATACCAACAACAGGTTACTCCGCTAATAATAATCAGATAGTTGGTTGTATAAAACCTGGTTGGAGACCCGACTGGTGGAACGGCAGATATACATAATAAAAGGATAATAGATAGAAATGAATAAGATAAGTTTGAAAGGGATGCTCAGAAACATTGAGTATTCTCATAATGTAGAAGATGTTGAGTATCAGAAAGCAGAACTCATTGTTCCTAGAGATGACGGAGAAGATGATGTTCTAAACCTTAAGTTTAAAAGATATTCAAACAGATATACAGAGGGTCAGATAGTCTCCTTACAAGGAAATATTCGTTCATATTCTCAAAGGTTAGATTCGGAAAAGAATAAAGTTGAGCTATATGTCTTTACTTATTTTGATATTCCACAGACAGATGAGAACGATAAAGAAATTATAAATCAACTTGAAATTGACGGGAAAGTATGCAAGATTGATAAGTTAAGAAAGAATAAAGAAGGTAAAGAAAGTTTTCATTTTATTCTTGCTAATAACATATTTGTAGAAGATCGCGATACAAGAATTGATACTTATTTACCTTGTGTATGTTTTGGAGAATGTGCAAGAAAGTTATCAAAAGAATTACATGTTAGCGATTATATAATTCTAAAAGGACAGTTACATTCAAGAACTTATAAGAAATATTATGAAAATGGTGAAATGGAGATTAAGACAGCTCATGAGGCGGTGATTTCATCTTATGAAGGCCTCGATTAAATATCTCCCAGAAGAGTCTTATTTAGCCTCTGTAGAAATAGAGGATATTGGAAATGTCGCACTTGTTATGTATAACGACATGGGGCAAGAATGGTATCTGTTAACAACAACAGAATTAGGCTGGACAAAGACTTACTTATTTGGTCCGTTGTTACCAGATGTGAACAGCTTAGTGATAAAGAATTTCTCTTTTTCTTATTCAGAAATAGAGTATAAAGAAACAAAGCTATTAAACACCATTGAAAAATTTATTCAAGACCCGAAGAAAAGTATAACACAAGTATTTGAAATTAATAGAGAAGATGTATTAGATAGATACAAGAGTCTTGAGATAGGTGACTGAAATGTATGTTAAAACAAGAACTCCAATAAGAGAATTTAGTGGAAGAATAATCGGATTTGTTGAGGAAGACGCACAAGGAGATCAACAGATAAGAGATTTTACTGGACATATTCTTGGATTTTATAGAAAGAGAGAAGATAAAACTCGAGACTTTCACGGAAGAATAGTCGGTAACGGAAATCTTTTAATGATGTTGTTAAATCGGAAATAAGAAAACAGAGACAAGTATTATCTTGTCTCTGTTTTTATGTTAGTTGATATTAATTAAATGTTATTATATAATATACATGTAAAGTAAATTAATCTGAAAAGGAGAACTTCAAATGAAAATCTATGTTGTGATTGAGGATATTGATGATTACCCCGAAATGGGTGGCGGGTCGCATCTCGATGCGGTTTTTCTGAACTATACTAATGCGGAAAAATATGTAAAGCAGAAACAGCATGAAGCTGACGCTTGGGATGATTTTTGTAGAGACCGCATTTCTTGGCATGTTGAGACTTGGGAAACTGCTGATGAAAGGGAGAATGAAAATGACTAAATATTCTGTCAGTGTTCTTCATAATGGTAAGCGGACGGGGATAGCGTTGTTTGCTGATTACTATAGTATAGTAAGAAGAAGTGGAGTAAAAAAATGAGAACTTGTCAGAATTGCGGTTGCTACATTCCTGATAAATGGACTACTTGCCCTGCCTGTTGGAGACGCGTAGAGCCTGTGCTCAAAGAGAAAAAGACTGAATGGAACTCTTGGAGAGATGGAACACGCTATACTGAGGAAAAACCGTATAAGGGTAGCTATTCAAAATGCTATTGCGTAAAGATTTACTATAAGGACGATACGACGGTAGACACCATCTTTACTACTCTTGAAAATGCACTCAACTATGCCCAAAAAAAGATAGACAAATTTTGGTATTACGTACAGTTTATTGAAGTGTGGGATTGTCAAACGCAAGCAAGGATAGGACTTTTCTATCCTAACTCTTAACAAAGGAGAATAAAAAAATGGTTGCTGGTAAAATTATTGGTATGCTTATCTTGTGGATTGGCGTTGCTATGTACCCTCTCGCAGATGAGGATGCTACCCCGCAGGCTTGGCACAAATTCCTTCAAAATCTTTTAAATTCTGTCCCTATCGTGCTTGGGGCACTTATTATGACTTGTGTGTAAAGGAGATAAATAAAATGACAGTCTACAAAGTTACAGTTGAACGCTCTGGCAAGTATGATGGTGAGTATTTTGTCAACGTTGATGATAGACGCGCCGCCGTCAACAAAGTCCGCGCTCTTGGTCTTCAAGATGGCGACAGAGTAATTGTTACCAGTGCTTTCCCTTTTACCCTCTATAATGGGGACATTATCAAAGGCAAATACGTTATGTAAAGGAGGGCTGAAAATGTTTCATACAAATGAAATTATTGCCTTTTATTTCAAGGCTCATCCCTCTGTTTCTTATGAAACTATTGCCGCAACTCTGAAACTTGTCTATGATTTGACTGATAAAGAAATCGAAGAGGGGTATAAAATTTTCAAAGAAACTCTTGACAAGTAAATGAATCTATGTTATACTATAATCACAAAAGAAAAGGAGATAATAAAAATGATGGTTTATTTACTGTGGGAACACGATGGTAATGAAACTAATCTTTTTGGCGTTTATCGTCTGAAAGATAAGGCTGTCGCTTGGGAAGAATACCTTGAAAAAAGGGCTAAGGATGATAGCCTGTACTGGCTCCAGTATAGCGTTACGGAAGCGTATGTGAGGGAATAAAATGTATGTTTATGTAATCGTTCATGTCTATGTAGACGAAGATGGCTATGGCCATGAAAAGGTGAGTAGCATTTACAGAAGTCATGATGAAGCGCAGGCGCGCGTCAACGAACTAAACTCTATGTGCTTCCCTTGGGACATTGAGTGGTATGAGATTGATGAAATGTGGATGCACTGAAAAGTAGCATAACTTTTTAGAGGAGATAAAAATGAAAAAGTTTGTTTATCAGGTTGATGGCTTTGAGTTTGTAGATACTGTTGCTTTTGGTGAAGCTTGGAAGGAAGCTAAGGAGGAAGCTACTGCACTCCATGTTCCGATTTATCGCCTTGTGATTGAAGATGGCAAGGTGCGCGAAGAGGTTTACGTCAAGTCTGGTTGTTTCCTGCGTTCTGACCTAGCCCTTGTAAAGAATGTAATGATTTTCTAAAGCCTTAACCACTTAAGTTGATTTTAATTTACTCTTATTATATAATATACTTGTAAAAAGAAAAGAGGTGCGCCAACCGGCTACGGTCGGAACACGCCGACACCACTCAGTGAAGCACAGAAGGAGATATGATATGTACGTTGTAAGAAGACTCCGTGATGACGGAGAGTGGGTCTATATGAATTGCTATCGGAAGTATAGCGAAGCACTGTTGGCCCGAGACACATTTGAAAAGAAATACGGAGGGAAATATCTTATTTCTTGGGAAGAATAAAAGGAGTGCATAGTATGGACTGGCAAGAAATGTATGATATCCTTCATGAGTATCTTGGTATTAGCGAAGAAGCACTCGGGATTGCATGTGCTATCGGCGGATGTAATGAAGAGACAATGGAAAGAGTTCTTTTCTATAAAACAGGCTGGCGTACTTTTGAGGGTTGGTTCAGTGAGTTTGAAGAAGGCTAAGTTGATTTTAACTTAGCCTTATTATATAATATAAGTGTAAATAAAAAATATTTCCTCAGTAAGTTAGAAGATGCGCTCACTGACTACGGTCAGAACACGCCGACATCTAAAACTGAAATGGAATACTCTTCTGAGGAGGAAGGAAGTAAGATGGACAGACGTATCAAAGAAGAAAGAATCAAGTCTGTCAAAGCAATGGAGTTTCTTGCTCGGCAGATCAACAATGAGAATATTTTTGAAAGTTGGCTCATTAATGGTCCCGCGGATGGTGATATTTGCTACGGAGATCTTGAAGTGAAGCCCGAGGATTTCGAAGATCTTGAGTACTACATCGAAGATAATGAATTTCGAGATCTGATGAAAACATTTCTCAAGCTAATGTGCCAGGCTAAAGATGACGGAGGTCTTTACTGCGGTAATGTTTGCACAGAAGGGCCTATCTTCTATGGTGACTATTATTTTGGATGAATAGGTACTAATAAATACTCTAAAAAAATTGAAGGGAGAAATTACTGATGGCTATTCTTCTGCCGTTAACAATCGGAACCATCACGCTGATTATCGGATTCGGTAGTATTTTGACTGCCTGCATTATCAGTGAGATCAAAAACAAACGTCACAAAAGGTAGAATTGAAAGGAATCTTATTGTTGATATTTACATATGTGTATTATATAATATAAGCGTAAATAAAAATTAACGGAGATACAACATGAAACACGAAGCACTCAAGTCTGAAGAATATAAGAAAGCCTACGCTTACATGAAAGAAGGCGTTAGCTTCTTTGTGTTAAACCAGTACGAGGAGCGCAAATTGTTTGTGAAGGGTTCCGTTATCTACAACCCTAACACATTGAAAACCTTTTTTAAACTGGCGTATGACCTGGAAGATCAACTTGTTATTGTCCCTTGTGCACTGTAAAGGAGAATATATATGAATACTTGGAAGATTGTGTGGCATTGGATTGATGAAGATGGCTACATTCGTAGTAAGGTCGTTTTCTCCGCTGATACTGAAGAAGCCGCCCTTAAAGAGTGGAGACAGCAAATAAGGCTGGGTACCTATGGTTGGTATGATATTGTGAAAGGGGAATAAGTATGAACTATTACAATATTGATAAAGAGTCACATTATTATCTTTGTGTGCATCCTCTTGAAACATTCTTAGGGATTATTTCTTTTACTTCTTCTAATACTCCCACAAAGTGGGTTGAGTATCGTGTTGTTGAAGAAAACTATAAAGTAGACGACGGTTACAAAATTGAGCTTCGTCCTGAGGAAACCGGTTATGGGAAAGAGACGTTCTATCAAGAAGATTTTGTGTCAATGCTCAATCGTGGTCAGATTGTAAAAAAGAAACCTAACCATCATGTAGAAAAGATTCTCTGTGAAGAGCCTATTACTCCTTTGGCTCATATTATTCATGCAGGTTGGGCAATTATAGAAGAATAAGATAAATAAAATATAAAGGAGTGCTAATATATGCTTAGCAAGAAGATTACAGTCTATGCCATCAAAACTACAAAAGATGAATACCGTTCGTCTTATGACGAATTGTTCGACACACTCGAAGATGCCATCGACGCTTCCATGAACTATGCCGACTGGTATACCAGCAATGGGACTTGTACTATCGACAAGATTCTCATCGGTTGTGGAAGTATCTATAGAGTAGAAGAACGCTGGCGTCTCGATAAGGGCTGCATTGTGGAACACGAAAAGAAAAACTAGAAAAATAAAGAAGTTGAATTTTACCTGTTTTTACTATATAATATAATTGTAAAATAAATTGAAGTTTCAAAGGAGCAAGATATGCAGTTTACGTACAGTGACGGGGGAAGAAGTAAGTACTTCAAAGCTGTTAATGTAGGAGATTGCGTTACCAGAGCAATTTGCAATGCTACAGGAAAAGACTATAAAGAAGTCTATAATGCTCTTAATGAACTTGCACTGAATGAAAAAGTTTCAAAACATAGCGGCGAGAAGCGTAGTAGCTCTCGCGACGGTGTATTCAAAGAAACTTATAAAAAGTATTTGAAAGAGTTGGGCTGGGAATGGCATCCCACAATGATTTTTGGTCAGGGCTGTACTACCCACTTGAAAGCAGAAGAACTTCCGAGTGGAACTATCATTGTTAGTGTTAGTAAACATTTGACCTGTGTTAAAGACGGAGTGCTATACGATACTTACGACTGTTCTCGTGATGGCACTAGATGTGTCTACGGATACTATATTAAAAAACTTTAAGGAGAATAAATTTAATGAAGGTACTTATTAGAGATAAGAAAACAGGAGATTATTACACTCCTGATCTTAAATATAAGATTGAGAAGGGTTCTGTTGGTTGGAATGTTAGCGAGCTTGATCCTAGAGGGTGGTACAACTACAGCTTTTCTTGTATGACTTTGAAAGAGGTTCGAGATAGTCTTTAGTTGATTCTAAGTTAGATTTACTATATATTATAGTTATAACAAAGGAAGGACTGAAGGAGTATCTGAATGAGTGAGGAGCGTTACGTTACAAAAAGAGCTGTCTTTCATGACATTGAAAATTATATTTATACTCATCCTATTATTAATGATAATGAACTATTTGCTTTGATAAGCACGATCCCAGAATCAGATGTTGTTCCCGTACCAAAAGAAGGTATTGGAGAACTTAGCGACGGCTATCATACTTTCAATGGCCTATACTATCAGAGAATGATGCTCTTTGCAGCACTTGTTAATGTGTACAAGGACAGAGCATGGAAGTCTTGGAGACATGAAGACGGCGAACCCTGCTTTGGTAAAGATAATTATTTTATAGTTGGGATTGATACACCAGAAGGTAGCTACACTTATCATTATCACGGTGAGTATTGGGATCTTTTCAATTGTAAAGAACTTCCTGTTGCAAAACACTGGGATGGTCATACTGAAAAAGATGTGACTCGTTTGCTTTCGCTGTCCGTAGAGAATCCTGTGGTATTGTGCCAGGATTGCAAGTGCTACCAACAGAGCCATTACATCGACAATCACATGGAGTGCGCCCGTAGTGGGTTTCCTGTACATTCAGTCGACTTTTGCTCGTTTGGTGAAAAGAGAAAGGAAAGCTGATGAAATATACTGAACAGGACAAATATATTAAATTGTCTCAAGCACTTGAAGTCCTTGATCGTTGCGCATGTTGGTGGGCGCATGAGCTAATGGAGGGCATCCCTGCCGCAGATGTTGTTTCGGCTGGCGCTTATGACCAAACCGACTGGGAACGTTGCGTTGCGCTGACTCAGCTGAAAGAAATCGGCAAATCGTTTGGAGAACGCATGGATGATGTGCGGACCATAGTTTTGTGTAAGGATTGTAACTATTGGGGCCTATCAGAGATTGAACCATCGTTTCATGTTTGTAAATATCTCTACGGGGCGGAAGTTGTACGTAATGAAGATGATTTTTGTTCTCGCGGCAAAAAGGGAGAGGAAAGCTGATGGGAATTTATATCAATGGCATGAGCATGCCAAAAAGTTATAAGGACATTCGCATTTATGCAGATGGCAGAGTTGTAAGCAGATCACTTCACATGTACGGAGAACAAATTGCAATCGCCACCCCCGCCACCGCTGAACGGCCTGTGGTGCGAGGAAAATGGATTTGGAAAGAGAACGGTGAAGTCGTTTGCTCTAAATGTAATTATTTGATGGCTGTTGTTGGGAATACGGAAGATTTCGTAACAGTAAAATCTTACCACAACTTCTGCCCCAACTGCGGGGCTGACATGAGGGAGGAAAGCTAATGGGACAGCACAAATATAACCCAACAGCAATTGCGGCGAAAAATGGCGAACTACAGCCCAAACCAAAGAAGCTAAGCAAGCGGGTAAGAGAAGCGTACTTGCACAACGCTGTTGAAAATGCAATGCGGAAAGTGGTTGGCGTTGCCCCGTCCGATTTGTTGGACACTTATACGGATGGGAAATGGTATTGAGGGAGGAAAGCTAATGAAATACAAGGTCGGATATTACGGTTTTGTCATTGTTGAGGCAGATGACGCGCAGGATGCACTTGACAAGGCGCAGAATGATGAAGAAGAGTACGAAGAATATGAGTGGGAATACCCAGAGTCGTTTGAAGAGGAAATCTGATGCCGATTAGTCCAAAATTTATTCGGATTGTTAGTTTCGGAAATCCGACATATATCAATGTGCAGTATATTGAGTCGGTTATTCTTATAGATGACAAAACTCGAATCTGTACTGTGTGTGGTGAAGGATATTTTGAGACGGATGAACCCTTAGAAGAAATCATGCGCAGAATACAGGAGGAAAGATAATGGAAGAGATAAAGACAGGTTGGCTTTCTCCAACAGGAGAGTTCTTTCCTGCAGGCTTATATGATCACATTTATGTAGCACGTGAATTAGCAGATAGCCTGTCTTTACCAAGTTATGATCTTAAGACGAACAGAAGGATATCGGATGATGATAAACTTCTAAATGCTGGATGGGTCTATATTGGGATAGGCGTTTATTTTGAGCATGAATGGCGCGTCGGATGGAACCTGACATTGACACCAGAACAGGTTCAGTTTTTAAGACCATATTTTGAAGATACCGACTTACCGATGAACGAGATAGCCAAAGAAAGATGGGAACTGGAAACGGAGGAAAGCTGATGGATGACGAACTAGTAAAGCGGCTCAGAAATCGTCGTATCTGCATTCAACAGTCTGGGAGCCTTGATGATTTCCCTCTGCTTAAAGAAGCTGCCGACGCAATAGAAGAACTGTTGCCTTTTAAGAAACAGGTTGAAAAAGGAATGGGACTTTTAGATAAAGCTGAAGAACTTCTTAATGCGATAAAGCCACTCTGGACTCCTGTGACGAAAGGATTGCCGTCAGTAGATAAAGAGGTTTATGTTACAGATGGGGAATATATTGCTAGAGCTAAGCTACTCGATGAAGTGTTTCCTGGCGATAAGCCGTGTTGGAGCTATTCAGGTCTCGGAGAAATCACACACTGGTGTGAGCAAATTCCGTTGCCACAGAAGGAGAAACACTAATGCCTGAGCGATTTAGAGATAAAGTTTCACGCAAGTGGAAAGAGTTTAGACTGAACGCCATAAAGAGAATTTTCAAATGGGCTATCGAACAATATGACAAACTTAACAACGGTGCATTTATGGCATTTTCATGGGGTATTGACGATGTAACAGATTATCATGTTATAGCGGAACGGTCATACCCTGATCACAATATATACGGAACAAGAGTTACGTGGTACGATACAGAGTCTCCGAAGGAGGAATAAGCATGAGCCTTTATTATGAACAGCGTTATTTTGAACAACTTACAGAAAAGGTTTATGAGAAGTATCCGAAAGATCCTGATATTTGGAATCTGTTGCAAGAAGTAGTGTCGATGCATCAAGATTTAGAGAAGTGCAAGAAAGATATAGAAACTATCAGTAAAGCCATTTCTCCTATGTTGATGGCAGAAGTCGTTTGTCGTATGCGTAAGGAGGAATAAGCATGGGAGTTCGTTGGTGGCGCGTTACTGAATATGATATTGAGTGCGACAAGTGTTACGCATCGGAAGTACTTTATTCCGGTGACAGTTCCGGCAATACTATTGTGTGTAGTATTCAGACCGCGATAAAGGTTGCTGGCTATCACAGAAGTCATGGATTACTTCTTTGTGACAGATGCTTTAAGGATTCCAGAGAAAGAGGCGACAACGAATGAGCGGAGTTTACATCAGTGGCATTGAGATGCCAAAAACATATCCGTTGACGGTGACAATCTATCCCGACGGGCAAGTGCTGTCGGAGACAGTTGGTGCTAAAGATATACATGGCAAAGCAGTCCCTGTCCCGCCGCATGGGGATTTGATAAGCCGGGAAACCGCAAAGTTGTATCACAGCTATTTAGTGGACGAAAGAACAGACATAAGAGTACCTGCGATTCCGTTGAGCGTTCTTAACGTAGTCCCCACCATCATCCCGGCAGAGGAGAGCTAAAAATGAGTGACATTCTAATCAAAGGCATAGACATGCCGAAAAATATTGAGCCAGGGCTTGTCATCGAATTTGCAGACGGTATTGATGGTAAACGATACGCGAGGCTCTATCATTACCAACATGGCGGTTTGACAGAGTGGCTTGAAGCCGTCTCCGTCCCACCGCATGGGAGATGTATTGATGCGAATGCGCTGAAAGCGTCCCTTGCGTTTGCTGAGAAAACCGCAGAGTGGGCTGTTCCGGCGTTAAGGTCAGTTCTGATGGTTATTGACGAGATGCCAACTATCATCCCTGCAAACGATGAGGTGAAAGAATGAGTGATGTCTTAATCAAAGATATAGAAATGCCAACGAGCGGGCGCATTTTAATTGTTTTTCCAAGTGGCAGAGTTTTAGAGGTTTCTGCAGATGCAACACAAGAAATTTTTAGAGAAACGCAGGCCATCCCCGTTCCACCCCATGAAGATTTGATAGAGCGTAAAGCAATTTATCTTACAGACTTTGAGATTGTAATGTGTGGAGGAGATTATAAAGACGGGATGAGAATGCTATTGGAGAAGGTAGAATCAGCTCCTACAATTATTCCCGCAAGCAAGGAGGAACAAACATGAATAACGTCCTATTTACTATTATCGTAGGGATTTATGTTGTCGGCGTGTATTGCCTCGGATTTTATATGGGGAGACGAAGCAAATGAGCATTTTAGTTAAGGGCATGGAAATGCCAAAGAACTGCTTAGCGTGTGATTGGTGTGCTCACACAATCCCTGCTGATAATTACATCTGTTATCGTCTTAATCGCGCTGTGATTGGAGTCGCAGAAGAGGATGTTAATGAAACTGTAAATGCGTGTTGCCCCATTATTCCCGTCCAGCTACATGGGAGGTTGGGCGATCTGGACGAGTTGTATGCCTCTCTTGAAAACTGGCTTATACAAAACAAGCACAGTATGACTGAGGCAACAAGAGTGTGGATTCGCGGCGTACTTGAAGGGATAGCCGCCGCTCCCACCATCATCCCGGCAGAGTGGACAGAAACGTGAGAGGACCGAAAGGAACGACTGATGGCTGAGAAAAAGTATATTGAACTCGAGGCGGCAATAAGCAGCCTTGACGAATTAGAAAAAACATCGCATCACAACTCCGTTCTGTGGCCGGATCATGTAGAAGAATGCCGAGAGGCTTTGCGCTCCATCCCCGCCGCTGATGTGCAGCCTGTTAGAAAAGGACGCTGGGAATACAATCCTGGTGACAATATTCCGTACTGTTCTGAGTGTATGATGCCACAAGATACTGAGTGTAATTTTTGTCCGTCTTGCGGTGCTGATATGAGGTAGTAATAAAAATGAGTGATATTTTAATTAAGGGCATGAAGATGCCGACAAGCTGTATTGCCTGTCGGATTAACTTCGGAGAGAAGAGGCCGGAGTATGGATTAACAATTTGTTGCCCGTATTCCGAAGGAGTTATTTCTTGGCGCGACCAAGCGTTCGATAATGGGCGGCTTGCTTCTTGCGGAATCGTTCCTGTTCTGAAGCATGGGAATTTGATTGACGAGGCGGAACTTTGGGTAGAAATCAACAAGATCTGTGATAGGCGAGATGCTGGGATTATATCTGATTTGACTTGCCTTCAGCAAATACTCTCAGCATTAAGACACGCTCCTACAATTATCTCTGCAAGTGAGGAGGAAACTAGATGAGCGATATCTTAATCAAGGGTATGGAAATGCCGAAAGAGCGAGAAAGTTTCACGGTGACAATTAAGTACAACGGCTTGGTTTTCGATACAGAGACTATGATTCAAGTTGCAGAAGCGCAAGAGGTTCCACCACATGGTAGGTGTATTGATGTAGATGCGCTGACAAAGTCAGATAGAATGGTTGGGAAGTTGATGATGTTTGGCGGCGAGTATGTTTATACGCAAACAGAAATAGACCGCGCTCCTACTATCCTTCCAGCAGAGGAGGACAACTGATGATAGTTGAATATGGTATAGGATTTAATAGCAAAGGAGAACTAGTTGTAATTGAGTTTAACAGGACAACTGGAACGACCAAGTACATTCCACTTGTTGTAGTAGACGGGAAAGTGGTTATGCTCAATGAGGAGGAAAAGTAATGGGTCTATATTTTCCAAAACTCCATGAGCCAAAAAGCTGTGAAAGATGCTCAGAGAGAGATCCCGAATATGGAGGGGCATGTATGTTAATGCCCGGGGCTAATTTTGAAACGTTCGATGACCAATTTGCTTGTTGTCCGATTGTTGAATTAATTAAAAGTAATACATGCTATCACACAAAACCAGGTGATATTTTAATTAGAGGAACTGTTTATCAGGAGACACCATAAATGAATAAATGGTATAGACCACAAGAGTGGTTCAAGAAAATCCGAAAAAGAAATCTGCGAGAAGTCTGCCGAGAAAAATATGGAGACGATTTTGTAAAAATGTATGATATGATTAACAGTGGTATTCCGATTGGTAACTTAGAAGAAACTCAAATTTTTCTCGCAATGGTCAAAGCGGCACAGGAGGATAAGTAAGTATGGGCTACGTCAGAGTATGCGACTTGTGTGGAAAGCCTCTCCAAGAGATTGGGCGAGAATATAAAATCAAAAAACGCTGGTATTCGTGGCCTGCCGACAGTGGGTGGGAAACGATAGACGCGCATGACGAGTGCGTCAAGAAGTTGCTGAACGCTCGGGATGACCAACGTGAGGCAGAGGAGGGCTAAGAATGAAGTACATCTGCAAAGAAGGCTTTGCCGTTGAAAAATATGACGATGACGGTTGGCCTACAGACGAATACATGAGCATCGAAGTTGGCGAAGTATATGAGGTAATTGATGATTGGCGAGTAGCCGGAGGATATGATTTTATCCGTCTTGAAAACAGCGAAAAAGGCAATTGGCTTGAGCTGCAACAGGAAACTATTGACCAATACTTCGAACCGGCAGATGAGGGCGAGTGATGGAGAGAGAATGTAGAACTTGTATGTGGCTATATCACATGGTGACATACAATCCAACCGCTCCATGTTCCACGTGCCTTGACCACGACAAATGGCAGACTACAAAAAAGACTCATTATGACGAAATCCGAGCCATGAACATCGAAGAACTAGCAGAGTGGCTTGATGGAAGTTTTAGACACGCTGATTGGTGTGATCAGTCAAAGTTTCCAAATGGAGATTGTATGGAAGTGCCATGCCTTGGGTGCATCATTGATTGGTTGAAACAGGAGGTAAGTGATGGTTAAGTGTTCATGTTATCACGACGAGGTAAATTTTATCGGACAGCGCGGTGTGTGTTGGGGTACGAAAGAGAAGGAACCATGTTCGTGCGGAGGCGATGAGGCGAAATGCGATTTTTATGATTATGTACGGGAAAGAGCAAAGAAGCCCTCCACCAATTATGACTCTTTAATCCAAAAGACACCTGAAGAGATGGCAAAGTGGATAGAGAGCATAGAGCCTGCGGCGTGCCCCTCTCGTGAAGATCACGGAGATGATTGTCACTTTGTTGGCACTTGCACAGAATGTTGGCTAGACTGGCTGAAACGGGAGTGTGAAGTATGAAAACAAGTCTTAAGAAATTTTTTATTACCATAGGTATCATTATTTTTAGTCTTGTAATGTTTTCCGTTCCTATTTTGACTGCTTGTTCATTTTGTTTATCTTGGAGCCCGCATTCTAAATTCATATTAACTATTTTAACAATAGTTCAATTAATAATTCTTGTTTCATATGTTTCATATCAAGTTAATACGGAGGATGCCTAAAATGAAAAGAGACTATAATGAAATTATTAGTGATTTGAAACACGGACTTTGTACTCCCGCACTTGCTAATAGGGCTGCCAGAGCTATTCAAGAGTTGATTACGACTCATGAACTTGACCAATCATTAATTGTTGAACTTAGAAACCAGATTAAAGAACTAAAAAATAGACTCCCAGATGATACATAAATAACCAGGAGGTAATAATATGGCATCTTTTATTGATGAACATGGAGGCTGTGCTTGTAGTAGGACCGTTTGTGATTATGGTTGTATTACCTATGCTTCAAAAATGAATAGCAAATATGGTAAAACAGAATGCCAGTATAAACTTCCTTGTAATTATTGTTCTATAATTAAACAGCCTTGTTTAAAGTGCTCAGAAGGGAGCAAAGTATGACAGAATACAGAAAGAGCCTTCTTCATCGGATTATTGAGCTATACGGAGAAAATCATGCTTTTGTTCAAAGATTTACTGATCTGTGTGAAAGATACAGTAATACTCCATGGAATGATGAAGTACTTTCTCTGATTGTAAAAAGCCATGAAGATATGGAAGCCCCTTTCTTAACTGGAGATTGTAACAATGACGTATAATATAACACAACACAAAGATTATATTGATTTTTTCTATCCTAAAAATGAGCAGTTTATTCTCTCTCCTGTTGGAAGTTGGAATTACAATTGTGCAGACGAAAACAGTGATGTAGATTCAAAGGCAGTTATAATTCCGAACATGAATGATATTGTTCATAATAATTGTGAATCACATACACATATATTTTCAAATCAAGAACACTGCGAAGTATCTGACATCCGTAATTTCATGAAAAGTATTCAGAAAGGTAACCCTCAATTTCTTGAGCTACTATTTAGTAGTAGAGCTGAATTCAATACGGAACTTTATGGTGAAGAGATACACGCTTTTATAGATTATCGAGAAAACATTGCAAGGTGCTCTCCTATGAATACTATGAGAGCGTTTCTTGGAATGGCTGAAAGAAATGACAAACTTTGTAACTCTCGTTATGAGGATCCTCATGCTAGTAAGTGGTTGTATCAACTTGTTCGTATCAATGAGTGTATGAAAAAGTTTCTTGAAGGAAGAGGTTACGAAGAATGTATTGTAACTAACAAACGAGAAAAGTTGCTTGAAATTAAAAACAGTCACTATACACCTGAGCAGATTATGTCTCTTGCAGAGTCAACAATTGCAGACTGTAAAAGATTGTATGATACTTACATAAGCACATCTAAAGAGCAAGAAAACAAGAGAATACAACTTCTAGTAGAGGAACTTGTTAAATCTATTCTAGTAAAGAATATAAAAGGATAAGCATATTAGTTTGCATCCTTAGCTCTGGTATCAAATCAAAAGGTTTGATATAAAATAGTATAACAGAGTAGGGACTTAACAACTTATCTGTAATTATGGAATACAAAGGAGGCATAGTAAATATGTACTCCTTTTAATATTGTATTTACATATGGAGTATATAAAGTTGATTTTATACTAACTTTATACTATAATAAGACTAACAAAGGTTAAAAACGGTTTAGGAGTATATTATGGGAAATAAAAAGATTATGAAAATTCTCGGAGCAATATATGCGCTTCGATCAAAGTACTATTCAGAAAAAGGCAATCAGAATATGGCAGTAGCATACAGCGATGCTTTTGACATGCTTGCGTATGCGTGTAATGGAAACTGGGAAAATCTTCGTCAGTTTGGATGGTCAGATGACGCAGAGGAAATAATTGATAATGCTGGTGAGAATATTAGCTTCTGGGATCTAGAAGAGTATATTAATTCATCAGAAGAGTATCCGCATTAATAAGAAGTGAAAGAGGTTAAGATGGATAAGCGTGTAAATAAAAAGAATAAGGAAGAATTACAGGCTTATCTGTCTTTCCGTAAACGAGGATTCAAAGTTCCCGCAAAGAAAGGAAAAGGCTCTTATTCTAGAAAGGAATTCAAAAACGGAGTATCAAAATAATGAAACTATGGATAGATGATCTTAGAACCCCTCCCTCCAGTGATTGGCTTCATGCTGTTAGCGTGGATCAAGCTAAACTGGCTATTCAGATCTATCTTGAGAATGTAGACGGGGATCTTCTGATAGATATAGATCATGATGCTGGCCAGTATGTTAAATATGGAGGGGACTATATCAAGTTACTTGACTGGCTCGAAAACTCGGGCATTGTAACAGATAGATTTTATTTTCATATTCATTCTATGAACCCTGTTGGTGTTCAGAATATGAGATCTATTATTCAACATAATAACTGGAAAGAAATTTAGAGAGGTATTCAATGTACCTCTCTTTTCTATATATTATATATGTAATATATAATATATTTTGTTAATTGTTCAATTGTTATTATTTATCTTTACTAAGTTAAGAACAAGATCTTTACTTAGTTAAGAACTTGTATTATTAGTTGATTTTTACTTTTTTATTTATTATAATGTTATATGAAATCAATGTAGGAGGAGAATAGATGACTGTATACAAAGTAGGTAATATATATTACAATCAAGATAGTCTAGCACAGTACATTGACCAGAATCATTCCTTTTCTGATTTTCTGCTATCTAGTCTTTCAAATGATGAGACAGGAAATGTGAGAGGACTTGTTAATACTATTTACACTGTTCTGAACAGTGACCAGAAGAATGAGGTTGTTAAATATCTGGAAGCATTAAACTATCTATATGTTGGGTATGTTAACAATGTAATTTCAAATATTCCTCACTTTACTGTTCTAGAAGGTGGTAATAAGGATACACCTACTGAGTCTGAGTCAGAGAAAAACAATGACTAAAGAAGAATTAATTAAAAACTATCCTTGGATAGAAATGATAGAAAACAACACAAGAGTCTTGTGGTATGATATGCTTCCAGAAGGTTGGCGTACTGCTTTCGGAGAATTATTTTTTAGTGAGCTAAATGACGCGTTACTGAAAACTTTTCCCGAAGGAATACCTGACGATTTTCATATTCTGGATATTAAGGAAAAGTGGGGAAAACTTAGAGTATCTCTATCCCATGATTCTGAATATATAAATGATGTTCTATTCAAATATGAATATATTAGTTCATTTATATGTATTGATTGTGGCGCACCTTATCCTTTTGCACAGATGACTTATGGATCATGGGTTATGCCTCTCTGTGAAAGATGTTATGTAGGTAATAATTCTAATGAGTTAAATAAATGGCATACTTCTTACTTGCAAACCGTTTTGAGGGATAGTATAAGTGTACGTAATGGCCCGGAGGACAAGATATCAGTTGCAGTGTTTTCAGGAAAAGGAACAACTGAAAGAGAAATTGAAATAAAGAGTACCTGGGAAAAGATTTTTAATTCTTATGTAGAGAGAACAATTGTTTAATTAGAAAGGAAACATTTAGATGCTTAATAAAGATAATCAGAGAGAACTTGCATATGTAGTTCTTGTAGATGGAATTGAGGAACTTCCTGGCTATGACCGTGTAGAAAGTGCAGTAATTGGCGGCTGGCGTTGCATTGTTCCTAAGGGGCAGTTTCATGTGGGCGACCCTGGTATCTATTTTGAGATTGATAGTCGTGTACCTTCTGATAATCCTGCTTTTGCTTTTCTTGAGAAGCGGAATTATAAGATTAAGACGCAGAAGATGTGCAAGAGCATTTCACAAGGACTTCTAATGCACGCAAGTGATTTCGGGTGGAGTATTGGATGTAATTGGGGCACTATGAATGATGAAAATAGTGATAGAAAGCTTGTAGCAATCATTGATGATAAAGGTATTGAACACCATACTGATGATGAATCTCGTTTCCTCACTAAAATTCTCGGTGTAACTTATGCTGATGAGGAAGACAATCAGCGTAAGGCTCCTTCGGTAGATAAGTATAAGAAAATGGCACAGCGCCATCCTAACATCTTTAAGAAGCCTTTTGTTCGTTGGCTCATGAAGCGTTCTTGGGGCCGCCGGCTCATGTTCATGCTCTTTGGTAAAAAGAAAGACAAGAAGGGTGGATGGCCCACTTGGGTTAATAAAACAGATGAAGAGCGTGTTGAAAACATGCCCTGGGTTCTTCAGGATAAAAATAAAAAGTGGATTGCTACAGAAAAAGTTGATGGAACCAGTACCACCTTTACTATGAAGAGAGGCAAGCATAATAAGTATGAGTTTTATGTTTGTTCTCGTAATGTATGTTTTGATAGCATTGATAAACCCTGCTATTATGATACTAATGTTTACTGGGAAATGGCAGAAAAATATAACATGTTTGATATTCTTAAGCGCTTCCTTGATGGGTATCCAGAAGTTGAATGGGTAACTATTCAGGGTGAGACTTATGGCGAAGGCGTCCAGAAGAATACCTATGATATCAGTGGACACGATTTCAAGGCGTTTAATCTTATTGATTCAGTTCGTGGACGCTGGAATAGCAGTCAGATGAAAGGGCTTCTTGAATATGAATGGGGAATTCCTTGCGTACCTATTCTTGACGGGAATTTCACTCTCCCTGATACTGTTGAAGAACTTCGTGACTATGTAAATAGTATGCCGTCTGTTATCAATAATAAGATGAAGGAAGGCATTGTTTTCCGGGCTCTTGATGGAGTGCAATCTTCTAAATGTGTTAGTCCTGAATACCTATTAAAGTATCATAGTTAATTGTATAATATATTACAAAGAAGAAATGAGAATATAATATGACAATTTTAATTGACATGGATGACACAATTGAAAATCTTGGTATTGCATGGACTAACTATTTGAATAAGAAATATGATAAGAATGTAGATTGGTTTTCAATAAGACAATGGGACATGAAAATTCCTTATCCTGATCTGACACCTGAACAGATATACGGAGCTCTAAGCGAAGAAGAATTATGGGATACAGTTACTGCTAAAGAGGACGCTCCTTATTATGTTAAGAAGCTAATGGATGAAGGTAATAAGGTATACATTGTTACTGCTTCTTGGTACTCAACTATCAAAACAAAAGTTGAAAGATGCTTGTTCAAATATTTTCCGTTCATTAGTTGGAATCAAGTGATTGTAACAACTGATAAACACCTTATTAAAGGCGATATCTTGTTAGACGATAATCCACAGAATCTTCTAAACGGTGACTATTTCGGAATTCTGTTTACGGCTCCTCATAACATTGATTATGATGATTCTCAAGTTGATATGATTAGAGTAGATAATTGGAAATCTGCATATTTGATTATAAAGAGTTATGAGGGGACTCTGAATAATTTAGGCGGGCAAAATGATTGATTACTATAGCACACACTGTGGAACATGTGAGACATTTTCTTGGCTTATGCAAGCAAGAGGAATAGAGTACCATATAATCCATACTGAAAAAGAAGTTATGGAGGCGGCAGATAAATATGGTGCGGAAACTTTTCCTTTTGCGGTAATTGACGGAGAGTTCTTTGATACGGATAAACTACTAAAATATATTTTAGAATATAATAAGTGAAGGTCTAGGTTTTATGATTATACTATACACTATTGATTGCCCTAAGTGTAAAGTTCTTGAAACATTGTTAAAGAAGAACAACTTAGAATATGAATGTGTTCGTGATGTTGAACTAATGGTACAAAAGGGCTTTAGAGAATGCCCAAAGCTAGAAATTGAAGGACAGCTTTATGATTTTGCGGAATCAGCTAAAATGCTTCGGGAAGGTAAGGTTGTTTGAATATGGATATAACTCTAAAGTTAAGTACAGATTTTGAAAGATGTCTTGATAATCTAAAGAACAAATACGGAGTAGATTTTGAGTACATAAATGGAATTCATCCAAGTCAAGTAGACTATTCTGAATTCTTAGACAAGTTTGTTAAACAAGATACTCTTGCTGATGTTACGATTGACCCTAATGCAAATACAAATAGAAGGGACATTAGAAGTTTCATCACAGAAAAAGGTAAGAGTGCAGATAAACTTTTTGGTCTTAATAAGATATTCTGCGAGATAAAGAAACAGTGGGGAATTAGGACAGCCCGACAGTGGCTTGAACAAGAATTTAGTAGAGGCTTCTATCTAAATGACGCTACAAGTGCTAGTTACTTCCCTTACTGTTATGCAGTTGATCTAAGTAGACTTGCAACGGAAGGTTTATTCTTCCTTTCAAGCTACAATAATCAGCCTCCTAAACATCTTACAACATATTTTGATGATGTAATTGAATTTATTAGTTTTCTATCAAACAGACAATCAGGTGCAGTAGGCCTTCCGAATGTATTGATCTGGTCGTGGTATTTCTGGAATAAAGATTGTCAAGATAATTATTATCTAAAAGATCCGGATACTTATCTTCGACAGAATTTCCAGAAATTTATATATAGATTGAATCAGCCCTTCTTGAGAATAAATCAGTGTGCTTTCACTAATGTTTCTATCTTTGACAGACCTTATCTAGAAAGTCTTTTTGGAGGGATAGTTTTCCCCGACGGAACATTAGCCATTGAGCACATAGAAGATTTTATCAATGTTCAGAAAGTGTTTATGGAAGTGGTAAGTGATATAAGAGAGACCTCAATGTTCACTTTCCCTGTGCTGACTTATTCACTTCTTCGCAAGAAAGATATTTCTCAAGAAGCTATTGATAAGATGGTAAAAACAAAAGAGTGGGATCTCTTTGTTGATGATGATTTTGCAAGATGGTGCAGTAATCATAATATTAAGTGGAGTGACTCTAACTTCTTTGTAAGTGACAATGTAGGTACGCTCTCAAACTGCTGTCGTCTTCTTTCTGACACAAAGAAACTAGATGTATTTGTGAACAGCATTGGCGGAACAGCGCTGTCAGTTGGATCTTGCCGTGTCAGTACTATTAATCTTGTTCGTATAGCGTACGAGTCAAATTGTAAGGAAAAGAAATATCTTGATATTCTAAAGGAAAGAGTTCTTCTTGATTGTAAAGCTCTAGCAAGTATGCGTCATATTCTCAAGAGGAATATTGAAAAAGGTTTACTTCCTAACTATCAAGACGGAGCTCTTGAGTTGTCCAAACAGTTTAGTACTATAGGTGGAATTGGTCTGTACGAAGTAATGGACATGTTTGGATATATTGGTACAGATGAATTCGGCAATAAGTTTTATACTGATGATGGAATCAGATTTGCAACTCAGATTCTTGATACTATAAATGAAGTAAAAGATAATTTTGAGTGCGATTTTACTTTCAATGTAGAAATGATACCCGCAGAGAATTGTGCCGGTGTTATCTGTCAAGCAGACAATCTTCTGTTTGAGCAGAACAAATATTTCATCTATTCCAATCAGTGGATACCTCTGTATGAGCCTTGTACTATTCAAGAAAAGTGTAAGTTAGGTTCCTTGTTTGATATTAAGTGTGGCGGTGGATGTATCGCACATATCAATATTGAAAACAGATTTCCTACAGAAGAAGCGGCATGGAATATGCTTAACTATGTAGCCTCTCAAGGAGTTATCTATTTTGCATTTACAACTCATATAAATGTAGACGAAAATCATCATTCATTTGTAGGAACAAAAACTTGTCCTATTTGTGGCAAGCCTGTAAAAGATCAGTTCGCAAGAGTAGTAGGGTTCTATACTCCAATATCATCTTATCAGAAAATTAGAAAGAAAGAATTTGACGCAAGAAAGTGGTATGATGTTCTTGACTTTAGTGGGGAGCTTGATTCATGATAATTAAAGGCATTAGAGACGAAGATTTTTGTCAGTACAAAGAAACTTCTTTCTTTATAGCCTTTCCAAGATGCACATTTAAGTGTGAGAAAGAGTCAGGCAAATTGTGTTGTCAGAATAGTAGCCTATACAAAGAACTTCCAATAGACGTTACTACAGATAGTTTAGTCAATCGTTACTTGCAAAATCCGATTACTTCTGCAGTTGTATTTGGAGGGCTAGAACCATTTGATTCATTTCAAGACTTATTTGATCTGATAGAGTGTTTTAGAACAAAAACAGATGATACAATTGTTATCTATACAGGGTACAATGAAGAGGAAATAGAAGAATATATTTCCGCAATAAGTAAGTTTAAAAATATAATTGTTAAGTTTGGCAGGTTCATTCCCAATGCAAAACATAGATTTGATCCTGTATTAGGAATAGAACTTGCTTCTTCAAACCAGTATGCAAAGAAGATTTCATAAATAGTTGATTTTTCCTGTGCTAAATATTATAATAGATCATGTTAACAAAATAAATAGAGGAAGGATTTACAAATGTACAAACACACAGAAAAAGAAACCCCCGAGGTTATTGGGCACTATCGAATCTATAGTGATCCCGAGGCAAAGATCATCGTTGCAGTTAGCCGTTATGCTGGTAAAACTGTACGAGGAGTTGCAAAGTGTCATCCCAATGATGAATTTGACATCGAGTTTGGAACAAAACTTGCGATTGCAAGATGTGAATTTAAAGTAGCGAACAAACGTGCGGATAGAGCATACAAGAAAGTCAATGAAGCTCAAATGGATCGTCTCAAAGCAGAAATTCATCTGCGTGATATGCTTGATTATCTGGACGGTGCCAATAAGGATCTTAAGATCGCCAGTGAGCTTCTTGAGGAACTTGAACAGAAGTAAGGAGTTATCTCATGTATAATGATTGTTATAGTACTTGTGGCATAGCCAATAACAAGTGTAAAAACAAGTATTGTAGTGCTAATCCAAACTATTCTGCTCCTGTAGCAAAGGCTAAGGAGAAGCAAGGTTCTGGAAAGCCTACTCATCGTAAGAGGGCAAGTATCCCCAAGTACGACCATCTGATGTTCAGCTACTTTACAAAGTAACATATAGAAAGACAATTACAGCAACAAGAAAATTTTCTTTTATTAGGGTTAAAAAGAATAGTTGTCTTGTAGATTAGATATCATGTGAAGAGAGAGGTAATGCTTATGATTACTAGTGCACTTCATATTGGAGGTAGACTCCAGACTTTCTAATCTAGTGCTGAGCAACACTATAAACTGTTCTTATGAGTAAACCGGGGGAGGTACTGAGATGTCCGGGTTATCAAAACCCTCCTTTTATAGGCCCGTAGTGTAAATGGCAACACAACAGACTTTGACTCTGTCGTAGTAGGTTCAAATCCTGCCGGGCCTGCCACTTACTGAGTCTCAAAGGTTTGAGGGGAGACAGTAAACTAATCCTTTCACAACAAAGTGATAGAAACCCTCCTCCTTTTCTTAAAAAATAAGATTGTATATAATAGATAGGAAATACACACACAGATGAATGAAGTTGTTTGGGTATCAAAAAACAGGCATGTAATAATTGCAGAAACAAACCCTATTTTTTCATACCAGGATAAAACATATTCAATATACAGAGAAAATTGGGACTACGGAAAATTTAATTCTACAGAGTTCTACAGTATAACATGGTTCTTTGAAAGATGGGAAGATACTTTAGAAGAAGCTATTAGATATGCAAATTTCATTCCGGACGAAGTATATAAAACTAATGTATGAATAATTGTATTATAATTTTAATATGTTGGGTAGTTTTTTCAGTTATACTTGTTGTCTGTGATAAATCTGGAGAAATTAGTTTTGAACATGATTTAGTATTTGCTATACTAACTGCCCCGATATCTATTCCTTTACTTTTAGTGCTAATTCCAGTTGCCTTTATAGTAAAGTTTTTTAATAAATATAAGAATAAGATTCACATTGATTTTCCAAGAAGACGCAGAAGGCGTTTTTAATAAATGCTCCTATAGTATAAAGGTTATTACAAGGCACTTGTAATGCTTAGATCTCCGTTCGACTCGGAGTAGGAGCTCCACTTGCGGATGTAGCTCAATTGGTAGAGTGTCGCCCTTCCAAGGCGAATGTTGCGAGTTCAAGCCTCGTCATCCGCTCCACATGGCCCCTTCGACTAGTAGGTCTAGGTCACAAGATTTTCAATCTTGTAACGGCGGGTTCAAATCCCCCAGGGGTCACCACAATATAGTTACGAATAGTCCAAGACAGATAAGTTAGTATCTTGAAACGAGAGGGTAAACTGCTTATCCAAACCAACGCCTGATAAGTGAAAAGCTGGACAGGGGGTAGTAACTATATTATATATGGGCAGGTAACCCAGCGGCGAAGGTAGCGGACTGTAAATCCGTGACAATAGAAACATCGGTGGTTCGAGTCCACCCCTGCCCACCATAAAATATGCCCCCGTAGCTCAGCTGAATAGAGCATGCGCCTTCTAAGCGCAGGGTCGCTGGTTTGAATCCAGCCGGGGGTGCCACCTGTATATCAGGGTAGGTAAGAGATACGCCTACTCCGGAGAAGGTATCTAAGGGAACTCGGATACAGAGGTTAAGCCCATAATGCGGTGACGAATAAAACTATTCCGCAGAGTGTGATATATCCTCAACGGTAAGGAGAGTTAAGCACACGGGTGTTCTAGACGCCTTTCCTTACGCCAATTTATCTGCCGCTAGGCCCGGACGGTAAGGGGTCCGATTGCTAATCGGAAGCCAGGTGAAAGTCTGAGAAGGTTCGACTCCTTCTAGTGGCGCCAATTAGATATAATGTATGCGGGTATAGCTCAGTTGGAAGAGCAAGCGACTTTTAATCGAGAGGTCGGCGGTTCGAATCCGCCTACCCGCACCAGCTGCACGAAAGTGCTTGCAAACTATAAAGAACTAATAGTTGATTTTTATTTGTTCTTATATTATAATTTACATGTAGAATAAGGAAGTACCTTAACTGGTAAGGTTGCCTGTTCGAGTCAGTGAAGTTACAAACGTAACTAAGTGGATAACCAGTAGTTCAACTCTACACTTCCCATTCTACCTCTGAAAAGTGAATATGGAAGAAAGGAAGATGTCTCATGTCTAAGTTTTGGAAGAACTTAGAAAGAGCTCTTACCCTATATGCGCTCGGTATGAACCCGGTAACTATGCGCTATATGAGTACTGATGAGGTTAGAGCTCTCTTGTATGACGATAAGGAGTAATTCACTTCTTATCGTAGTTGATGAGATATACTTCTAGGTATTTAAAAATTTAAGAAATATGGCCCCGTAGCTCAGAGGAAGAGCACGCGCCTGTTAAGCGCGATGTCGAGATATCGTAATTCTCCGGAGCCTCCAGTCCCTTGGGAGTAGGGAGGGTTGATAAACTCCATCGTAACGCGAAATGCCAGAATGTCGCGGCTAATGTCGGGAGCAAAACCGATGAGGAAGATTTCCGCCTCGCAGGAGTGCAAAAGGTGACGGAGACACGACACGCAACGAAATAGTGGTCGTCGTTTGTTAAATGGAAAACGTTAATATTCCATTACTGAGTTACCAGTCCAGGTAAGGTCAACTCAACCAACTGGTTATTTTAAGTATCCATATTAGACGGTCTAATGTAATTGTGCGCGTTCGGTTCGATTCCAGCGGTGTCCGAGTTCGACTCTTGGGCGCGCCTGGTGGCAATATCAATTACTACTTAAAAATGTTTATCGCCAATCCTTCCGATAACTGCGACAAGGAAGGTGAAGAAGAATCGCAGTTCTTCTAATAAGTGAGCAACGACTTACGGAGAGCGCCGGACACCTCGCCCGTTGAGGAGGGAAATATTGGGTGAATGTCACTATTCCCAATTACCAGAACATAAGGGCATATGGAATGGTATATGTGACGGTATTAGGCTTGAAATCCTAACGAGACATCGTGAAGAGTTCCGTTCTTGTGGTTGATGCTTTACCACTTGTCGAATAGTAGTAGCATACAAAGAGGAATGCTGTTAGACGTGAGGGGATGCCCGAAGTAGACGAAACAGTATGTGTACAGCCTCCGAGAAGTTGGGCACGAGACTTCTAATATAATAAACTATCTTATATACCATGTTGTATATAAGACCAAAGTGAAAGTATAACTTCCCTTTCTTTATGCGATCTTAGCTCAGTTGGTAGAGCAGCGGATCGATAATCCGAAGATCGTAGGTTCAAATCCTGCAGATCGCACCAGGAGCCGTTACGAACAAAATTTCATAGGACTATTAAACAAGTAGGAGTAATTAACCTAAACTATTTAATAACACCGTGATTGCCGATTGGGTCAGAGATTATTTGAGTTGCAACTTGTCAAATAATCGTAATCGGATGTGTAGTTGGCTGACTTCAAAGCCACCATATGCCGATGTGGTGGAATGGTAGACACGCTAGTCTTAGGAACTAGTGCCACATGGCGTGCAGGTTCAAGTCCTGTCATCGGTACCAAACAGGCTAAGCTGTATAATAAAGGACGCGAGTGGTTTCCTGCGGTGCCTTCTTAGCAAAAACGGGGAGAGAGACGGTTTGGTCCCATGAATAAACATGGAGTAGAGTAACACCAAATAACTTAGTAGACATATCGCATAGGAGCTCGTGAGGTATGCCGAAGTTACTCAATTATATGCCGAAATGGCGGAATTGGTAGACGGAGAGGTCTCAAAAACCTCTGCCATAAACGGCGTGTGGGTTCAAGTCCCACTTTCGGCACCAGAGAAGCGAGAGAATCTAATGAGTTAGTATTACGTACTACGGCTCAAAATTGGAGAAACAGATTTGCAATAATATCTCGTAAGGCACTTCTCACCACATTAAATTTAAGGAGGTACTGAAAGGGTAGTGAAAAAGTTAATCAAAGTATTTGTTGAAATTCTACTTCTTGCCTTGTGTTTTACAATTTTTGCCCCTTTAACTTTTGCTGATGTTGATGTACCAGAAATTCCTAATACAGAAGGTATGAATGTAGACGATGCAAATGCCTTGATTGAGAAGTATAATAGTGAAGTAGACAATTATAACTCTCAAGTTCAGGAAGAGTATGAGGATCAACTTGCTCAAACCACACTTCATAATAAAGAAGAAGATCAGAAGGTCGCTGAGAATGCAGAAGAGATTGCCTCAGCTGAACAACAGAATGCTGAGATTCTTGCAGATTATGAAGCGGCTAAAGCGGAAGCTGATGCAGTAAATGCACAAGAAGATGAGAAGGTAGAAGAGAGTCAGAAAGCTATAGAAGAAGCTAATGCTAAAAATGAGGAACTTTCTCAACAGATTGATGCAGCAGAACAGCACAATGCTGAAGAGGATCAGAAAGTTGAAAACTCACAGGCAGAACTAGCAATCATAGAGGATAAGATTGAAGGCGACGCTGATGTTGTTGAGCACCATACAGAAGATGCGGCAGACGCTCCTACTGATTGGTCTGACACTACTCAAGATGCCAAAACAATCTCTGTTATTTCGTCAGAAACTCCTACAGGAGATAAGATTTCTGTTATTAATATTCACACTTATATAGATGGCGATTCTATTAGTGGTAATCTGTATGAGAGTATAGATAATGATACTTTCAAGCTTTCTCCAGAGCTACTAAAAGATGCAGTTCTTGTTGAATGGGAAACAGTAGAAATTGATGTTGATGACACTGTAGTAATAGAGAGTGAAGCTAGTTTATTTACCGATAACACAATCAGACACGAAGGAAAAAATTATAGACTTCAATCTTACTATTCTTATTTCATTAGAAATATAGAAGGATATACTCAAGGCTATTGGCTTGCGAGTGGAATGGTTGCTATGACAGCAACAGATGTAGAATATGGTTGGGGATATGATTTTTCCACTGGCGAAGGTAAAGCTGGGGACACCTACACAATTCACTATGGAGAAACTGTAAGAAATGTTAACTATCTAGAAGATGGAGTATTAAAGACAGAACAGGTTACCGTTAGAACAACAGATGGTGACGCTCCTAAAAATATTTTTGCTTTATTTGTATACACCTTTACTAGGTTGTGGGAAGAGCCAGTAGAATATACTCCAGAGTATGTTGAAGTACCTACACTAGTTGATGTTCCTGAAGCATATGTACCACAGTATGTTAGTGTTGATCCTCCTACATATGTAACTGTTCCTGAAGTATATCAGCCTAATTATCTTGAAGCTCCAGATGAGCCGGTTCTTCTTACTAAGTTGGATTATCTAGCTCCAGTTGTCAATCCAGTTCCTACAGTCACACCAGCTCCCGTAGTTGAAATTGTAGAGTCTGAAGATCTTCCTGAGGAAGAAGAAGTAAAGAATATAGAACCCGACGTTGAAATCTACGATGACCCAGAGGTTCCTCTTGCGGATATATCTCAGTCTCCGGCTTGGGCATTGATTAACTTAATTATTCTTGTTTTAACTATTTTAAGTTTAATCAAACTTGGAGATAGAGGCTATACTGTCTTTAGTCCTATTTCTGTTATTAGTTCTTTAGTTCTATTCATACTCACTGAGAATGTATATAATCCAATGATAATGGTAGACAGATGGACAGTATGGATGATTGTTATTTTTGTAATTGCTATTCTATCAAGAGTATTTGCAAAGAAAGATAAGAAAGAATCCCTAGTAGAATAAACTATAATGCAGTTGGCAGTCTGCATAATTACTGCCACTATATAGTTCCGTAGTGAAGTTGGTGTATCACGCCTGCCTGTCACGCAGGAGATCGCGGGTTCGAGCCCCGTCGGGACTGCCAGCCAGTTGTAAGTTATCTGTAAAACTTTCTAACTCCATTCTGAGTTATAAGTTACGAACACATGAAGTTACGAACATGAGTCAGTTGGTTTTGAAATCCTCCTGTGATTGGATGGAGAGTACCCGCCATGGAAAAACACAACTTAAAGTGGTACGAAGTGGGTTAGCGTACACAAGGTTGATTACATACCTAAAAGTAGGAGTACTGATGACTTATTGTACTTAATATTCAGGGTTACAAATCCTACAAAGTAATCCGAAGAGGACAACTGCGTTAACAAAGTGTCATTTATGGGCCTGTAGCTCAGCTGGGAGAGCGCCTCGTTTGCACCGAGGAGGTAGCGGGTTCGAGTCCTGTCAGGTCCACCAAGAAACTTATTGGTATGGATTTTATGTGTTTGTTCCGCCAATAAGAAAAAAACACTTTACGCTTAGGAAAAGGTTCAAATGTTCCTAGCAAATAAACAATAGAAATCTCGCATAGTGAAAGCGTTCTAATAAGATTTCAGCGTATAATTCAGAAACAACCTTTCTTACTAATTAAGTAAAATATCTGGGTAGGTAGCACTATGGAGTGCGGGACAAAGTCCACCGCGGGAAGTTGGTTCGATTCCAACCCTATCCACCAGTGTGCGTAGCTTTGAGATCGTGCACAACAACGAAAAATCCTTCTGCCAAAGGTATTGCTACACAACTTTGGGGGTACGCGTTAACAAATAAACGTAACTAGTAGAAATATTAGTTACAAAATATTGCGGGGAGAATGAGTATTCACTCTGGCCTCATAAGCCAGATTCCGTGGGTGCGACTCCCACCCCCGCAACCAAGTAGCCCAACCGCGAGAACCTGTGGAGAATCACCCGAAGGTTTGCTTGCGGGAAGATACCTTGCAGTGGCGCCTGCGCCGTTTGTTAGTCAGGGTTGAGAATGTGATCGCGACACGAAGCAGAATTGCAAGGGCTTGTCTGCTCTACAATATAAGGAATAGTATATGATTAAAGGTTTGTATAAGTGTTTTGAGCACTGGCATAAAGAGGGCACTGTTTGGTTATATAGTGATCCTCATTTTAATGATGATAAAGATCTTCTTATTCCTTTTCCAAATAGACCTTCTGCTGAAGATCAGATTAAAATGATTAATAGTAAAGTTGGTCGAAATGACCACCTTATCATTCTTGGGGACATAGGCGATATTGAATGTGCTAAGAAATTGAGAGGACACAAAGTTCTGATTAAAGGCAATCACGATTTTGGTTTGTCAAACTATGAGGGCATCTTTGAAGAAGTATATGGTGGTCCTCTTATGATAAGTGAGTCAATTATACTTTCTCATGAACCTTTAGATATAAACTGGGCGTTTAATATTCATGGACACACTCATCTTCTAAGTAAAGTAAGACCAGGTCATTTATGCGTTTGTAGTGATGTTTTAAACTATACCCCCGTTAATTTCAATCAGTTTGTTAAATCTGGCAGATTGAAGGAGATAAGACCTCTACATAGATCAACAATTGATGAGGCAACTAAAAGGAAACAGAAAAGAAACAAGATTTAGTTGAATATAATGTCTGTTTACTATATAATGTTATATGTAAAACAATTTGACTGGCTTGAGAATTCAAATACTGTAACAGACAAATTTTATTTTCATATTCATTCAATGAATCCTGTAGGCGTTCAGAATATGCGGAATATTATTAAGCATAATGGATGGAAGGAACTATAACATGAAAACATATAATGAAAATTCTATGTTTGCTTACATCTATGGTAATCCTCATCAAACTAATATTCGTTATATTTCTAATGATAAGCTACTTCTACAAGAGATGGCAATGGATGATTATTTTGAATTTATGTATGAACATTGGTTTGTAGACTCATATTCTAATATTCATAATATACCTTGGATTGACCCGAAAATGTATTGGGATTGTTATGGTAACCAATCGAAACTTTATAATGTAATAGACATTTCTGATATATATATTTAAAAGAAGGTTGATTTAGCATGAAAATGTATGACAAGAAGTCCACTAATGTAGTTGAAGCTGTCGATTTCTATTCTGACGGTACTGTTCTTGTTTATGACCCAAATCTTGGTGCTAAACAGAATGGTAACGGTTGGGTTACTGTAAAGCGTAATCGTCTTATCCCTGCTGATTATGCTGAAATGTTTATTAGTGGTATGAGTAAGACTGAAAAGAATAAAATTAAACAACGGCTTACTCTTGTCAGTGCTTCGTGGGAAACCACAGACGGTAAAGTATTTGATCATCTTGACAACGCTGTTGAGCACGAAAAGGAATTGATAGAATCTGAAAACAGTTGATTTCTAATACAAAGACGCATACAGCAATATATTTAATGGTTAAAATTTTAGACTGTCAATCTGAAGTGATACGGTTCAAATCCGTAAAATACGCGTCTTGTTAATAATAGTTGATTTTAACATATTAGTTATATATAATATTCTATGTTAAATAAATATGCGTCCTTAACCCGAGCGGCCTTGGGACCTGTCTTGAAAACAGTGTGTACCTGATGAGGGTATGGGGATCGACACCTCAGGGGCGCGCCATTTAATAGATAATAAAACACTCACAGCATATATAAAAGGACATAAAAAGTGTTTTGAAAGGAAAGATAATATGAACTTTATTCATGAGATGAAAAAAACCAATGATATGAACACTCTTGTTTATACTGAAAATGGAGCTCTTGGGCATAAGAGTACGGGTAAGTATCTCCTTGACCTCAACTTCTCGGTCGCCTCTTTGCGTAGTATGAAGCCCGCAGAGATTTTTGAGAAGTTTGAAAATGCTTTCATCGAAGATCCTCGTTTGGCAATGCGTTGGCTCTTCTTCGCTCGCGATGTTAGAGGCGGTCTTGGTGAGCGTAGACTCTTCCGCATCTGCATGATGAACCTTGCTTCTAGTAATCCGGGCATGGTCAAAGCTCTTGTTACTATGATCCCTGAATACGGACGTTGGGATGATCTGTGGAGTCTTCTCGGAATTAACAAGGAAGTTGACGAAGAAATCTTTTCAGTTACTAACGATCAGCTCGTTTGTGATCTGAAAAGCTGTGACGTAGGAGAGCCTATCTCTCTTCTTGCAAAATGGCTTCCGTCCATCAATACTTCATCTAAGGAAACTCGTAACTTAGCTCACAAGTTTGTTAAGAAGTTTGATCTGACGGAGAGGGCATACCGTATTATGCTGAGTAAGCTTCGTAAGTATCTTAAAGTTACGGAAACTCAGATGTCTAGCGGCAACTGGGACAAGATTAAGTACGAGTCTGTTCCTTCTCGTGCCAATCTTCTTTACAAAGATGCTTTCATGCGTCATGATTCAGTTCGTAGAACTAAGTATCTAGAAGATCTGAAAAATGGTACTACCAAGATTAATGCTTCTACTCTGTTTCCTCATGACATTGTTCATATGTGTCGTAAGGATGATGAGTCAGTGGAGCAGCTGTGGAAGAATCTTCCTGATTTTGTAAAAGGAGATTCCAATACGATTGTTGTTGCCGATGGTAGCGGCTCAATGAATTGCCCTGTCGGTTCTTCTAACATTACAGCTTGGGAAGTTGCTCATGCTCTTGCTATTTACTTTGCAGAGCGTTGCTCCGGACCTTATAAAGATAAGTATATCACCTTCTCCGCGAGACCTCAGTTTGTTAATCTTAACGGAGGCACTCTATACAATAGTCTTTATATTGCTCGTAGACATAGTGAGTGCAGTAACACTAACATTGAAGCTGTATTTGATCTCATCTTGAATACAGCTATCAGAACTAATGCAAAACAGAGCGATATTCCTAACAATATTTTAATTGTTAGCGATATGGAGTTTGATGATGCTACTTATGGTTATTCTTGGGGACCTGATAAGTTCGACAGACCTTCGGAGACTCTCTTTGAAACCATTCGTCGTAGGTGGGAGAACGCTGGGTACAAACTTCCTCGGCTTGTTTTCTGGAATGTAAATTCTCGTACGGGCTCTATTCCTGTCACTGAAAATGAGCTTGGCGTTGCTCTTGTTAGTGGATTCTCTCCTGCAGTTTGCAAGATTGTCCTTAGCGGTAAGCTTGATCCTTACGGTGCTCTTGTTGATGCCCTTATGGATATGAGATATGATCCTATTGAGGAAACAATCGAGAGATTTATCTGATTTCTAATAGGGAGTACATTTTAACTACTCCCTTATATCCGGGCGTAACCCAGCTGGTAGGGTGCGTGGTTTGGGACCACGAGGCCGGGGGTTCAAATCCCTCCGCCCGGACCATAAAGACGGTTACAGCAAACTTAACTGGAATAGACTTTTAATCTATAATACCAAACCTCCCGTCTTGTTTTAGTTGATTTTTTGATTTATTATATTATAATAAATATGTAGAATAAAATATGCCTTGGCAGCTCAGATGGTTTGAGCTCCCGACTTCAAGAGATAGCTTAACAGGAAAGCAGCGTAGCTTTAGAAACGAAGATGTAAGTGCAATTCTTACTCTCTTGGCCAATAATCGGGTGATCGTTGGTTCGAGTCCAACCCAAGGCACCATATAGACATTGTAAGGATTGAAAGGTGTCAGCAATTGCAAGTTGCTATCCAGTTAATTAATAAGTGTATGCGGTTCACAACCGACTCACGTACCAGTAGTTAATCTTGCATAATACATACTGGTGGGAGTGAGCACAATTCAAACACTCGAAGGGTAGATAGGGGTAGGAGCTGTAATAGTGGTACAGCGAATGGCACACAGCGACCGATTAAATACTTAGGTCATTCCACTGGTGTGCGTGTAGAGTGCGAATTGTGAATTAGAAAGGATGTCACAGATGTACAGAATTACTTTCATAAGATTAGGAAATCATTATTACTGCACGGGATATCTTGGAAAGAACCCTGACAGAGGATTTTTTACAAAAGAGTTCCAAACTATCGAAGAAGCTGTTAAGTTCTGTGATAAACTTCCTGTTGAAGTTTACATTAAATCCTTAGATAACTTTACAAAGAAGGAAAGAATAGTTTTCAATAGAAAAAGACTTAGTGTCTGGAGACACAAGAATTCATTTTAAATTTAAAGGCTCATACAGCAATTCTTTTTTATAATGCTGACTGTTCATCTGCTAACTATAAAAACGAGCCTTGTACTTATGTTATTGTAAGACCCATACAGCAACTTATCTATTATATAATTATTGTAAATTATTGAATTAGATCGGAAATCGGGTCTTGTTTTTTAAAGTTAATAAAGACGCACACTGCAAATATTTTTATAATATTTGAAAGTTTTTGTACACCCTAAACTCTATACATCGGAAATAGTTAGATGGTAAGTAAGTTGAGTGTTCCGTTGTGGAGTATAAATTAAAGAACTAAGTCCTGCGTCTTGTTTTATATGCTGGTGTGGTGGAATAGGTAGACACAGCGGACTTAAAATCCGCTGGCCTTAAAAGCCGTGTCGGTTCGAGTCCGACCACCAGCACCACTATTATTAGAGTCGAGCAAAAGTCACAAGTGATGTTGGCCTAAAAAGGGTAACCGCGGCCTACTGAAACGTATGTCAGAGGAGATTTAGAAATTAAATACGAGTGATAGTATTTAGGACTCTTGTGTACTTCCGGTCTTGCTCGACCGGGCTCTAATAGTAGACCATTGGAGAAAGTCCTGCATAGAGGCGGCAACATAAAACTGTGTCAGGTCAGTTTTGAATAAGGCGGTCTATATGGCTACCTTATGTTTTTTAACTGACACAGTATGCGGGCGTAGCTCAGCTGGTTAGAGCACCTGCCTTACAAGCAGGGGGTCGATGGTTCGAGCCCGTCCGTCCGCACCAATACTGAAAACAGATCTTCTTAATCTTTTTTAAAGGAAATAAAATGAAGTTTAAAACATTAACAACAGAAGACTTTGAATTGGAAGAAAAGTTTCTAAGTCCTGCAGTTAGAGCAAAGAAATATCAGAAGCATGTAATAGATCAGAAGTCATTTGGTAAACATATGACAGAAGAAAATTATGAAAAAGCGGCTGATGATCTTGCAAATAGTAAAGTAGATTACAAAACAGTACTTGGATATAAAGCCTGTGACGATAAAGGTCAAGAAGCTTTTATAAAGTACAACACTAAGACAGAGGAGTATGTAGTCTATCATAGAGCACCTTCTGGAGAGCCTTTAATTGTTAGTTTCTATCATAGACCTCTAAGAGAGTTTACAGGAAAGAAAGCCTTAGAATATATTGATGAACTTCCAGATACGGAGTAACAAGGAGTTTAAAGATGACTATTGAAGATCTGAAGAAAACAAAAGAGTTCAGAGAGTATGGTTACACAATTGTTAAATGTCCTATTTGTGGTGAACCTACACTAGATAGATTCTGGATCTGTGATACTTGTGGTTGGGAGTTTGACGGTGCTATTCTTCCCGATCATTACTCAAGTGCTAATGGTTGTACTGTTAGCGAATATATTCATAAGTATAGAGTAAAACACAAAATTCCTGTCAATGAAATGAAGAAGGGTACAACTCAATACGGACTAGATTCAGGATTTACAAGAGGCACAGAAACAATTGAACCTCTTGTTACTGTTCAGATTAAAAGATGTTCAAATACTGCTATTCTTCCTACAAAGGCACATGAAGATGATGCTTGTTATGATATATATGCAGACTTGTGTGATAAATCTTTTGTAACTATTCCACCTCACACTTCTGCTTCAATCATGTCTGGGTTTAGCTCTTCTATTCCGAAAGGATATTTTGGAGCTGTATTTGCAAGAAGCGGCCTAGGTTGCAACAAAGGGCTTCGTCTAGCAAACAGTGTTGGTGTTATAGATTCTGGATACAGAGGCGAATGGAAAGTAGTTCTTCATAATGATAGTGATGAAGAAAGAATCGTATCACATGGGGATAGAATTGCTCAGTTTACTCTCTTACCTGTTATTGCTTCTGAACTAATTGAAACAGACGAGCTTGATACTACAGACAGAGGTTCTGGAGGCCTTGGTAGTACAGGGAATTAAATAGAATTAGTAAAGGCAGAAATTATCTGCCTTTATTTTTTTAGTTGATTTATGACGATTCTTATTATATACTATAATTGTAAATAAATTATAAGGAGTCGTAAACATGGTGTACTCATACTTCTGGTATATGACCAACAATAGAGATTACAAATTTGAATCCTATGAATTTGCTAAGCAGAATGGGTTCAAGGTCTCTGATTATGATCTTGCAATGAATGGTGTCGTCCGCGGATCTGATACTTATGACGCACTTGAGAATTTGTTTATGCTTATGAACAGTTCTCAGAATAATCATCCCGGTATTCGTTCAATGAGCGTTTCTGATATTGTTCTTCTTGGGCCTACTGACTCCGAAGGCGGTATTGAGGTTTACTACTGTGATGATGCTGGTTGGACTAGACTTGATTTTTGGGAAGACATGTAATATATTTATAAGGAGATAGCATAATGAATAACAAAGTAATCGGTAACATTATTGAAACGGCTCGTACCTACAGTCGTACATTCGGGGCATTTGTTGTAGTATTCAAAGACGGAACGACCTTGAGTTGTAGGACTCCAGAAGAGTGCAGAAAAGGAATTGAGTCCCTTTATGCTATTAAATCAGATCCTGACAGGTATCCCGAGATCAGTACCATCAAACTTCCAGAAGAAGGCGGAACTCATTACTGGCTTAGAGAAGCGCCTTAACATAGAGGAGGAGTGTTGTTAATGTTCTTGCATATTGTTGCAGTAATTCATCTTGTAATTTTTATCATAGATTTTGTACTTGCATCACTCATTTCTCTAATTGTCAAGTCAAGATTGAGCAGAGAGTACGGAAAACTCAATATAGAAGAAAGTTCTATTTCTGAAAAGATTCTCGTTTATCTTAGATTTACTGTTTACGCACTTCTTCCTATTACCAATGTTGCTATGTGTTATGGTATGCTCTTTAAAACAGATGAAATTGTTTCGACAAGTATAAATAAGATTATTCAGAAATCAGATATAAACAGATGATAATATATATTGTTGTGTTTATTATAATCTGGGCAATTATGTTCCCTGTTGTAGGATCAAGTACTAACTCAGGATATGAATATGAAAATCTGAATAACGAAAAAGTAACTTTAATTGTTTCTTTCTTCCTTGCACTTCTTGTAACTGCTTTCATATACTGTGCTGTAAATAAGGTGTATTAAAATGATTGATAAATTTGATGGAGAGTATAGTTTTTTAAGTAATTTTTATTATTCTCCTATTACTCCATTCAAAGATAATATTGAGTATCCAACTGTTGAGCATGCTTTTCAGGCTTGTAAAACTACTGATATTTCCATTAGGAAAACTATCGCCCATCAACCCACTCCTGGTAAAGCAAAAAGGATTGGTCGTCATGTAGTTCTGAGAGATGACTGGAAAGACATCAAAGATCAAGTTATGTATGATGCTTTAAAAGCAAAATTTAGAAATCCTGTTTTAAGAAGAAAACTGATTGCTACAGGAGAAGAAGAACTTATAGAAGGAAACTGGTGGGGCGACACTTACTGGGGTGTATGTAATGGGATTGGAGAAAATCATCTCGGTAAGTTACTCATGCGGATAAGAGAGGAAATTAAGTCTCAAATTAGTTGATATGTGTTTATTTTTACCTTATAATATAAGTGTAAAATAAATAAGCGAAGGAGATATCAACGATGAGTTACGAGAGCAGGGTACTTGTTATTGACAGAAAGAAAATTTCTGAGACCGAGGCTATTGGTCAGGAACTCGCTCGGTTTGATCTGGCCTGCATGGGATATGACAAGTTCAATGGAAAAGAATTCACCGAGCTGTTTTCCACTCCTATTGACTTTAACCTCTATGTTAATCAGAGCGATGAGGTTGTCGACGACAGCTTCTATCGTGAAGATTGCTACGGTAAGCACTGCAACTTCACAAGAGACATTGACGAAGTTATTGCCTGGCTCGAAGAGTCTCAGAAGAATGAGCCCTATCGTCGTGCTGAGATGCTTCTAAACTTCTTGAAGCTGTTCAAATATCAAGTTGGTCAATTTAATGACATTTGCCTTGTTCACTACGGATACTGATAGGAGGTAACTAAAATGACGAACGAACAGATAGAACAGAGAAGAGAAGAAGTTAAGAAAATTCTTCAGAATCTTAAGAACAGAGCAAACAATGTGTGGTTAGTTTGTTGTATTTGGGAGTCTCCTATGACTGGTGGACTTGACCACAGGGAAGGATTTTTCATAGACTATATAGAAGCTAGGTGGTTTGCTCAAATGCTCGAAGATACTTATGGACCTAAGAAGTTTAACTTCACTCATGAGGTCTACTTCTTCCGTACAAATAGTTGATTTTAGTCTTATTTCATATTATAATAAGTCTGTAAATAATAAAAAATAAAGGAGCGAATTACAATGCCTGCTAATGTTGAGTCCCTTTTCTACACCTCCAATGAACAGAATGGAAGATTTGTCCCCTGGCACGGTCTTGGTACTCCGGTTCAGGAAGCATTGACCAGCGAGGAAGCTATTGAGAAGGCCGGCCTGAACTGGACGGTCGAGAAGAAACCGATCTACAATGAGAATGGTAAGGAGATCCCGAAGTACTTCCGTACTGCTCGTAGCTCTGATAACAGCACTCTCGGTATTGTATCTGGTCGGTACAAGATCGTTCAGAACTCTGAAGCGTTCAGCTTTACTGACGGTCTCATCGGTGAAGATGTCCGATATGAAACTGCTGGTAGTCTTAACGAAGGTCGTAGAGTTTGGCTTCTTGCTAAACTTCCTGAGAAGATGATCCTCGGCGATAAGTTCGACACTTATGTCTGTTTCACTAACACTCATGACGGAACGGGTTCTGTTCAGGTATGCCTGACTCCGACTCGAGTAGTGTGCAGCAACACTCTTAACCTTGCACTTAGCGAGGCTAGCAGAAAGTGGTCTACTCGTCACATCGGTAATCTTGAGCAGAAGATGGAAGAGGCTCGTAGGGCTCTTGAGTTGGCGGATGCTTACATGGAAGCCCTGAACAGCAAGGCTCAGGTCCTGTCGGATGTCAAGGTTTCTGATGCAGAAGTTGAGGTCATGTTTGACTCCATCTTCCCTGTGAACACTGAAAAGGATACTGCTCGTAAGATCAAGAATGTTGAGTATCTGAAGAATGCTTTCTTCAAGTGCATGCAGGCTCCTGACATCGCTCAGTTCTCTGGAACTGCCTGGGGCGTGATTAACGCGATGACGGACTTCGCTGATCACACTGCTCCTATTCGTCTTACCGACAGCTATCAGGAAAACAACTGGGGAAAGATTATCGGCGGTCACCCTGCAGTGGATGCTATGTATTCTCTGCTGACCGCCAAGGTCGCCGCCTAAGGAGGGAATGAAGATGTCTGATCGTCCTAAATCTACTATTTCAACAAATCTTGTCCTTGTTATGATGGCAAACCTGGGAGTTGTTATTGATAGGTTCGAGCTGGACGATCAAGGCACTCCATTCTATCTGTCCTTTAGTTATCCTTCTAGCTCTGAAAAGAAAGACAATGACGGTAATGTTCTTGAAGGAAGTTTTCTCGGTGCAAAGATTTCAGAAATTGCACGAAGAATGTTCCCGCCTCCCGCTACTGTTGAAGTCTTTGAAAGGGAGGATGAGTGGACAGAGGAAAGATCTTCCTTTGCTCGAAAGTTCCTCATCCAGTCTATTATTCAGCAGGGTCAGGATTTCAATAGTTATATCTTTCAGTGATAGTTGAATATTTAGTTAAAATACTTTATAATATATATGTAAAGAGGACCGGGGAGAACGCAGGATAGAAATTGGGACTTGCCAGATGACCCTCCTCCCCTCCTCTTTAACAAACTTACGGAAGGTGCGTACATACATATGCCTAGAGGTAGACCGAAGGGAAGTAAAAATAAGAGTACTCTTATGAAGATGAATCTTCTCGATGATGCCCCTGAGAAGACTACAGAGGAGACTCCTGTTGTTCAAGAGGAAAAGAAACCTGAAGTTAAGAAAGAGTTTACCTCAAAGTACTCTTACTGTTGTGATGTATGCGAAAAAACTTTTCCCGGTTCCCCTAATCCAGTTGATTTTATGAGGATTACAGGAAAAGCAGATTACTATAGAGAGTCTCGTAGTACGAAACTCTATATATGTAATAATTGTGCACTTGAGCTGAGCGACGTGGTGGATCGTTGGCTTCTGAAGAAAAATCCGAAACTTAGAAAGTTTCCTGTATATGAGGTAGCAGATGAAAAGAACGTATCTGACATTTCCTGACGATGTTAAGTATCTTGCTTGGCTTATTCCTAGTGAGCTTTCACTTGTATCTGCACGAATGCCCGACGCCAAGCAGGTTCCTTGCACGCTTAAGAATATGGGCGATGGATCGGTTGTTCTTTCAGCAGAAGGCTATCATAGTGCAACTTTTGTTGATAAGCACTTTGAATTTTTACTTTACTGTGGAGATGTTGTTAAACTAGAAAATGGATAAACTACTATTACATGCTTGTTGTGCTCCGTGTAGTATCGCAATCTTAGATGAGTATTCTAAGTATTTTGATATTACTCTTTATTATTATAATCCAAATATAACTAATAAAGAAGAGTATGATAAAAGAGCACAAGAGCTTTTGAGTCTTGAAAAAATATACCCCGTTAAGGTTGTTATTGCAGAATTTACACCTGAAGTATTCTACTGTTCTTGCTCTAGTATGAAAGATTCCCCTGAAGGTGGAAGACGATGCAGGGTTTGCTATAGCATGAGACTTTCTGAAGCAGCACTATATGCAAAAGAGAATAATTTTCCGTATTTTTCAACTACACTTACTTTAAGCCCATACAAAGATTCTGCTGTTATAAATAGTATTGGGACACAGTTGGGAGGAACTGTGGGCGTTATGTATATGCCTTTTGATTTTGGATATCTGTTTCCCAGATCTTTGGAATTATGTAAAAAGTATAATCTTTACCAGCAACAGTATTGTGGGTGTGAGTATTCTAAACAGTAGTTGATTCTCTTTAAATTTTACACTATAATATAGATGTAAAATAAATTACGGAGGATGTACAGATGACTTACGATATGATTACTGAGGCACTTAATACTATCCATCCTGGATCTTTTGTTCGTATTGGTTATCATACAGAACTTCCTCTGAAATCAGCATTTGTTAAAGAAGGATACAAGATCATTCGTACTAGCGAAACTACTGTTCGCACAGGTATTAACTACTGGAATATTCAGTATGTTAGAAATGAGCGTGCTAATCGTTCCGAACCTGCTCGTTCCCATATCAGCCACATCGTTCCTGTGATCAAGAATAAGATCTATAAGAACGAAAATACTCAACAGATGTACCTCAGAGTATTTCCTACTGTTAAAGGAACAAACAAGATTAGCACTTACCTTTTCATTAAACCTGATGGTTCGGTCAGGATGACGAATACTCTTGACTCAGATATGAAAGAGATGGTTCGTGATTCTTACTTTAGAAAATCTTCTTTCAATCCGATTCACATGATTAGACTTGACAATATTTTCCGTATTGGAAAATATGGAGTGTTGTGCTAATATGTTATATTACTAATAGGCCAGATTAGAAATAGTCTGGCCCTTGTATTATATATTGAATAAACTTAAGGAGGAATACTTACAATTATATGAAGTATAGTGTTTATTGTGCAGGTCCAATTTTCTTTGAAGGAGATTATTATCGCAGTAAGGTGTGGAGAGATAAACTTCTCGAAGCATTTGGTGATAAACTAGACATGTATTTTCCTGTTTTCAATACTGATATAAATGGAAAGATTGGAAAACGCAAGTTTGCAGGATCCAAAGAGATTGCAAAAGCAGACAATGAAAGATTAGATAATACTGACATTCTGATTGCATGTATTGATGGGGACGTTTTGCCTTCGGGTACCTGCACAGAGATTGGTATCTTTAGAGAAAAAATTAAAAGAGGAGACAATAAGTGCTTGATTGGAATATGCACCGATACAAGACAGTGTTTCCTTACTCATAGCGAAGCAAAGGACAAAGGTGGCGCTTCCTCTCTTGGTGAGCAACAGTATTCTTATCAGAATCTCTACACTACAGGTTGTATTAAAGAAGTAGGTGTTCTAGTAAGTAATATTGATGAAGTAATTGACGAAATTAAGAAATGGATTTCTAAACAAGAAGAGGTAAAAGTACTTCCTGGACAGATGTGTTTTGAAGATGTCTGTGATGAATGTAAACTTGTATAAGATGAGGTAAGTAAGTTATATGCTTTATAATGTAAAAGATAAAGTTCCTTTTTTCAAGATGTTAGCATTCGGATTTCAGTTGCTACTTTCTGTTTTTGTTGCAACTGTTCTGATTTGCCAGATATGCGGAGTTTCAGTTAGTGGAGGACTTTTTGGAGCAGGTCTTGCTACAATTGTTTATTTAATTGTTACTAGATTTGAATCTCCTATGTATATTTCCAATAGTGGTGCATTTGTAGCTCCTGTGTTGATTGCACTATCTGTTGGTGGATATCCTGCAGTTGCACTAGGAGGACTAGTGACATGTATCATATATTGTTTGTTTGGATTTATTTTTAGTAAAGTTTCTGTAGAAAGCATCTATAAAGTATTTCCTAAAACTCTGATTGGTTCAGTTACTATGGTAATTGGTATTACCTTGATGGGATTTATAGCTACATATGTTCAGATTGACGGAGTAGTTAATATGTGGGGAATGAGTGTAGCACTTGTAACACTTGTTGCTATTGCACTGTTTGCACACTATTCAAAAGGAATGATGAAAACTATTCCGTTCCTTTTGGGTCTGCTTGTAGGATACATATATGCTTTGGTACTTACTGTAACAGGTATATATTCTATTGTAGATCTTTCATTGTTTAATAATATTACACTTTTCTCTATGCCAGATTTTGCTTTCTTACACTGGTCCATTAAATCGTTCAATATCCTTTCTATTGTTATACTATATGCAGCCTATACAGTTAGTGCAATGATGGAAGCACTGAGCGATCATGCTGCACTTGGGAACATCATTGGTCAGGATCTTTATAAGAAGCCTGGGCTAAATCGCATCTTCTGCGGTGAAGGTGTTGCTAACTTAGTAGGTTCTGTATTCGGAGGTCTTGGAACTTGTAGCTATGGTGAAGGTGTAGGCTGTGTTGGAGTTAGCAAAGTAGCAGCTGTTAGAGTTACACTTACTGCAGCACTTATGATGATTTTCCTTAGTGTCTTTACTCCAGTTCAAGCATTTATTGCTTCAATACCAAGCTGTGCGTTTGCAGGAGCAGCAATTATCTTGTATGGTTACATTATGAATAGCGGTGTCAAGATGCTACAGCAGGTAGACCTTAATAATCAGAAAAATCTTCTTATCGTATCAATTGTTGTGTCAGTTGGCGTTAGTGGTTTATTTGTTGGAGGCGGAAACTTTACAATTTCAGGAACTGCACTTGCATTAATTGTAGGAATTGTACTTAACTTTATTCTAAAGGACGGATAAGATGGGATACAGACAATATATTTTTTCAGTAGAAACTTGGTTAGTTGATGAAATTAGAAAATGCAAAACCGAAGACGAATTCATTAAAACTATGCAAAAGTTCCGTAATGATTCTGTAGAATATGATGGTGTTGATGAAACGTATTACTTCCCCCTTTATCGTTTAGGTGAAGAACTATACGAGTTTGGTAAGTATTGGGAAAATTCAGACGAGATGTATAAACATGGTGACTCATTATTTACAAGCGATGAGCTAAATGAAAAATACGAAGATTACGGAGCAATTGTACTTGACGAAGAAGGTCTTCTTTGTGCCATCGAATGGTATAGGTCACATGTAGAGAAAATGTATGAAGATCTTCTCTCAGAAACTTCTACAAATGAATGGGACACTAGACCTCAGTTTGATAGACTGAAAGAACATGTACAAGATTATCTCTATTGGTGGAAGAATACTGGACCCGGAAATCTTAATAAAAAAACTGACTGTATTGTTAACTCATGGTTGTATGAGCACGGGTATTTTGAACTTGTTCGTATTTACAAGACATTTGATTGGGACAATAACTCATTGATTTTTCTTGGCTGGTAAAAGTTGATTTACCAGCCATTATACTTTATAATATTACTATAAACTACAGAATTACAGAAAGGATAATACAGATTTATGTATTCATGGGATGACTATTATGAACCGTCTGAGTTTGAAATTCAAGTAGAAGAACTTAAACAGTCCATTATAGAAAATGTTAGAGATGAGATAAAGAACAAAATCGACTCTCTTGAGAAAGAAAATGCAGAATTACAAGAAGTAAAAAAGAATTGGAAACAACTCAAAGATGAACACGACAAAACAATGCGTGAACTTCGTTTTAAAACAGAAGTCGCAGAAAGAGAAGCAAAAAGATTAAGAGCTAAAGAGATACTTGATTCAGTTTCTTCTATAGGATACAGAGTTCATTATGAATATGTAAAGCTTCCTAAATGTGATAAGTGTGACGACCAGAGATATATACACTTCATTTCACCTCTCGGTCGCGAAATGAAAGAAAGCTGCACCTGTAATCAAGGCTACAAAGTTTACTCTCCTGAGGAAGAAAAACTTATATGTTTTTACGCTACTGAAACTATAAACAGTATGTATTATTCCTGTACTGACAGCGACAGAGATAGGTGGGAACTCTGTTCTGATGTTTATAAAGAGTTACCTGACAATCTTGAAAAAATAAATGAGTATAGAGCAGTCTTTATAAACAAAGAAGATTGTCAGGCATACTGTGATTGGAAAAATAACATTGAAAAGAATAAACAGAGCACAATTTAGGAGAAAATATGAGATATAAAAATATTCAATTAGACAAGTGTCCCTTCTGTAAAGGAGAAGCTGAGATGTTTATTTCAAGAGAGCTTGGAGTTGATTATTTTCAGGTAAATTGTAAACTTTGTTATGCAAGAGTAGGGTATCCTGTAGAGACACAAGAAGAGGCAGCAGCCTTATGGAATTTTAGAAAGTAATAATTATTAACATAATGAGCATAAGTAAAGAAAAAAGACAGAAAGTATATCAGAAATATAACGGTCACTGTGCGTATTGTGGAAGAGAGATCGAATATAAAGACATGCAGGTTGATCATTTCATCCCACAAGAGATGGAGCCAGTTGTTGTCGCTGGTAATTTTCCGGGCCTTGACAGCATCGACGACTTTCAGAATCTTATGCCAGCCTGCCGGACGTGTAACCACTATAAACGAGCACATAACCTTGAAACCTTTCGCCGATACATTGAAGAGATTCCAAAGAAGCTTAGAGAGAATTACATTTATAAGATTGGTGTTCTTTACGGCAATATCATTGAAAATGAAACTCCTATAAAATTTTATTTTGAACAAAAAGGTGAAACAGAATTATGAAGGTACAGATTAGAAAATGTGTGTTTGAAACAAACTCTAGCTCTACACACGCAATATGTATTAGTAAGAAAGATCTTAATACAGCTGATCTACAAGGAACAACAGTTATCTTTGATTGCGGAAGATTTGGTTGGGAGGTAGAAACATATAAAGACATTTATAGTAGAGCCTCTTATCTATATCAAGCAATACTTGACATTAACTATGATAATCCTGAAGAACGTTCTAAAGTTCTACGTTGTATTAATGACACACTGTATGAATACGGTATAGCCTGTTATTTTATACCGCCAAAAACAGACAGTTGGGGATTCAATGAAGGCTATATTGATCACGCCTTAGAAACTAAAGAGTTTGTAGACTCCGTACTTCAGAGTAAAGAAAGACTTATCAGATATCTATTTGGCGATTCCATTATTTTTACAGGTAACGATAATGATGATGAACCTCTTCCGTTAGACACAATTTCGGAAAATGATTATGAAATATACTATAAAGGAAACTAAGGAGACAGTAAATGAAAAGACAGATTAGAAGAAATGTATTTGAGACAAATTCTAGCTCTACTCATTCGATTACTATTTGTAGTGAAGAAGAGTGGGAAGGATTCAGGGACGGTAAACTTGCTGTAAATGATGCAGGAAAGTTTATGCCAGTAGAAAAATTAGTTCATAATCCAGATTATGACGAAGAGTATACTGGGAGACTCATTGACCCTGCCGATAGCTCTTGGGACAATGAATATGAAAACTACGAGAGTTATTTCAATGATGAGTATCTTGAGGGCTATTCCTACAATTATACTACAAAGAGTGGAGATAAGATTGTAGCTTTCGGTAAGTACGGTCATGATTAATTTCTGATTATGTATAGTAATGCCTTAGTAGTTAGTTGATATTTAGCTACTAAGGCATTATAATGTAATTGTAAATAGGATATAAAGGTAGTGATTGAAATGAAGGCGACCTTTATAGGCGTAAGTTACCAAAGAGAAGGTAATTGGAATGTTAAGTATCTCGAGTATGAGTACAGAGGACATAACTACTTTGTAAGAGATGCGGGGTGGATGCCTTCTGCTTTTGATGAGACCTTATATCTTCAGCACAAAAGAGAACAAGAAAGAATTGACAAAATAATTGAAGAACAAAATATATCTGATACTGCTGTAAACTATGAAGACACAGCTGAATATGCGTTAGATATGTTATTTGATTACTGGGAGAATGGAGAATAATTAGTATGCCAAAGATTCTTGGTAAGTATATTAATGGAAATGAATTTGTAACCATCTATGACGATGGAACTAAAATTCGAGAAACCGAAGACGATGAATTCCGTCCTGCATATGCAGAAAATATGGACATTAAGATCTGTAATAGATGTAGTCAGGGCTGTGCATTTTGTCATGAAGGTAGTACTCCTGACGGTGAAATTCCCGATCTTAATGATGCTTTTATCAATACTCTGCATCCTTATCAAGAAGTAGCTCTCGGAGGCGGAAACGTTCTAGAGCATCCTGACCTCTTGAACTTTCTGTATCGTCTTAAAGACCAGAAAGTTATTACAAACATTACTCTTAATCAGAATCATTTCATGTCGAATATTGAAACAGTACGATCTCTTATCAATCAAAAACTTATCTATGGTCTTGGCATTTCTTTAACTGATCCTAATCCTCAGTTTATTGAGACTGTAAAACAGTTTCCTAATGCGGTAATTCATGTTATCAACGGAGTTGTTCGTGTTGGCGACTTAAAGAAACTTGCAAATAAAGACTTAAAGATTCTTATTCTGGGATATAAAGAAATTAGAAGAGGAAAAACATTCCTGCTTGACCATCTTCCCTCTAATTTTTATAATAGAGACGCGTTAAGAGAAGCACTCCCTGTTATTGTTAAGGACGGATGGTTCAACGTAGTTAGCTTTGACAATCTTGCTATTGATCAGCTCAATGTCAAGAGTCTCCTTTCTGAAGATAAGTGGAATGAATTCTATGCAGGAGATGACGGAACAATTACTTACTATATTGATATGGTAAAGAAACAGTTTGCAGTTAGTTCAACTTCCCCGATGGACGAAAGATATCCTCTTCTAGATAGTGTAGATGAAATGTTTAAAGTAATTCAAGAGAAGAAACAACTTACAAGAGTATAAATAATTCATAAAAGAATATTAACACTGTATAATAGCTAAGATTTTCATCTTAGCTATTTTTTATTTATAAGAACAACTATGTAAGTAGTTGTTTATTTATATTGTGCTATATTTATATAATAAATTGTATATATTATACTGAACAAAGAATGTTTTTAACAAATAACAAACTACTGAATACATTGTATTGATGTATATATGTAAATAGGAGGTTATAGGAATTGCTTACAATAGACACAGTGGATAAAACAAAACTCCTATTAACTCGCGGAGATGACGGCTATGTTGAGCTTCCAATTTTTCAAAGAGTTTTAGACAAGTCTGTCCCAGAAAAATACCGTTACGTAAAATATCTAGTAGAAGAAGGAGACACAGTCAGTGTTCAGGTCAGAACGGAACCTGTTGTAAATGAAGATACTTCTACAGACCAAACACTTGTATTTGTAGGAGATATTAGTATACAAGACGGTGTTCCGGTATGGCATATTACTCACAATCAATCTGAAATTGACTGCGATACATATTACTGGGATGTTCAGATAGTAATGAGTAACGGAGCAGTTAGTACATATAATTCGGGCTTATTACAGATTCTTCCTGAGGTAACAGTGTGAATCCAGAATTAGTTGGGCAGTTAAATATTATCGCTCAAGTAAAGGGCGGAGAGTTAAACACCATCTCGCAACTTGGAGGTGGTATACTTACCTTGCCCGAAACATTTAACGATGTTGGTATTGAATCCATTGTCTTTAATGATGATGGTTCAATGACAATTATACTAACTGACGGGACTTCTTATACCTCGCCTTCTTTGATTGGTCCTGGTATTGCACCAGGAGGTACTACGGGTCAAGTACTTGCTAAAGCTACAGATGACGACTACAATACAGAGTGGGTTGATCCCGGAATGGCGGACATACCCATCGCTACTACGGAGACATTGGGCGGAATAATTGTCGGAAGTGATCTGCTCATAACTGAGGAAGGTGTATTGTCTATTGACAAAGCAAACTCTATGTATGAAGACAATACAAAACCAATTACGGCAGCAGCAGTATATACGGAGATTGGAAATATAAATGCTGCTTTAGCAACTATATAAAGGGTATGAGATATGAGTACACAAACTGAAATTAGCAGATTATCTAGTGCGAGAAACACTATTAGAGATAAACTTATTGAATTTGGTCTTGCAGCAAGTACTGATAAACTTGACGTATTGGCTACAGAAATTGACGGCATTGTTTATAGAGGGGCTGTTTCTGCATCTGTTCAAGAAGGCGACACATATACAATCCCAGCCGGTTATCATAACGGATCTGGTACAGTACAAGGTGTTGCCGGTGGTGGTAACTACAGCTTACAATCTAAGTCTATTACTCCTACTAAATCACAACAGAGCGTAACACCTGATAGTGGTTATTATGGCTTGTCTGGAGTTACAGTAGCAGCAATTCCTGAAGCATATCAAAATGTTTCTGCTGTTACGGCTACAGCTTCTGATGTTCTTTCACCAAAAGTTATTGTTGATGCAACAGGTGCAACAATAACTGGTACAATGGCCAACAATGGCGCTGTTTCTCAGAAATTAACAACTTCTACTACAAGCTATACAGTACCAGCTGGGTATCATAACGGAAAGGGTTCTGTATTTATTGAAACAGAAACTAAAACAGTTACACCCAGTACCTCTTCACAAGATGTAACTCCTACAACTGGAAAAGTTCTGAGTAAAGTTACTGTTGATGCTATTTCTGATAACTTTGCAGATACAACTGGCGATGATGCAGTTGCAGCAAATATTCTTTCTGGAAAGAAAGCACACAGTTATGACAGTACAGAGGAAGCGGCAGTTGCTGTAACCGGTACTATGCCAAATAATGGTGCCGTTTCTAAAACATTAGACGCTACCACAAATAACCAGACTTATACAGTTCCTCTTGGCTATCATGACGGTACAGGTACAGTTGGTATTGTTTTAGAAACAAAAACAGCTACACCTAGTACATCAAGTCAGAATATTATTCCAACAGCAGGTAAAGTATTAAGTAAAGTAACAGTTAATGCTATTCCTTCTAATTATAAAGACACAACAAATGTAGACGCAACTGCAGCAGATGTCCTAGAAGGAAAAACTATTGTTACAAGTACCGGTGAAGTAGAAGGTACAATGCCTAACAACGCTGCTGTTTCTAAAACACTTGATGCTACTAAAGACAATCAATCATATACTGTTCCAGCAGGATATCATAATGGTAGCGGAGAAGTTAATATCGTTCTTGAGACAAAGAGTGCAACGCCTACCACTTCTTCTCAGACAATTACACCTACTTCAGGAAAAGTACTTTCTGCAGTAACAGTTAATGCTATTCCTGCAAAATATGGTGATACAACCGGTGATACAGCAGTAGCTGCAAACTTGTTAGCTGGGGCTACTGCACATACTATTGTAAATGGAACTGCTACAAAGATCACCGGTACAATGGTTAATAACGGAGCTATTGCAGGAACAATTGATGGTTTAACTACTACAAGTTATACAATTCCAGCTGGCTATACTTCTGGGGGATCTGTTAGCTTAACGGACGACATCGAATTAGCACTAGCAGCAATCTAAGAAAGGAGATGTGTTTATGAGCATCTCTTCACAAATTACAAGACTTACTGAAAATGTTTCTGATGCTCTTGATGCTATCCAAGCAAAGGGTGTAGAGGTACCAGCAGGTTCAAATAGTGATGATTTAGCTACTCTTATATCATTGATTTCAACAGGTGGTGGAGGAGTTGTTGTTACAGAGACACCAGATGAGCACGGAGGTACTATTGTAGAGATTACAGGAGAAGAATTAGTTCTTCAATCAAAATCTGCTACACCAAGTACTTCCTCTCAGCTTATTCAACCTGATGAAGGTTATAATGGTTTGTCCTCTGTAAGGTTGAACCCTATTCCTAGTGAATATATTATACCTACTGGAAACAAAACACTAACTGAAAACGGATCTAATATTGATATAGCACAATATGCTACTGTCACTGTTGATGTTCCTTCTTCAGGTGGAGGAGGTACTTTACAAGAAAAAACAGGAATTGTTCCTACAGAATCAAGTCAGACAATTTCTCCTGACGAAGGTTATTATGGTCTGTCTTCTGTTCAAATAGATGGTATCAGTAGTACATATGTTGGATCAGGAGTAAGTAGAAAGTCTAGTTCTGATTTGACAGTTTCTGGAGCTACTGTAACAGTTCCGTCCGGATATTATGCCGCTCAAGCAACTAAAACAGTTAGCTCGGGAACAGCGGGAACACCAACTGCCTCTAAAGGTACTGTTACTAATCATTCCGTAAGCGTTACACCTACAGTAACAAATACTGCAGGTTATATTTCTGGCGGCACAAAAACAGGTACAGCTGTAACAGTTTCCGCATCTGAATTAGTTTCAGGAACAAAACAAATTACAGCAAATGGAAGCAATATTGATGTTACTAACTATGAAAAAGTTACTGTTGCTGTTCCTGGAGACAGTCCTTCTTTACAACAGAAAGTAGGAATTGAGCCCACAGAAAGTGACCAAACAATAACATTTGATGAAGGTTATGACGGACTAGAATCAGTTCAGATAAATGCTATTAGTTCAAGTTACATTGGGAGTGATGTTCCACAGAAGAGTAGTTCTGATCTAACTGTTTCAGGTGCAACAATTAATGTTCCTTCAGGTTATTATTCTGAAGCAGCTTCAAAATCAGTTTCTGCTATGACACTGCCTACGTCAACTTCTTCAAGTGCAAGTAGTGGTTATACATCAAAAGCAACTGTTTCAAGAAGTACATCAGATCAGTATATAAATATACCAACTGGTTATAATAGTTCCGGTGCATACTATAAAATAAATGCTGTTCCAAACGGGTCTGTAACTGCCCCTAGTACAATCAGCGGATCAAGTGCAACTGTTTCAACAGGTACAAATACATTAACATTATCAAAGTCTGTTAGTGTAACACCAAATGTTACTACTGCTGGTTATGTATCTTCAGGAACCGCAGGAAATAGTACTGTTAGTTTAACGGCATCAGTAACTACACAAGCTGCTAAAACAGTGACCCCAACAGAAAGCGAACAAACAGCTGTTGCATCTAATGTATATACAACTGGTGTAGTAAAAGTAGGGGCAATCCCTTCTACATATGTAGGTAGTGGAATAACAAGTAGAAGTAGTTCTGATTTGACTGTTTCCGGAGGGACAGTAACTGCACCCGCGGGTTATTATTCGTCTAGTGCAAGTAAATCTGTTTCTTCCATGACTCTTCCGACGAGTGCTTCAAGTAGCGCTACAAGTGGTTATACTTCAAAGGCTACGATAGGAAGAAGTACCTCAAACCAATATATTAACATACCAGCAGGATATAATAGCTCTGGAGCTTATTATTTAATAAGTGCCGTTCCAAATGGTTCTGCAAAAGGTCCTTCTTCGTTGTCTGGAACTTCTGCTACAGTAAGTACTGGAAATAATACGTTAACACTAACAAAAACAAATGTTACAACTACACCTACTGTAACAGCAGGCTATGTGTCAGGTGCCACAGCTTCAAGTGCTACAGTTACACTTACTGCTGATGTCGCAACTAAGTCGGCAGAAACATTTACTCCTTCAACAACCAATCAAACAATTTCTTCTGGGACATACTTAACAGGTACTCAAACAATACAGGGCGATGCAAACTTAGTAGGATCAAATATACTTAGTGGAGTTTCTATATTTGGAGTACCCGGTCAGGTAACATTCCAGACTTACTATACAGGATCTTCTGCACCTTCATCTTCATTGGGAAAAAATGGAGATATATATTTACAAGCATGAGGAAATATATAGATGACTAGAGTAGAGCAAGGAATTCAGTTAAACAATCAACACATATATAATGTAGAGCATAATATTGAAGAGCCTATTCCTTTTGTAGATCAGATATTAGAGTTGGGTTATAGTAGTTTACAAATGTTTTTTGATGAAAAAGTAGAATATGAAATGCAGAGTATTCTGCACGGAAATGTTTATTCTGTTTCTCCTGCTAATGCTATGCCTACTTTAAGAACTCTTGTATTAAATAATGAATATGGAATTGTATCCGTATATACGGACGAAACTTGTGTTCATCACGGAGGAGATCCGAGTAAAACATTGAATGTTGATTATTGTGCTCAGCATAATATTCCGATCTACTCTTATGACTCCTTTGGAGGTAACATAGTTGCAACAGAAGGAGATTACAGTATAGCCTTAGTAGTTCCTCAATCTATTGATATATCAGCAGAGTTTGTTCTGAATCATACAAGAGCAATATTAGAGAAGTATTTCAAACATGTTGATATTCAAGGAAATGACATAATGATAGATAACAAGAAAGTCTGTGGTGCTACAAGTTTCGGTACTAATGATATATTCTTTTTAATCTATCATTTTTCAATGAGCGACAAAGCAGAGTTGATCCATACTATATGTGGAGACCCAACTAGCGAAAAAACACCAGGATATATTGACACTTCTATCCTGTCAACACAGAAGCTTATGGAGGAAATGTTGTTATGGCTTCAGGGACATTAATATTTAGGCCAAATGCAGATATTTCCAATAACCACAATGAAAGCTCTGGGTCTGTTGGGTATTCGTTAATAGCAGATGCTACTGCAGACGATGATTCTACTTATATATATCAAACTTTAAGCTCTACATCGTCAACTAGTGTAACGTCTGTTTTTACATTAGGTGTTGTTGGGTCTCTTCCGCAATCTTATATCAACATAACAGCAGCGCGTCTTTATTCACGAGCAAGAATAGGTAATAATGACGAGTCTGGTTCGTATACTTGTTATTTTGCTGCTAGTACAACAGCAGGAGGATCTTCTTCCTCTGCATCTACTTCTGGATCACTAGGGAGTAATTATTCAACTGCACACTCTACAAGTTCATCTTTAGTTACTGACATAAATAGTCTGATTACTAAAGATGATTTTCCTGTAATTTCTGTTAAAGTTACAACAACAGGAACTAAGAGTAGTGGTAAGAACGCAAGTAACGGATTTATTCGTGTAACGCAAGTATATCTTGAGCTTGATTATGAAGAAGAAGAATATGTGCCGGACATACCAGATATTCCATCTGAAGATCCCACAAAGACATATCATTCAATTACTGTTTCTTCAATTAATGCGACAACTGACCCAGCTAATGGAACAATTCGTGTAGTTGAAGGAACAGATCAAACAATTACAATCTATCCAACGGATCCAGTACTTACATTAGCTTTAGATAATGGTGTTGATATAACAGGTCAGCTCGGCGGTAGTGGTATCCCAGATAACTCCTATGATGTCGGACAACGCTCGGGCGCCTCTTATGGATTTGTAAAGACTGGAGATTATTACGTATCACAGAATAAGGGTAAAAGCGCATCAGCTGCGCTGTGTAGAGTTAATTTTGATTTTGAAACCGAAGCGTTGGTTACAATTAAATATATAGTATACACTTCTGATGATGAATCACGGTATGACTATGCAGTATTCGGAAAAATAGATACTAGCCTACTTACTAGTAACTCTGAAGATAACTCAAATAATGTCTACCATAACGGTCGCGGCGAGTCGTCAACGGCAGAACAAACCCTTACCTATACAATTCCGGCTGGCACTCATTACATTGATATTAAATATCGTAAAGACTCTAGCTATGACTACGGAAACGATACACTTCAATTTAGAATTGATTCTATTGAATCAACCTCGGGCGGTGGAGAATTTACTTACACGCTTTCTGACGTATCAAAACGTCATAGTTTGACTTTTGTATTTGGTAGTGTAGATTACTATTTTGTATCTAGTTCCGGTGGAAACGGATGTAGAGTATTTCCAGACGGACAACAAGTAAAATTAGCAAACGATAGCTATTCAGTTACAGTTGTTCCGGATAATATAAATGATTCTGTTGTTTTATTTGATAATAATGTAGATAGAACTTCTGAATTAATACGAACAGATACAACCGATAAAGAAAGTAATCCAGTTGTAGTATATACATATGAGCTGTCAGATATAGTTACTGACCACACAATAACAGCAGGATGTTCCTCAACTAGTACGTCTAAAATATTTATAAAAGTAAATGGAACATGGTCTCAATATTCAAAGATATATGTTAAAATTGATGGTGCTTGGGTTGAACAAAACTCTATGATATGGTCAGCTCTATTTGATACCAGCGAAAGTTATAAACACGGATAACTAGAAAGGACAAGAGATAATGCCATCAGTAAGCAAAGTAATATTGAATGGAACTACTCTTATAGATACAACTGATAAAACTGTAACATCAGGTAGTATGTTAAGTGGAGTAACCGCTCTCAAGAATGATGGAACAACTGCTATAGGAAGTATTACATCAAAATCTTCATCGGATTTAACTGTAAGTGGAGCAACTGTTACTGCTCCTGCAGGATACTATGCAACTTCCGCAAATAGATCAGTTTCATCAGGAAGTGCTTCTACTCCTGCAACTACTATACAATCCAATCCAACAATAAGTGTAAATTCAAGCGGACTTATAACAGCAAGTGTTAGCTCTACAAAATCTGTAACTCCTACTGTTTCGGAAGGATATATTTCTTCGGGAACAGCAGGTACAATTACTGTTAGTGGAAGCAATACAAGTCAGCTTAGTACCCAAGCAGCTAAAACAGTAACACCTACAAAATCACAACAAACAGCAGTTACTTCAGGAAAGTATACAACAGGTGCTGTTAAGGTAGCACCTATACCCGATCAATATATTGAAACAACTGATGCAACAGCAACAGCAGATCAGATATATTCAGGAGCAACTGCATATGTTGACGGAGAAAAAATTACAGGTACAGCCTCTGTGTCTGTAGACGGTCACAGACTTATTATGCCTGTTGGCCTTATTAGTATATAAAGAGGAAAAAATATGAGTTATTTAGACCAGATTACAGTTGGATCTACTACGTATGATCTTCAAGATTCTGGAGCACAAAGAGAGACTATAACAGGATCTGGTGCCCCTAGTACTTCAACAGTAGGAACTGTTGGACTTCATTATATAAATACTTCTGCTACGGGGCATCCTTATGAATATGTTTGTGTAGGTGCCACAGGAAGTACATATACTTGGATACCCATCGACTCTGCAGATGCTCCTGTTACCAGTGTAAACAATAAAACTGGGGCAGTTGTTCTTACCGCATCAGATGTAGGAGCAGGAACATATAGTAAACCTTCTGGGGGTATTCCAAAGACAGATCTTGCATCTGCTGTCCAGACTTCTCTAGGAAAAGCAGATACTTCTTATCAGAAACCATCAACTGGTATACCCGCAACAGATCTTGCTGAAGGAGTTATTCCTTCTGTACCAACAGCTTATACAAGTGATCCAGAAGATTTAGGAACAGCCTCTCCCGGAACATCCAATTCCTGGGCAAGAGGAGATCACGTCCATGCAAAGCCAACATATTCAAAAAGTGATGTTGGTTTAGGAAATGTAGACAACATAAAACAGTATTCTGTTTCAAACCCACCACCTTATCCTGTTACTTCTGTGAATGGGAAAACAGGTGCTGTGTCAATTGCTGTTCCCGCTGCATCTTCCACAACTCCTGCGGACCTGGGTACTGCAGCAGTAGGTACTGGAACTACTTGGGCAAGAGCAGACCATGTCCATAAAATGCCAAGTGCATCAGACATTGGTGCTGTACCTAGTACTACTAATATAGTAAATGATGTGCAGTATAACTCAACTCAGAAAGCTATAAGAATGTCAAAGAACGGTTCAATGTCTGATGTCGTAACCATATCAGAATTGAAATCCGATATGGATCTAAAAACTAGTGATTTGACGAATGATAGCGGGTTTGTTGATGCAACTGGCGCCGCCGCTGCTGCACCAGTTCAGTCTGTCAATGGTCAGACCGGAGCTGTTACTATACCAGAAGATGATAAAACATGGAATAATTATGTTCTAGATACCACTAATGAAATTACTGCTAGTTCTATTAAAATACCATGGTTAAAAAGTAATACTGATTCTGATAAACGATTTAGACTTGTCGATGCTTCAAGTACTCCGTCTCAATATTATTTAGCTAAATATGATATATATGCTTACTTACATTCAACAACTCCGTCTGCTAATGATAATTCAACGAAGGTAGCTACAACAGCTTATGTAGACAATGCTATCGACAACCTCCCTGAACCTATGGTGTTCAAAGGATCTTTAGGTACGGGAGGAACAATAACTACACTACCAGCAGCTTCATCATCTAATACAGGATTTACTTATAAAGTAATTACAAATGGAACTTATGCCTCACAGTCTGCAAAAGTAGGCGACACATTTATTAGTGACGGAACTGCTTGGATACTGATTCCGTCAGGTGACGAACCTAGTGGTACAGTTACAAGTGTAGGAGTAAGTAATAGTACAAACGGCGGGTTATCTATTAGTGGTAGCCCAATTACAACTAGTGGTACTATTTCAATTGGACACAGTAATGTACTAAGTAGTGCACAAACTACACAAGCAGTATACCCAATCAAGATTGATAAGAATGGTCATATTAGCGCTTATGGTAGCGCTGTTAGTATTCCTAGTAAGACATCCGACTTAACTAATGATAGTGGATTTGTTGATTCTTCTGAAGCAGCTGCTGCTGCACCTGTACAATCTGTTAACGGAAAGACAGGGGCAGTTACAGTTTCAGAAAGTGATGAGAAATTAAAAACAACTGCATTAGGAGATTCTTCTGCGTATGTATTATTAGGTCCTGATTCTTCAACGGCAGGGAATAAATACTATACTACTGGAATGTCTTTTGCGTCTCGTTCTGATGAATATACAGCTCGTTTAACAATAGGTGAAAGTGGAACTGGTACTAGTAGAAGGTCAGGACAGCTTGCACTTTATGATCAGGATAAGTATTGTATCGTAAGAAAGAATTCTACTACTAATAGTGGTTACTATGTCAATCTTCCTGAATCAGGAGGAACCTTAGCGCTTAAATCAGAAATTCCAACAAAAGTTAGCAATTTAACTAACGACTCTGGATTTGTTAATGCAAGTGGAGCGGCGGATGCAGCACCAGTACAGTCTGTAAACGGCAAGACTGGCACAGTGGTTCTTGATGCTGACGACGTGGGCGCACTTCCCAATGATTACACACCGCCTGTCACAAGCGTCAACGGTAAAACAGGTGTGGTCGTGGTTAGCAAGTCTGACGTGGGGCTTACCAACGTAGACAACGTACAGCAATATAGCGCAGATAACCCTCCTCCGTATCCAGTTACATCGGTAAACGGCAAGACTGGTGCAGTTACAGTATCTGTCCCATCTGCAGCAACAGCTACCCCCGCTAATTTAGGAACTGCTGCCGTAGGAACTAGTACTAAATGGGCTAAAGAAGATCACGTGCACAAGATGCCAACTGCATCGGATGTCGGTGCACTACCTAGTTCAACAGTAATCCCTGCTGCATCGTCAGCTACACCAAAAGCTCTTGGTACAGCGGCTGCAGGTACTTCTAACGATTATAGTAGGGCAGACCATGTACATGCAAAGCCTACTTATTCTAAATCTGATGTGGGTCTGGGAAATGTTGATAATGTTAAACAGTACTCGGCAAGTAATCCTCCCCCTTATCCGGTTACATCAGTTAATGGTTCAACAGGTGCAGTTACTGTTAGTGTACCTTCTGCTTCATCTACTGCCCCTGCAAATCTAGCAGCTACAGCAGCAGTAGGAACAGGAACTACTTGGGCAAGAGCGGATCATGTACACAAGATGCCCTCGGCATCAGATGTTGGTGCCCTTCCTTCTAGTACAGTTATTCCGTCAGCTGCAACTGCAACTCCTTCTAATCTAGGTACAGCTGCTGTTGGTACAAGTACAAAATATGCTAAAGAAGATCACGTACACAATTATCCTGATATTGTTCACGTTGGATCAAGTGCTCCAGCAGATACCAATATTGAGTTATGGCTTGATAATAGCTCGGGAGGCAATTCAGTAGTTTCTTCTGTTGATGGTAAAACTGGTACAGTTACAGTATTACCTAGTGGGGGAACAACAGGTCAAGTTCTAAAGAAAGTATCTGGTACTAATTATGATGTTACTTGGGCTAATGAAAGTGGTTCAGTCACTTCAGTAGATGGTAAGACAGGGGTTGTTACTGTTCTTCCCGCTGGAGGAGCAGCAGGAAAGGTTCTTAAGAAAAAAACAAGTAGCGATTATGATGTAGAATGGTCAGATGAAAGTGGCGGGGTCACTTCTGTTAATGGCCAAACCGGCGATGTTGAGATTTCAACTGTCGCAGTACAAGATTCTGCTCCAACTGGAGGAGAACTTGTATGGATTGACACAGATGAATCTGGTGAAAGTATAACCCTCCCTCAAATAGATGACAACAATGTTAGCACAGACGATACATGGTCGAGTTCTAAAATAAGAGACTTCATATATCCAATCGGTTCTATTTACATGAGTGTAAACTCAATTTCTCCAGCTACTATCTTTGGTGGTACTTGGGAACAGATTGAGGACAGATTTCTGCTCGCGGCTGGTACAACGTATAGCGCAGGAGATACTGGCGGAAGTGCTACAAATTCGCATACTCACACAATGGCGCATACACATAGTCTTGGTTCAGATGGCTTTGCTAAGATGACAATATACACCGACGGCAGCCGTATCGCATACCGAGAAAAAGCCAACTGCCCCGCGTGGACTACTACATTTAGAACGGCGTCAACTGGGTCTGCCGCCGCAAGCTATTCAGCAAGCAGCACATGGGGCGCAGAACTTGGTGGTATCACTGGTGGATCAAATTCTTCTTCGACTGGCGAAGCAAGTAATACGGATAATATGCCCCCTTATCTTGTCGTATACATGTGGAAAAGAACAGCTTGATTATAATTCTAGAATTAACAAGATAGTTAAGATTGTATTAATAATATAGATAGAAAATCATTCTTGGAGATATTATGGCAATTACTTTAACAAACGATACACTTAAATTCCGTGAGTCTACGTCAGACCCGTGGGAAAGGCTTCTAATACAAGCCAACATTAACTTCAATCTAATTTACCCAGTTGGCTCTATTTATATGAGCACAGTCAATGTAGATCCTGGTACAATATTCGGCGGCACTTGGGAGAGACTAAAAGATAAGTTTCTTCTGGGTGCTGGGGATACTTACACAGCTGGAGACACAGGAGGCGAAGCTACTCACACGCTGACTGTGGACGAAATGCCAGCTCATACGCATGGTAGTAAATCGTTGGTTGGTACAATGAACCCGCTCTCATGGGCAACAAGTGCTCAGGAAAGCGGCATTGTCAGCGCGGTGCAACAGCATATAGACAGAGTCGGAAATTCAGGATCCAACTGGGGTGACAGACTGTACACAATAGATGCCACCCACGAACATGACAGCGTAGGTGGAAGTCAAGCTCACAACAATATGCCTCCCTACATCGTTGTGTATATGTGGCGTAGGCTTACTCTTTCGCCAACTATCTACACTCCTCCCGCAAATGTTCTCATTGGAGAAGTAGCAAGCGAGGACATTGTACCAGTTTCCAAAGGTGGCACAGGTGCAGACAATGCTGCGGACGCGAGGGTGAATCTCGGGATGAACGCAACTATCGTTCCTATTACAGACCCAAGCCCTTCGCTGTCTGACTGGTTCATGCAAGGGCAGCTTACCTTCGACCCCGGCACGAACACCGTGCGCATCTATCTTGTGTGCAGAGCAAGCGCAAATATAACAACCTCACAACCGCTTGGCATTATCCCGGAGCCGTATAGGCCAAAAACGCAAAAGGCTGTTTTCTGCTACGAGAAGATGAACAACAATTCGGCGCAACTTGCGTACCCCGGCGTCGTTGAGACGAATGGCAACGTGCGGCAGACAGGTTCTAGCGCAGCGCTCGAATGTCTGGTAGTTGGCGAATATTCGCTGGATTAAGGAGTAAAGCATGGCATATACAAATAGTCCTATGGTAATCTACACCCATTTATATGTAATATAAAGAGGTAACACATGAGTGTTTTAAAAATAAAAAATGGAAATACATGGATTGAAATACCTGCGGGAGGAGTTGGAATTCCTTCTGGAGGAACAGCAGGTCAAATATTAAAAAAGAGCAACTCAACAGATTATTCTACAGAGTGGTATACATTAACAAGCAGCGATTTATTCGCTCAAGGTATAACAGTTTTAAGCTCCGATCAGTATGGAACAGAATTACCTTCTGCGGGAAATGAAGGTAGAATTTTCTTCTTGAAAGTATAGTGAGGTGAGCTGAATGGGTAGCGTAGTATTCCATGACAGCTACTTTGTCAGCGGAATTGGTTCGTCAGAACAAAACGTAAAGATCAACTTTTCTGAATCGTATAGTGCGTCGACTAACAAGACGACTATAACTTTTTCTAGCTGTCAGATCGCGTCAAACCTTTTTCTTGGCAACTGCGTAGTCAGAGGAAAAGTTCAGTTCAACGGTTCAGATGTCAAAACATACCCGACAAGTACATCTTCTTATACAGCCAGCATCGGAGGCGGAACTTCAAATTATGCCACCGTAACAGGTGGTAGCGGTTCGTCCATCACTGTAACACACAACTCAAGTGGTGCGGCATCATTTACTATCAAACTAGTAGCTCTCGAGGGAAGCTATTTTGGTGCAGCTTACAATGGAAAAATGTTTGGTGTTAAAAACGGCTCATCTAAAAGCTATACTCTCACCACCCACACCTCATCGCTTACGGTCAACCCAAACAACGGTACTTGGAACGGTAGCACAACTACCCAAAGCTTCTCACAAGCACCGACTTCTACTAAAACTATCGCGAACCCAACAAGAACTGGTTATACGTTTAGCGGCTGGACGCTGTCAGGCGGTGGTTCTATCAGCAACGGCGTCTACACTTTTGGTGGTAGCAACGGAACGCTAACCGCGCAGTGGACTGCCGACAACTACACTGTTAGCCTCACAGCAGGCGATTATATTGCATCTGTGTCCGGCGGCGGTAGTAAGGCATATGGTTCTAGCGTGACGGTCACAGCTGTGCTCGGTTCTGCTACAGGCTACACTTACACATTTGATGGCTGGTACGACGGCACCACAAAAGTCTCGTCTTCTCTGTCGTACACATTCACAATGCCTGCTAGTTCAGTCTCGCTGACCGCTAAAGCTACTAGGACACTCAACTCGTATACTGTCTCCGTCTCGGCGGGAGATAACATCGCTTCGGTATCTGGTGGCGGTACTTATCCCTATAATTCAAACGTGACGGTCACAGCTGTGCTCGGCTCTGCTACGGGCTATACTTATACGTTTGACGGATGGTACATACTGACAACAAAGGTCTCTTCTAGTTTGTCTTATTCCTTCGCGATGCCTGCGGAGTCTGTGTCACTCACGGCTGTAGGTACTAGAACTGAGAATTCTTACACCCTCTCGTTCGACGCAAACGGAGGCACAGGTGCACCAGAAGCTATAACGAGAACCCATGGCACTACGTTCGAGCTTCCAGCTACCATTCCGACAAAGGCGGGCTATCGTTTTCTTGGATGGTCAACTAACAGTTCTGCAACAACACCCGAGTATTTACCAGAATCAAGTTATACTATTACAGAAAACAGTATTCTATATGCAGTTTGGAAAGCAGAAGGTTCAGTACATATTGATAATGGAGCATCTTTTGATGTATATGCAATCTACATAGATAACGGTACAAGCTGGGATCAGTATGTTCCTTATATTGATAATGGCACTAGTTGGGATATATATAGTTAACTTCAAAAAATAGTGCTTAATTGTATATATAAAGTATCCAAATTTCAAACTTATATTTTACAATTAAAGGTCCGGTAAAGAACATGACATTAGACGAAATATTGAAATATAGTGGAGGGGCGATACTATTATTGTTAACATTTATTGAAATTGTCCCAATAAAGATAAATCCGTGGAGTTGGATAGCAAGTAAGTTGGGGAAAGCTCTAAACAAAGATCTTTTACAAGAAATGAAGGACATTCAAGAAAGTCATAAGAAAGATCAAGAAGAGAATGAAAAAAGACTTCAAGCTGTAGAAAATACTCAGATAGAATTTGAAAAATATTGTAAACGCGATGATGCTAAAACTGCTAGAAGACGTATACTACGTTGTGCAGACGAACTACGGATGGGCATAGAACATTCTCAGGAATTTTTTGATGATGTTCTAGATGATGTTTCATGTTATAACAATTACTGCTTAGAAAACCCTGATTTTAAAAATATGAAAGCCGTAGTAGCAATTGAATTCATAAAAGATACTTACCAAAATTGTTTAAAGCAAAACAAATTTCTATAATTTACTAGTAAAGGTGGGATAGCAGTTGAATAGAAATACAGTATTAGAAGCTGCAAGATCCTGGTTAGGTTTCAAAGAATACGACGGATCATTCAAAGTTATAATTGATACTTATAATAGTATTGTTCCATTACCTGCTGGATATAGGCTAAGTTATTCTGATCCTTGGTGTGCTGCATTTGTATCCGCAGTTGGCAAAAAAGTTAATGCAAATGATATCATATATCCCGAATGTAGTTGTGACAGAATGATTCAACTATATCAGAGAAATGGAAGATGGATGGAAGATGATTCATATATTCCAAAGCCAGGTGACATCATTTTCTATGACTGGAACGATTCAGGTTCAGGAGATAATTATGGAGGTTCGGATCACGTAGGAATTGTTTATTCCGTTGTAGGTTCGACAATGACAATAATTGAAGGAAACTGCAGTGATTCTGTATGTTTTACAACCAGGACAGTAAATCAGAGATTTATTAGAGGATATGGTCTGCCTAAGTATAGCGATTCCATTGACACAGTTCCGTCAACTCCTGCTATAACAGTTCCGCAAACAAATATGTCTGTTGGTAGTAAAGTTAAAGTCACAGGAAGTTCCTGGTATACCGGAGCCTCAATACCACAGTGGGTGAAGGATGATACTTGGATAATCTTATGTATGAATGGTGACCGTGTTGTTCTGGACAAGAATATTTCTGGAACAAGAAGTATAATGTCTCCTATAAATATTAAGGACATTGTTCTTGCTGACAGTTCTACTACCACAAATGTTGTAAATACAAAACCTACCGTTTCTGTTATCACTTCAAGTAATATGACCGAAAAAGAAATGTGGGATTACTTGATGTCTGTGTACAATAATAAATATGGTGTAGCTGGTATAATGGGTAACCTTTATGCAGAAAGCGGACTAATATCCACAAATCTTGAAAACCAATATGAATCTAAATTGGGATATACAGACTTAACTTATACACAGAGTGTTGATAATGGAACTTATACAAACTTTGTAAATGACAGTGCTGGTTATGGATTAGCTCAATGGACTTACTGGTCTTTAAAGAAAGGCTTGTATAACTATGCTAAGTCCATCAAGAAATCAATTGGCGATGCTAGAATGCAATTAGAATTTTTAGTTTCTGAATTTGCTTCTCTTCCTTCAATTGTTTCTGCAATTAAGAATGCAACTAATATCAGAACTCCTTCCGATATTATACTAACACAGTATGAAAGACCTGCAAATCAATCAGAAGCTGTTAAAGTTGCAAGAGCTAACTTTGGTCAAAATTATCTTAACAAGTATGGAAATAGTACAACTGTTACACCTCCTTCTAATGAAACTAACATAACTCCTTCTACTTCAAAAGAATATTTTGTAGGTGACGTTGTAAACTTTACAGGAAGTAAACATTATGTTAGCTCTTATCTGGATTTAGGATTCAGTTGTAGACCTGGAAAAGCAACAGTAACTATTATAAACAAAAAAGGTAAACATCCTTATCATCTCATAAGAACAGCGGATGGCGGATCAACTGTTTACGGATGGGTTGACTCAGGAACATTTAACTAAGGAGTAACAAATGGAATTCATTTCCTTATATGGTAATCAGATAATCTTTACATTACTTACAGGTATACTAACTGCAATAGGTACCTGGATAGGAAAAAAGTATCAAGAAATATGTAATGATAAAATTAAAAGAGATACAGTAAAGACTTGTGTGAATGCTGTTGAACAACTTTACCCCGATATGTTAGGGGAAGAAAAATATATAAAAGCAACTGAATCTATAAAAGAGATTCTGTATAACAAGAATATTGCTATAACAGATCTTGAAATAAAAATGCTGATAGAAGAACAGTGTAATAGATTTAATCAATTCAAAAATATGAATAAAGAAAAACATTCTACTGAAGGAGAAAATTATAAACAATGAATATTACTCAAATTTGTTCCCTTGCTATTTTACTAGTGTTTGCTATTATTTCAGCTTTTGTTGTTCCTGTATTAAAGCAAAAGTTAGGTCAAGAGAAGCTGAATAAAATTCTTATGTATGTTGAAATTGCAGTTGCAGCTGCAGAACAACTATACAATGCAGATCAAGGTGCGGAAAAGAAAGCATATGTTCTTGCCTATCTGAATGAAGAATTAGCAAAACATGGTCTTGTTGTTGACATGGAAACTCTTGAAAATCTAATTGAGTCTCAAGTGCTAATACTTCACAATCAGTTAAAGAATGAATAATTTATTCTAACGGTTTAAAACGCTCTCTTTATTTGAGAGCGTTTTTTTTTAATTGATAAAATTTTTAATTGTTCTACAGACACTTTTAATTTCTGCTAAATTATTATGTTAGTTTATTGTATAATAATGTAACACCATAAAGAGGTACAAACAATGAAATTTATACTAAAGGAAAGTCTTAATACAATTTATTATACTTTATTCCCTTCTTGGAACGGAGAAGGAGAAGTTGAGTGGGAATATAGTCCAACTCTTGATGATGAAAAAAGATTTACAGATGTAATAATGAAAACATACTCCAAAGACACTCTTGAAGAACTTTTAAAAGATGCTCTTTCGGATGATTATTCAAATCTTGAGATAGAAGAACAGACAGCAGAATTAAGAGATCTTGTATTTGAAAATCTTGATTTATTTGATGAAGATGCTTATGACTTCTTCTACGATGATGCCCTTGAAGATTATGAAGAGCAATCTTCTTACGGTAATGATAACGGATCCGGAATGTCGGACAGAGATTTTTAAGGAGATTAACTATGAATATTGATAAGATTATGGAAGATATTCATCAGCTGTTACCTTCTACATGTGAGATGGATGATCTGTCATGGAATAATGAAGGAACAATGATGAGAACTCGTGTGTATAAAGTTAACATGAGCAAGATTCCAAAGCCTTTTGACCCTAATAGATATATTGAAGCGGTTTCTCCAATTTCTAGTGAAACAAAGAGGAGAATAAAAGCATACTTGCAGAATAATGCTCTAGAGTATGAGTTTGGTACAGACTGGGAGGGCTATCCTACTCTTAAAATCTGGGAAGAAGCAGATATGATGGAAGATATACGGAAAAAGAGAAAAGACACAGCAGGTTTCTTTTCCACCTTGTTCCCCGGAGATCCTGAGAAAGATGCAAAAAGATTTAACAATAGTGTAAAAGATTGTGAAACTCCTGAAGTTTCGGATAGCGGTTCTTCTCCTGCTATTTCTGAAAGTTTCTCCGACACAAATTGGATGTATATATCTGATGTCATTGAAGGAATGATGGGCAACATGGACGATGACGACATTGATAGAGATCTAAGAATATTCAAAAGAATAGCTCAGAAATTACAGGTTCGTAATATGGACGATGTTGTCGTTGTTATTGATAGCGATTCAGAATATGATCCTCAGTATTATATAACTGAAGTTGGTCAAAAAGTAGGACCTGTTTATAAAAACTCTGATGATTTGATTGAATATGAACTATTTGGATCACACCTTATTGCTGAAAATCATCCTAATGGTCTATTCTTATATTTTAGAGATAGTGCTTCCGCAAAGAAGTATATTGAAGCTGTAGAAAAACTTAATGAAAGTTTTTCCAATCACCGTTCTTTAACTGAAAGCTCTGATAGAACTGCCCTTATTGATAAGATTAAATCTTTTGGTAAGAACTATGACTTCGATAAGTATACTGACCAACAGCTATTTAGAATTGTTAATAGATTGAAAGACAAAGCAGAAATAGAGGACGTCATGAAAGAATTTGCTGAAAAAAGAAAACAGAATGAGCAAAGAAAGTACGATTCAGAATATGACATTCCCGACGAAACTTATGTAGAAGAAGCTTTAACAGTAAGAGATAAACTAAGCCGTTTAGATGAACAATGTTTGGACAACGGAAGATATCTTGATCTTAGAAATTTGTTTGAAGCTGTTTCTCCTACAATGACACCTGAGGAAAAAGAAGAACTAAGAAAAGTAGTTAATGCTACAAATGATCCCGATATTATCTCTGCTTATCTGAATGGAAAATATGAAGAAAAAGACGAAAGTTTACAAGAAGATTTTGAATCTAATCTTTTCAGAAAACTTGAATGGGCTGTTGGAGACTTCCTTGAATTCTGCGAAGCTGTTGAATGGGCATTTCCTGAAGGCCTAATCTTTGATGGATGGAAAGACTGGATAGATGATAATGCAATGTCACTTCCTGAAGAGTCTGTAGAGAGCGCCGAAATCCTACTTAATGAATATAAACATCTATATGAGGTGAATAAAGAGTTACAGGATCATGAAGTAGATGATTGGGAAACAAACGCTTTTCTTGAGTTATATGAAAATATGCGTTCTGCTTATGATGCAGCAATAGAAGAGTGGGAAAAGAACCACGCAGGAGAGTAAACATATGAAAGTAAATAATCTTAATGAATACTGGGACAAAATTGAAGACACTCCTTATTATAAAGTAGCCTCTAAACCTGTTATGGATAGTGACGGGTTTTGGACGGAATACACAATGTATTACAACGAGGACGAAGATAATTATTTCTTCATTTTTGGAGACAGTGATTTATATGGTCCCGATCCTGCATACGCTGATTGGGAATGTGAAACAAATGAGGAAGCTGTTGAATGGTACAATAGCTACAATGGATTTGAAGATGAGGATGAGGACAGCTCTGATTCTTTTGAACTAGATGATGAAGATGTTGACGAGAGTTTAGAAGAAAAATTAACAATAGACGAAGATTTGTTTGATATTGTGGAACTTCCTCAGGCTGACCCTACTCCCGATCTTCCAGTAGTTGAAACAGATTCGGAACCTAGTAAAGAAGTTGCAAACCAAGGACCAGAATTTGGTGTAGCTGATCTACTTAACAATTTAATTTCTTCAAACTGGGATTTAAATAGCTCTTACAATGAGTTAATTGTTAACGCAGAAGCAAACAGTATGAATGATATTGCTAATGTAGCAAAAGATATATCTGCTGATATAAATAATCACATTGGAAAATTACAAGCAGCTCTTTCTACTATCTGCCCAAGTGTTGAGAATATAAGTGTAGGAGAGGAAGAAGCAGCACAACAACTTGAACCTTCTGCTCCTGAAGTAAATGAAGCTTTATCTGATGAGGACAAAGAACGTCTAGAAAGAAAAGGAACTGTCAGTAGAAAAATAGTTCAAAAACTAAACAATATTGTATCAAAATACAATGGCTGGCACGAGCCTTCTGAAATTCGTCACATGTGGGAAGAGCTTACAGACGAAGGCGTAGAAGTCGGAATGATCTCAGGATACGGTCAACAAGCTGCTGATGGCGGGAGAAGTTGGACTGTTGATTGGTCATTAGAAGGAATACCTGTTATGAACAGTATGTTTGTTTATTCGTTCTACGAACCACAAGAAGAATCAAAGAATGAGTACTTAATGTATTTTTCCTAAGGAGAATAAATAGATGAAGATTAAGAAATTAGTAGAAGAAATTACTAACTTTGATAATATTAAAGATCTTAAAGTAGTAACTGATCCTATAACTGGTGATGCAATTGAGGCTTCTAAGAAAGCCCAAGATGAATTTGATAAAGTTACAACACCATTCAAGAAACCCATTACAGGTACAAAAGACGATGAGAAGTCAAAGGCGGCAGACCTGAAAGAGGCTATTGAAAGTGATGGATGGGAATTAGAGGATTCTCACATATCAGAAGTCCTTATGAGATGTGCTGCTCTTAAGTATGAGATTGACAACTGTGTCAGAGGTAGCTATGAGACCAAGGGTGCTGATACCTATAGTGAGCTTGCTGTTTATGTTCGTGATCTTGCTAACGATTTGATGGACTGTGCTGAAGAACTAGCAGAGATGGACAACGATATCGGGTATGATAAAGATCATTTTCTTGATGAAAGTTTTGATTGGTCAAACGGAAGTTTACAAGACTTTGATCCAGAAGATTTGATGGAGAAAGTAAAGAAACGTCAAATGTCGTTATTTACTCGTAGAGAGTTTGGAGATAAAGTATACGACATTTCTATTCATCCTCATGGTCGTGTTGATCAACCTACTGATATATGGATAGATATTATCTCTGAAGACGAGCAAGGTAATCAAGACAGAACATTCCTGAAGAAATTCTTAACTTATGACGAAGCTATTAACGCTATGAAAGAATGGAAAGAAAAAATAGTTGACTCTCAAGTAGACTCTGTTGTTAAAGAAGCTTTAGGAGAAGATGACTCTGACCCTATGGACTCAAAACTTTCTGATAAAGAGTCTGATATTCAACTAATAATGTGGTACTTTGGTGTAGATCATCAAAAGGCTGAGGATAGATTGAACTCAGGTTTTTATAGCACAGCTGATATAGAAAAGGCAAAGAAATATCTAAATAAGAAACAAACTGCATCGTTAGAAGAAGATGGTCGTCAGAATAGATTAAATCTTACTCCAGAACAAAAAGCAGAAGAGAAAGCAATGGCAGCAACACTTTTTGACCGTGTCTACAATGAATTAGAAAAAGACACAGATGGTTCAAAAAATCGTGTAAATAGGAAAGCTTCTCAAAGATATAATACGGAAGATATTTCAACTGATGTAAATGGGAATATTGTTGTTTATTCCGATAGCAGAGATAAACTACAGAATGCAGTTAATGTTGCTAAAGAATATAACCTTCAGTATAAATTAGGTCCTGGTAGTATGAGAAATAAGGCTCATGCTTTCCAGTGTGTACTGTTCATCCCTGAAGAAGAATAAAGGAAGTATTTAGAATGTATAGAGTTGACCAACACAAAAATATCTATTTAAGTAGAGGCGACGATTTCAGCTATACATTCCCCGTTTATGTTGATAATGAAACAACAGCATACCACTTTGAACAAGATGACGGTTGTATGCTGTTTTTCTATATTTTTCTTCCTAATTCTATCAACTATGAATTTGTATTAAGAAAAACATTCAAGACAGACGGAGAAATTATTACTGAAATAGTTGATGAATATGAATCCGAAGTTACAACAGGAAATGACAATGTTGATAAAAACGGTAACATTATTGTTAGATTAACTCCTAGTGACACAATGTCAATTCGTCCCGGTCAGTATAAATATCAAATAAGAGTACAAGTACTTGACAAGGATAATAATCTTGTATTAAAAACAGTTACCAATAGAAAAGATTTTTATGTAATTGAGGATGATTATAGCGACAGAGTGTGGTAATATACAAAGGAAGTGAGCAGACTTTGCCTGACACACTAAATATAGATTACTCAGTCATACAAAAAGAATTAAACAATCTTTCAGAGGAAGAAAAACAACTAGCAATACAGATATTGCAACAGTATTCTCAATCTGGATCTTCTGAAGTCTATAAAGATTTAATCTATCAAGATTACGCAGAAATACCTGTTGATATAGAAACATTTCTATATGATGAAGAATACTTAGGCAAGAGTCTTATAAACTCAGAAGGAAAGAAAACAGTATATCCTTACTGGGTAGAAACACTTAAAAAAATTTTTCCAAACAATGTAGACACAAGTTACAATACACTTGCTTTAACAGGTTCAATTGGTATTGGTAAGTCTTTTGTAGCTGTTCTGTGTATGCTTTATCAATTATACAGAATGATGTGTTTGAAAGACCCTTACTTACACTACGGGTTACAGCCAATTGATAAAATTACGTTTGCATTTATCAATATAACAATGGATGCGGCAGCAGGTGTTGGTTGGCAGAAGTGTCAAGAGTTACTACAGAATTCACCTTGGTTTATGAAACGGGGTGCAGTTTCCGGAAATACAAACATTGTTTGGGTTCCGCCTGAAGGAATTGATTTATTATATGGTTCATTACCAAGACACATTCTAGGTCGTGCAGTATTTGCTTGCTTCTGCGATGAGATTTCTTTCGTTCCTACACAAGATGTAGAAATGCAGAAGAAGAAAGCAAAAGAACTAGTTAGTGCTGCTAGTGCTCGTATGCAATCTCGTTTTATGCACGGAGAGTATAATCCTACTCTGCTCATTCTTGCATCTTCTAAAAGAACTGAACAATCCTATATGGAAACATTCATACAAGGCAAGAAAAAGAATGAGAGTAAAACAACATATATTGTAGACGAGCCACAGTGGGTTATTAGAACCGATAAAAATAGTAGTGTTAAATTTAAAGTAGCAGTTGGAAATAAGTTTCTGGACAGCGAAGTTGTTCCTCTAGATGCAACAGAAGAAGATATCCAAGCGTACCGGGACAGAGGATATACTTTACTAGATGTCCCAATGGGCTATTACGAAAACTTTGTTGATGATATTAATATTGCATTAACAGATATCGCAGGAATTTCTACTTCGGGAACTACAAAATATATTGCTGGTAGTAGACTTGCAGCTATTAGAAATGATAATAGAAAGAATCTATTTACAAAAGAATTAATAACTGTGGGCGATGGTCCTAATGATACCGCACAGTATTATGACTTTATTGATAAGACTAGAATAGATTCTGTGCTAAAATCAAGACCGTTGTATATACACCTTGATATGTCGTTAACAGGAGACGCAACTGGTATTGGTGGCGTCTGGATAAATGGTAAGAAACCAACCAAACCTGGTGAGGATCCGTCTAAAGATCTTTACTATACACTTGCATTTCATGTTAGTGTTAAAGCTCCAAAAGGATGCCAAGTCTCATTTGAGAAAAATAGAAATTTTATAAGATGGTTAAGAAATGAAGGTTTCAATATAAAAGGACTTTCAGCAGATACTTTCCAATCTTATGATTTGTTACAAGTTCTAAAAGCAGAGCATTTTAATACTTCAATTATTTCCGTTGATAGAGTTGATAGAGAACAAAGAGTGTGTCTTCCGTATCTAACTCTAAAAAATGCTATCTATGAACAGCGTCTGGATATGTATCCTACAACAAGACTTGTAGAAGAATTAATAAGTCTTGAAAAAGACGGAAATGGTAAGATAGATCACCCACCTATGTTTTCAAAAGACGCGGCTGACGGAATATGTGGAGCACTATATAATGCTTCACAACACGCGGAGGAATTTTCTTTTGAATGGGGAGATACTATACAGACTACAATTGATGTTAGCTCTAGCGGTGTCGAACTTGATAAGAAACAAATTGTATTAAATTTTGAAGAAGAGCTAAAGAAACTAGACCCAACACAATCAGAAAAATCATCTTTCATAGATTTTGGAATGGGAAAAGCACAGGACCTCTATTCTTCATATCTATTGAATGGAATTATCTTGTAAGCAGTTTACAAAGGAGTTACAATGGACGAAATAAAAGATCAAAATTCAGTATTTGCTGATGGTACTGATATATATGGAACTAGAATAAATCCTGTTCCTGCTCCTCAGAAGACAATCGGAGCTGATACTTCGGGCGAATTCTATGATGCTCTTATTAATGGTGTTAAATCAAGTATGATGGACATCAGTAAGTTGGAGTCCTTCAGTCAAGTTTCTCAGAATAGAGAGATGCTATATGAAGTAATTGACACTATGTGTGAAGATACTACAATAGCTGCAGCACTTGAAATATATTCTGAGGACTCTACTGAAACAGCTGAGACTGGAAGAATAGTATGGTGTCAGTCCGACGATGAAGCAGTTTCGAAATATATCACATATCTATTAGATGTGTTGAATGTTGATAAGAATATATTTAAATGGGTATACTGTTTGTGCAAATATGGGGATCTTTATTTACGTCTTTATAGAGAATCTGACATGGAGGATAAACTGTTCGCAACTGAGTCCAATTCTGAGCATAGAAAAGATCTAAGAGAACAGTTTGAACATTTAGATGATCCAAAAGAACCTGTAAATGAATCTGTTACAGTACATGCTTATAATGCTAATGACAGATATGCCCAGTATGTCGAGATGGTACCAAACCCCGCAGAGATGTTTGAGTTAACAAAGTTTGGAAAGACTTATGCTTATATCAAAGCCCCTGTTAGAAATGGTGTAGAAAGAACACAAGATTCTATAAGTGTTCCGATGTGGAGATATATGTTTAAGAAGAGCGATGTTTCTGTTTACGATGCTACTACATTTGTTCACGCTTCTCTTGAGGACGATTTTCAAAGATTTCCCGAATATGTTGATATATTCTTAGACGACAACATTGAAAATACTGGCGAGGATAATAAACTAAGTTATACAGTTCGTCATGGTCAGTCAATACTATATTCTGTTTATAAACTTTGGAGATCCTTAACACTGTTGGAGAATTCATTACTTCTTAACAGGTTAACAAAGAGCTCAGTATTGAGAATTATAAATGTTGAAGTAGGAGATATGCCTAAAGAGAATGTTGGTAAACATATGATGGGCATAAAGGCGTTGTTTGAACAGAAAGCAGCTCTTGATACTGGAAACATAATGTCCGAGTATACAAATCCAGGACCTATGGAGAATTGTATTTATGTTCCTATTCATAATGGAATAGGAAATATTACTCCACAACAAGTTGGCGGAGATGTTGATGTTAAAGGACTTAGCGACATTGATTATTTCAAGAATAAATTATACAGTGGTTTAAAGATTCCTAAACAGTATCTTGGTGACACTGATGATAGCGCTGGGTTCAATGGTGGAACTGCACTTTCTTTAATTTCTTCTAGATACGCTAAAACAATAAAGAGGATTCAAAGTACTATAACTCAGTTAATTACTGATCTGATAAATTTAATGCTTTTGGATAAAGGTCTATTAGCTTATGTAAACAAGTTCACAATTAAAATGCAACCTCCAACAACACAAGAAGAGATTGATAGAAGAGACAACATGTCTTCTAAAGTAGGAGTTGCTCAAGACATCATGAACTTACTAGGCGACATTGAAGATCCTGTTCAGAAGTTAAAGATACTAAAGATATTACTTTCTGAGATTATAAGTGATCCCGAGGTAATAGATGTAGTACAAGAAGAAATTGATAGATTAGAAGCAACTCCAGAAATGGAAACAACTGACGACGATGACTCCTCAATGGACATGGACATTAGTATGTCCGGTCCTAGAGGCCCAAGATCTTCACTCCCCATTGATAATATGAACATATCCCCCGAGGAGGGTTCAGAATCTGAATTTGGAGAAACTGAAGCTGAAGGATCACCAGAAGAGATGATCTCACAACTTCCTTCTCCAGCAGATTTAGGAATTGATATGACAGACACAGCAAACATGTAATTTAGCCAATTATATTGGGAAAGGAAACAGAATGGCAATATCAAAGATAGATTGTTTAGCATTACTAGATGATTTAGAAGAGAACGGAATTGACACTTCTACGATGGTACGCAAGTTAGTAAAACTGTCCGAACCAAACATAGAAATTTTAAAGTTTATAAATGATAATAGACAACTTGACCTTGCTGCTTTTTACGAAAAACTTAGAAAAAGTTACAATGCTAAAAGGTCAACACTGTATATAAATCTGATGAAAGATCCTGATGTTAATAACATCAATAAAGTATTAGCTACTTTGAATTCATATGCTTTACAAGTAACACTTTTTGCTAGTGGTGTAGAAAATAAACAAATCTTTTTCAGATTTGCAAGACTACAAGAAGTATATCAATGTTTATACTACTACACAAAAACATATGATTTAACAAACTGTTTAAGACTACTTTCTCTTATAAGGGCTGACATCAAAGTGTTAGAAACTTGTTACAGAGATGTAAGTTGAATTCAACCAAAAAATCTACTATAATATTATTATCTATAAAATAACGGAGGTATGTATTTTACATGGAAAATATTGAATCTGAATTTCTTTATATACATAGCTTGAAGTTAGCTGACAGACTAGTTAACGCAGGTGTCCGCTGTGAGGGAAAGAAAGTAAATGTTCAGAATCCAACGTACTGTGATTTTATTTTCAAGAATACTCCTACAGTACGACAAATAATGGAACAATATATAGCTGAAAAACGCGCAACAGAATAACATAATTTACGGAGGAACTTATGGGTCTTACATCAAGAGAAAAGAAATTGCTTTCGCAGTTTGCAAACAATAATTACGGTCTCTATAACAAAACACTTGCAAAAAAGTTAGGTCTTCATGAAAGTATTTTTCTTGGAGAGATCATATCTGAATATGATTACTGGAGTAAAAGAAGAGAGTTAACAAAAGATGGTTACTTCTATAGCACGCTAGAAAATGTTACAGAGGCAACTACACTTTCTGAATACCAACAAAGGTCTATTGTAAAACATCTGATACAGTTACATATAATTGACATGAAGATTGCGGGAATGCCCGCAAAGAGATACTTCAAGATAAATGAAGAAGAGCTATATAATGTTATAATCGAAGAGGATGTTCCTCAAGTTGTAGTGAATCAGAACTTAACTGAGTTAGTAACAAGTTCTAAAGAAAGTAAAGAACAAGATCTTAACTTAGTAAGGACAAATAATAACAATACAACAATAACAACAAATAATAACAATATTGAAACTGTTCCGTTTACAAGTATGAGTAGTAAATCAAATCTTCTTGAAGAAGGAATTAATCAGAATACTAGTAAGCCAAAGAGAAAATCTAATAAGGAACAGTGTATTGACACAACATATGAAGTTATACACGATGCAGCACTAGCAGAGTATATTAATAGTTATCTAGTGGATCAACAATTGTATAAATCAATAAATAGTACACAATGGAAAATGAGACTTGAAAATATTATCAAGTATGCTCAAGGAAGTATTGATTTAGCAAAAGAAATTGTAAAACAAACTTGGATGCGTGGATATAGAGATTTCTATCCAGTTACAACTACACAGACTGCAACTAAGCCTGCTTATACTGCAATTACTAGAAGCGAAGTAACAAATGACGCTCCTAAAGTAAGTGAAGATATAATTTTTTAATTTTATACTAAATTAAACTAGTTTACTTAAAACTTAGTGCTAAATTTATACATTCAAATAATACCAGAGTGTAGGAAGATAATATATTAATGACTTCAAAGCACTAACAGGTTCTTATAAGGACATGTTGAAAGGGATTTAGATGAATAAGAATTCTAATGAAGAACTAAAATTTGATAATTCAGCTGTGCTTAGCGAAAAAGGCAGCCCTATATTAGGACGGTTGTCTGGGCCTGTTGCTGACATAATAAATCCAACAAGAAATGGAAGAAAGTATTCCGAAAAACTTTGGGAGAATGTTTTTAACAGCCCTATTGCACAGGAAACATTTGAAAACGGTGGATATTTCGGAGAGTTAGGTCACCCTGAAGGTCGTCAGGAAGTAGACATGGAAAAGATTGCTATTTGCATGCCTAAGCCTCCTGTAAAGAATAGTGACGGTCAGTTGATTGGCAGCTTTGATATTCTAGATACACCAAATGGTCGTATTCTGAAAACACTTTGTGACTATGGTTACAGAATGGGTATTTCCTCTCGTGGTTCCGGAGAAGTTTCACTGGACATGGAAGGAAATGAAGCTGTTGATGAAGACAGTTATGATTTCAGCTGTTTCGATGTAGTGTTACTTCCAGCTGTGAAAGCAGCCCGTATGGATTATGTAACTGAGTCCTTAGGTGACGAAAAAGTTACACTGAAACAAGCACTTGCAGAATCGTTAGACAAAGCAAATGATTCTGAAAGAAAAATTATGCAAGAGACGTTGAGTAATCTTCATCTTGAGTATATTCCAGAAGAGGTAATTAAAGTTAATGACGAAACGCCTGCTTCTGTTAATAATATAGAAGTTGTCGAAGAAAGCGTTGCAGTCGACAATAACGAGGCAGAACTTGTTGAGCAACTTCAAACCCTTATACGAGAGAATAAGGAAAAAGAAGAGCAGATAATTGAGTTACAAGAAAAGTTATCAGTTAGTTATACTAAAGAGGCTGCATGTAATGAAAAGATGTCTAGATACCAACAGGCAATTCTGAAATTATCTGAAGACTCGAAGAAAGTCAAATCTCTCGAAGAACAGTTGAGTAAAGCACAAACAGATCTTTCTAATGTTAAACAATCGCTTGTAGAATCAGAGAAAGCTTCAAAAGATCGCCAGGCCAAACTCCAAGAGAAATCAAAATCACTTGTTGAGTCTGTTGATAATAGTAAAAGAAAGATTAAAGAGTTGCAAGAACAGTTAAAGGCCGCTAATGAAAATAGTAATAGCGAAATTAACTCTCTAACAGAGCAACTTTCTAGTGCTAAGAAAGACTTAGAATTAAAGAAGACTGAATACTCGAAAAAACTTAGTGCTTCAAATAAGTTAGTTGAAAAGTATAAAACAATTGCATCTGGTGCAGTTAATCGTTATATTGAGTCACAAGCACTAAGATTAGGTGTATCTCATAATGAAATTTTGAATAGATTGCCTGATAGTTATACATTTGATGACATTGACACAGTGTGTGAAAGTTTACAGTCTGTTAATCTGAATCTTAGTAAACTTCCGTTTCAATCAATGAAACTTGAAGGAAAATTAGGTGCTAGAGTTTCATCTCCTAAGAAGTCTGTTTTACCTGGTAATCAAGATGATGTAGTTGATGATGATCTTTTAGCTCTAGCGGGATTAAAATAATATTAAAATAAGAGGTTAAAAAATTATGACACTTTTAGAGCAATATAAAGGTCGTCTTGCCGTTTCTGAGTCCGTTTACGGAAAGACTCACGCTGGCGAGAAGATGGACAATCACAAGAAATTAGTTATTGCTAAAGTCCTTGACAATACTTCTAAGTTTATCGCAGAGGCATTTGATGCTGCAAGTGGTACTCAGAGAAGTGATCTTGGTCTTTACAAGAAATTCACTTTAAATCTTACAACCGTAGCACTTCCTAACCTGATCGCTCATGATCTAGTTATCGTGCATCCAATGAGCTCAATGAGCGGTTTCATTACCTACATTGAGTATTCTGCTAGCAAGACCAAGGGTCAGACCACTGCTGGTAAGTTCCTGAATAGCCCCTTCGCTCTTGGCGATGTGGATCCCGACTACACTGGTGACAGAGTTGTTGAGAATGCTGCTGCTGGTGCTTCTCTTGTTCTTTCTTGGACTCCTGTTGTTAAGGAAGCTTTCGAAGACGAAGCAACCGGAACCAAGTATGATGTGAAGATTACTCACGCTGATGGTACTGTTGACTTTGCAAATGTTGGTGCTGATGGGAAGACCGTCACTCCTTCTGCTGCTTTCGTAGCTACTGACCGTGTAGCTTACTTCTACGACAATATTGTTGTTCCTCAGAACGATCTGCCTATGCTTAAGGCTGAGATGAAGAACATCGCTCTCGTGGCAAAAGCTCGTAGAATTGCTGTTTTCTATTCTCAGATCGCTGCTTTCCAGGCTAAGACCGATTATGGTTTCGACCTTGGTGACCAGCTTGCAGAAAAAGCTGTTGGACAGTTAGAGTACGAGATTGACACTGAGATCGTTCAGTTGCTGATTGACAATGCTCCTACTGATGAGACTCTGTCTTGGAGCAAGACCCTTCCTGTGGGCGTTTCCAAGTCTGAGCACTATCAAGGATTTATGGAAATCGTTGAAGATGCTAAGAGAATCGTGTATGACCGTACAAAGAGATTTGTTCCTAACTACATGATCTGCGCTAGCGATCTTATCCCTGTGTTCTCTTTCATTCGTGACTGGAATCCTGCTCCTGTAAGCGATGTTAATGGTCCTTACTTTGCTGGTACTCTCGGTTCACTGAAAGTATTCGTTTCTCCTGCACTCGACGCTGGTAAGTTCTTAGTTGGTGTCAATGGTTCCGACATGATGTCCAGCGCTGCTGTTTATGCTCCTTACATGGCTGTTGTTCCTACTATGCTGCTTCAGTATGCAGATGGTGGTACATCACAAGGTTGGAGCACAATGTACGACCTGAAGATGCTGAACGCTAACCTGCTCGTTGCTGGTGGCATCACAGCTTAATCGTCGCACATTTAGCAGAAATACCTTATAATCATATAGGGAGGGGAGTAGTCTCCCTTCCCTATATTTTTTGTATTACAAAGAAAATATTACAAGAAGGAACATATCAAATGAAAAATGTTCTAAAAGAAGATTTTCAAGTACATGACACACTAAATCCTAAATTGTGGGATAGTGAAAATAAATTACTACCTGAAGTTCGTCAGAAGATTGTAGATATTGTAGCTAATTTTGAGGAATATGTAGAAATACCAATACATATTGTTGACATCGTTCTGGTAGGAAGTAACGCCGCATATAATTACACTCAATATTCAGACTTAGATGTTCACATTATAGTTAACCCTGAGTTGGTTACAGATATTCCTGAAGAAGTACAAGTTCTTATATATAATATGAAAAAGTCTTCTTTCAATAAAGAGTTTGATATTAAGATAAAAGGGATAGCTGTTGAACTATATGTAGAGGATATGCACACCTCAGCTGTTTCCAATGGCATATATTCTGTGTGTGATGATAGATGGGTAAAAGAACCAAAACAGAATACTTCCATAACTAAACACAATGTTGAAAAAGATGTAGAAAATTGGGTTGAAAGAATTGAAGAATCTATAGCTACTAGTGATAGTGAAACAATTGGAAATACAGTAGATATATTGTATTTAATGAGGAAGAACTCTATTGCTACAGAGGGTGAATATGGAAAAGGAAATGAAGTATTCAAAACCTTAAGAGATAGAGGATATGTCAAGAAGCTGAAGGAAGCACTTAATAGTGCTATTTCTTCTAACCTGTCTCTTGAGTCTTATACATATACAGGAAAATTCATAAATCTATTCGAGGAGTAAACAAATGAATAAATTAGTACTAGAAGAGTCTTTGAATACTCTCAATGAACAAGAATTAAAAGAAGCGGATTTTAGGGATGTTAGAAATAAAGTTGATGAATTTCTTGAGAACTATTACGAGCGTAAAGTATTTGAATTTCTAACAGAAGAACAAGCAACTGTGCAAGAAGTTATGCAAGCTGTACCTGAGTATAATCCAGATTGGTGCCCAGAGGACTACACTGATGAAGTAGCAAGAATTGAACAAACTTGCGGAGAGTCTATGATTAATGCACTTGTGAGTGCAGGATTAAGAACTTTGTTTCTTGATGCGTAAATAATAATCTACTAATTAAAGTAAGAAGGAGGTATAATTAATCTGTGAATAGACTTTTAGAAGATAAAAGACAAGAGTTAATAACAAAATCAAAACATGCAGATAATTATGCTCCTAGTAATCAATATCTTGGAAAGAATAGATACGAAAGAAGATTACATAGTAAAGTAGCAAACTCTGTTAGAGAAATGAATGCTATTAATATGAATAAATTCTTTCAAGATAATATTCTAGACGTAGATATAAAAGTACGCGGCGAAACAGATGACTATATTGTTAGAATTAGTTTTGGCGGAGTACTTGATGAGATACATAAACAGATTGAAAGTAACAATGGTGCCCTGAATTTACGATGTGTAATTAGAGCACTTGTTTCTGCTTTTAACGGAGATAGCGTTTATGTAAGATGTAGCTGTGCGGACTTTAAATATCGTCAAGCATATTTCCTAAGCGTGCATGACGTAATTGTTGGAGAGAAAGAAACTAGGCCTTCGGATATAACTAATCCTTATGATACAAAAGGGAGAGGTTGTAAACATATATTATTAGTATTATCTAATAATAGTTGGTTAACAAAAGTTGCTTCTGTTATTTTCAACTATATTAACTATATGGAAAAACACTATCAGAATTTGTATGCTGATATAATCTATCCTGCGATATATCAAACAGAATATGAGGGAGATGTTCAGTTACAGATTCAAGAGCCCGAACCAGAAGAAGAGCCTGAACCTGAACCTGATGTATCTGTTAAGGCAGATAAAGATTTACTTGATATTTCTAATAAGTGGGCTAAAACGAAAAATCAATTCCAGAAAGGTAACGAATATCGTTTCCAGAAACAAGACAGACCAATGAAGCGTCAAATTGATTTTGATAATTTAATCTCCGATTCGGAGGGAGTAACTTGAAGTTTAGATTAGTTGAGGAAAAGATTCCTATTTATAGAGGAGTTATAAAAGGATTAGCTCCGAATGTTTCTGGACCCGGTAGAGCAGAATGGTGGACTTACAGCGAAGACCAGGCTACTTCATACTGGAAAGACGGTACCGATGAGGAAGGTGCTGTACTAAGTTCATTTCTTGATTTAGATAAGGTAAATCTTATTGATCTTGGTAAACAAAAGGATATAACAAGTGCCTATTTAAGTGCTAAATTAAATAACATATTAAATACAGAGATCGTAAATCAAACTAAAGATCTTGTATTTATAAAGTATAATGGAACAATTTATAGGATGACAAAAGGTCTAGATGACCTACAAACTTTCTATCATATAGTAGCAAAACAAGAAGGCTATGATGGATTGTTAATCCAGTTTATGATAAAAGGTGAACTTATAACAGAGATTGCATTATTAAGATCTGGTCTTGTTGAATATGATGCCCCTGAATGGTATAATAAACAATGGGACAGAAAATGATATAAACAAATCATAAATAGATAAGGAATATGAAGAATGAGTGTAAAAATTCTAACAGAAGGATTTGAATCCAAATATTTCTATATCCTGAAAGAGGATGCTATTAGACAGATAACCTCTATTCTTTCTAATCTGAACGAAGCAGAAATGTCAGATGAAGATAGAGAAGAGACCAGAATACTGAGACAGATTTTAGATAAAGCTATGGATGCTTCTTATGACAGACGTAAAGCATTGAAGTATACTCCTAGAGAGCTTGAAGTTGCAGATAAGTACAATTTAACATTACCTGCAAAAGTTAAGAAATGGGACGGAACTACAATAACTTCGTTATCCGATAAAGATGTAGATACTCCTAGAGGTACTGGTAGAGATAGATATACTCCTTCTCTTTCAAGAGACATTGAAAAATCTGGTATTAGAAACAGTCGTCAGGCTAACCTCGCTAACTTTATACGTGCTCGTAAAGAAAAAGGTCCTAGAAATGAGCGTCCTTATTCTCAGATAGATAAATTTGCACGTGTTGATGACGCTTCTACATTTGGAGATACAACATTCACGCACGACAACTCTGGAAGATTTGGTAGAGATCGTTGGGATGAGGAACATGGTAGAGCTGCTACACTTGCAGGCGGAAGAAGCAGAACTCCTTCAGGAAGATGGATACGCGATAAGGAAAAAGATCTTACCGACGTTGAAAAAGACAGAATTGCTGTTAATAAACAGATGTCCCAGCCTGTTAACGATATGAAGAAAGCTCTGTCGGATCGTAAAGAGAATCAGAAAGATTTAGACAACGTCAATCTTAACTACGCTAGAAATGTTGCAAATGCTCGTAGACGTTTTGATGATGACATGGCCTATGCAGAAGAGAGAAGAAAGAAAGAGTCTGAGTCCGGTCGTCAAGGAGTAGACGATGCTAACAACAGAATTAATAAACTTCTGAAGAAAGAATCACTTGAAGAGGACGAAGTAGACTATAGTGATTGGAAGTATGGTGATCCATATTCTCCCGAGGATCCAGATGACTATGTACCATTTGACGAAGAGTTAGATATTGATCCTAGTAAATCAGATGACATTGTTACTGAAGAGATGTTTACAGAAGCATTTTCAATAAGATTAAGAAATACAATTAACTCTTTGAATGAAGCTGAGATGTCAGACGAAGATAAGCATGATACAGATATTCTAAAGCAGATATATCAAAAAACTCAAGGTAGAGCAAATGCTGCTTTAACTCCTGAAGAGAAATCTGTATTACAAAAGTACAATCTTGAGAGAGTTCCGTATATGAAGAATATTCGTTCTTCTGAGGGTAGTTACAGAACTCCGATATTTGATGACAGAGACTTCCAAAGTTCTTATGATTGGAACAGTGGAAAGAGAATTCCTCCGAAGTCAAATAAGATAAACTATGCTGACAGAGCACGTAAGCGTCCTGAAAGAGATGCTCAGATGTACGATATGAGAGATAGAGATTTCTGGGATATGCCAACTCCTGATTATGAACGTCAGCATGAAGTTGATTCTGATGATTACAAACCTGCAACATATCAGCAGAGACAGAGATATTCTGACAATCAGAAGATGACTCAGAATGTTAGAGACATGACAAGAGCTCTTAGAGACAGAAAGGCAAGCCAAGCAAAAATTGACAGTGCTGATGCTGAACATCAAGCAGAGCTAGATAAGTTGAAGAAAGAATATGAAGATAGACTTGCAGCAGTTAAACGTAGTCAGCAGTATCGTACAGATTCAGATCGCAGACAAGTAGATTACGCTAATAAACGTATTAACAAACTCCTTAGAAAAGAGGAAGAATAATTAAATGTTTATATATGAAAAAGACGGAACATTAGATATTATGTTCCAGAAAACACAGTTCCCAGCAACTGAAGACTCAAAAGTTGATATAATGTTAAAGAAGGTCGGGGATAAGGTTCAGATTTTAATCAATGGTGAACCCCTTAACGGCGGCAGCGAGCCTGCAGCTAAGTTAAGTGTGTCTCCTACTGAAGCAAATATTACAGCAGGTGGAGACCCTGTTGTACTTACAGTTTCCAATGCAGTTGGTGCAATTAAGTGTGCTAAGAAATCGCAAGGTTCGACCTCTACAGGTCTTAGCAGAGTAATTGATGAAAATACAATCACAGTAACCGCAGGTGCTGAAGCTACTGCTGGTACTTGGATCTATACTGTAAGTGATGATAACGATTCTGTAGATGTTACATTTACAGTTTCTGCATAACATTTATAAATGAGGTAAATAGAATATGTTTATTTATGAAGGAAAGAAATTAGTTGACGATGTTGAAGTTGAATGCTTAAACATCATGTTCCAGAATACTCAAGTTCCTGCTACCGGAGATCCTGACATCTGCTTATTCGCATCAGGTGAGGGCGATAATAGAGAAATTCACGTTCAAGTGTCAGGTAGCGACATAAACGAATAATTAGTTAAATAAAGGGCGGGTAAATCTGCCCGCCCTACATATCATGTTTAATGAAAGGTGAGTATAATAGATGACAAATGCTGAAGTTCGTGAAGAAGTCACATTAATGCTCACAGGTAGATTACTTGATCTAGAGCTCGAACCAAATACGCTCGACAGTATTATAAAAAGTTCTCTAAGAGAGTTACAAAGATATATTACTAGTACAAAGATTATAACAATTCCGTTTAGTAGATGTATTGATCTTTCAGATCCGACACAAACAAACGATACACAACTACATGTAAGTAATGTATTTAGAGTATATAGACCTAATGGTTACTCAGGAGAGAATACTTCTATGACAACCGTATTAGATCCAATACAAGCGTCACAGTGGCAATTGATTTCTGGTATGGGTAACATGAGAGGATTTCAAGATTACACATTGAATTATGCTTCTTGGAACACTCTTCTCCAGATGAGGAATACAAGTAGTACTGATTTAGCCTACATATTTGATAGAGACTCGCAAAAATTGTATATAAATGTTGCAAGTAATGCACCAAGTAGTATAACAATAGAATACATTCCAATATTTCAAGATGTTTCTGAAATAAATTCTGATTATTGGATTGATGTTCTAATTAGAATAGCAGTTGCTAAAACAAAAATTGTGGCAGGAAGAGTTAGAAGTAGATATACACAATCTAATGCAATATGGTCACAAGACGGAAAAGACATTCTTGCAGAAGGTACTGCCGAATTACAAGAATTAAGAGAAACATTATCCTCAAATACAGCTTTATTCTATAATGCCGTAGATTAAGGATACTAGATTATTATTCGGATAAATAATGAGGAGATTAATAAATGAATTATCTGAGTGAAGCTTTCAAGAAATTAGATTTTCTGAATGAGGATGATTTTTCACTTGACAATGCCTCCGACATTGATGATATGAGCCAATTTTTGTCAGTGGAGAGAGATTCCGTACAAGATGTAATTGATCCTGAAGCTGAAAGTGAAGAAGAATTAGAAGATACTTATATTGGAAAAGTTATTCTTCATTGTCCAGTGTGCAATTCAATGATCTATAAAGATCTTGAAGATATTGAAAGAGACGATGAAGAAGAACTTGTTAATGTTGGGGAAGAATGCCCTTATTGTTACACTTCTGACGGATTTGAAGTGATTGGTATTGTAAGCCCCTTTAAAGAAGAGTCAGAAAAAGAAGAGATAGAAGCTTCTGATGAAGCTGAAGCAGACGAAAATGTCGAGGGTTCAGACGAAGTCGAAGTTGAGGATAAAGTAGTAGAAGAATCAGTTGAAGAGTCCGTTGGAGACTCTATTTCTGAATATCAGAAGTGGGTAGACTTTGATATGGAAAAATATCATAAGATATCCGATGTTACAATGAACAAGCTAAAGGAAGCTGGATTATCAGTAGTTAAAGATCAGTACGGAGACTATGAGGTAATAGCTGACAAAAAAGAAGAATCATTAGGTGAAGATTTTGAACATGTTGAAGTTTCAACTGATGAACAAAAGTTAGTTATGGACGCTGAAGAAGATGGTAAGATTACCATTGAAAGCGAACCGGTTGCTAATGAAGCTGACGTAGCTGAGAATGAATTTATTCAGCCCGTTCCTGATCTGGTAAAAGACGAAATTGAAGCTCCAGAAGCTGAGGAAACTGCAGAAGTAGAAGCTGAAGAAGAAATCCCTTTTGAGGATGACGAAGTTGATTATGACATTGACGATTTCGATGAAGAGTCTTTCGATGGTCTCGGTGAAGCCTATCTTAAAAAGGTTTACGACAACGTAGCTTCTTACAAAACTTCAAATGTTTCTATGAAGGACAATTCCCTTGTTGTTGAAGGTGTCATTACATTTAATTCTGGTAAGACTAGAACTACTAATTTTATCTTTGAAGCAAAAACAGCTACAAAAGGTAAGAAACTTTGCTTCATCGGTGAAAACAAACAAATTACCAGAGGTCGTAAAGCCTTTACAATTACAGGCACATTGAACGAAAGTAAATCGTTTATCACTGAAAAATTTAACTACAATTATATGGCCAAAAATTCTGAGGGTAAATCTAAAAGACTTTACGGCACATTGAAATAATAAGGAGAACATCATGAAATTCAAACAAGTAAAGAATTCTCCAGAATTATTGAAAGAATCTCTTAGATGGCCTTCAGGAAAAGACCTTGAAAATGCTTGTGACGTGATTGAAAAGATGTTACAAGACAGCGAAAGATTTGAGCTTACAGACGAAGAACAATCTATACTAAGTCAAGCATACGATATTATGTTCTGGATTGCTCCCAATCTTGAAGAAAGTTTGAAAGAAGCTGCTGATGAGCCTGAAAATCTTCTTGACGAATCTATAAGAAAGTATTCCGTACAAGAATGGATTGACGAACAAGGCTGGGCTCCAGATGATGTGGACGATGATGAAGTAGCTTTCTTTGCTACAGAAAGTGGTCCTGTTTGCGGTTCAAAACATAAAGATGGAACTTATAGTGTATTTGGATTAGGACAGGATAAAGATGGGTTATCATATAAACAGATGATTAAGATTCTTAATGTCTGGGACTCATTGAACGAATCAAAAGATGTCAATCTTTCTGACAAAGAAAATAGCATCAGCGGCCTCCTTCTTGATCATAAAGATGAAATTGATTCCGCTTCGTCACAAGCTGAGTTAGTTAACGTGTGCAAGAACGCCCTTGCTGAAAAAGGCGGAGCTAAAGCACAACAGTTCTTAGCTGTACTAAACAGCAAGAAGAATCATTATGCAGCGCTTAAGTATGTGTATGATTTTATTCTTGCTGGAGAAGGTATGAGGTCTGCTGATTCAAGAAGAAAGACTAAGCCTGCTCACATGAAAGAAGAATTAGAAGAAGATTTTTCAAATGAGCAAGAACTTATTGACGCTGGATTTGAACAAGCAGGTCATAGAAAACAGTATGACTTTTATCGTAAACTAGTTGATGGAAAAGGTAAATGGTATGCTGTTGATACAGAAGAAGGAAAAGTTTTTCCTATAACTTGGGATCAAGCAGTTGGATATGAACCCATTGATTCTACAGAAGGTATGGCAATGAAGCTTGGTAATATGCTTCTTCCACAGTAACACTAAATAAGAAAGGAAGTTGTGTAGTTGATGCAAGACAATGATAATTATGGGTTGCTTGTTAATTCTAACACAACTCTTCATAGAAGATATTTCAATGAGATGGCTCGTCTTCTTGGAATAAAAGTTATCTATAGAGCTCCTACTCCCGGTAAACATTATACTACATATGCAGAAATAGAAAGTAATTATCAAGAACCAAAGTTAGAGTATTGCATCTTTGAAGATCATCCTTCACAACAAACATTAAAGAAACTTGGTTGGGTATCCGAATTACAAGAAGGAAGTTCTATCATTCATGTTAGATACGACCTCGAGGATTTACAACAAGGAGCATTGTTTGTTGTACCAAGCGGACTTGATAAAACAAAAGGAAGGCTATTTAGAGTAATAAAGATTTCAAGTATTATGGTCTTTCCTTCTTCTCTTTCATGCGAAATAGCTCCTGAGTATGAAGACACACTTGTTAAAACAACAATTGAAGATCACTCGAAGTCAAGTTTTAATCTGTTAAACCAAGAAAAAGATGATATGTTTGAATATTATTCATTCAAAGAGGGCTAATATATGAGTGTATATTTATATGACGAAGCACTCGTAAGTAAAGTAAAATACTGGACTGAGAATACACAGTTACATGTTTACGGTGTAGATGAGATTAGAGATTTATTTCAAGTAATAGCCGATGAGAATGGTGACAAGCCAATATCATTACCACTATTAACAATAAGTAGACCAAAAGGTTATTCGATAATAAACCCAAACAAGAAACCAACAACTTATAATGGAATAAGGGTTATACAAGGAGAAGACACAGCTTCGATGTTAGCTCAGATTCCAATTAACATTCAGTATCAATTTGATGTCATCTGTAGATATCAAAAAGAAGCTGATATGTATATGAGAAATCTTGTATTTAATATTATCAATTATCCAACATTAAAAATAGTAATACCTTATAGAGACATTAATTTTGAACATAATGGAACTATTAGATTAACTTCAGATGTAATGGATACGTCAAATACTTCTGCTAAATTATTTAACGGACAGTTTACACGATTATCCGTTACAGTCAATATAGATGACGCTTATCTCTGGGATCTGCGTGTAGCAAACAATCTGTCTATTGAAGACTCAAATGTGCTATTTGTTAGAAATCCAGACGAAGTTACTTTTACTAAAGAAACAATTAACTTAGATTAAGGAGACAATAAATGGCACTCAGAATAAATATTTCTGAAAGAGATTTAACTCAATCTGTTGAAGCTCTTTCAAATACTGACATTGTTTTTATTCCTGGATTGTCTTCCGTGACAACCGTTGAGCAGTTCACTCCTATTACCTGTACAACACTTTCAGAGTTCATTACTACTTTCGGACCTTATCCCGTACTATTCAATTCTGCAATGGAGTACAGTGGTTTTGGTGAAGGTCACGGATTTGCAGAGGCCGCTATTCCAACTACTGGTAATCTATTTGATGCTGAATCTCCTGATCCTTCTTGGATTTATGCAGCAAAACTTTTATCTCAAGGCTTACAGGTAATCTATTGTAAGATTAATACTAATGCTCAGATTAATGCAAATGGTAAGTTTACTGGGAGCGTAACTGATCTTTACGGTCAGCTTGCTACATTATTTGCATCTACTTCTACAAATCTTACCAGCAAGGGAGATTTTGATTTCAAGTATCTGACCTCTGGTGGATATCCTGTCTTTGAATATGAAGGCAATAGCATCGTGATGGATATGTTAAATATCTGTGCCACAAGAGGAGACGCAGTAGCACTTATTGACCATACTGACAATCCTGGTAGAGCACTAAATGCTTCGGATACAACTTCTGTTGTATATGCACTGAATAATACTTATGCTAATAGCTTTACTAACGGAGCTTACGCATCAATGTTTACTCCTTGGGGTATATATCCTCAGACAGTATACACCAACGATACTTATTCAACATTCCCACTTCCCGGATCTTTTGCATACCTCACATCTCTTGCACAGTCCTTACAAACTAACTACAACTGGGCAGTTGTTGCTGGTGTAAGTAGAGGTCTTGTACCTGGACTTATTGAGTTACACACAAATGAGGTGTTAACAAATGCAATTGCTGATGCTTACCAGAACTTCGGTGTTGGTACATCTCTGAATGGTATCTATGTAAATGCTATTACTCGTATTAAGCCTTATGGATTCTGCATTTGGGGTAACAGAACACTCAGACAGAATGGTACATTAGGTCTACAAGCAATGTCGTATCTGAATCTTCGTAACTTAACTTGCGATGTTAAGAAACAGATCTACACAGCTTGCATCAATCTGCTATACGAACAGAATACTGCTACTCTTTGGACTAACTTTAAGTCATACTTAACTCCTCTTCTTGACCAGATGGTTTCAGGAAGTGGTATTTCTGGATACAGAATCTTAAGAAATGCTTCTGACAGCCCAACAAAGATTAGTGCTTCTATTCGTATATATCCGATCTATGCTGTTGAGAGTTTTGACATTACAGTCTATATGACTGACGATGATGTCACAGTAGCATAAGGGATAAGGAGGATAAAATCATATGGCTATAAAATATAATCCCAGTACAGTAGATATCTCTTCTAACTTTGCTATTGGCACATATAATCTAGCTGATAATCCTAACCTGTATGAAATAGCTCGTTCAAACAACTTCGAGTTTATCATTTCTGATTTTGATAATTTACAACCTGCAAGCAGCAATGACACTAACATGACAAAGCTGCAAAAAGGTCAAGAGATTATTAGAATGTCAGTAACTCGTACTTCTGTTCCTCACTTCTCACAAGAAGTCATTCGTGTTAGAAGAGGAAATAATGAACTTAAGTATGCTGGTGTTCCTTCCTTCGGAGAAGGTAGCCTAGTTGTCAACGACTATATTGGAGCTGGAACAAAAGATTACTTAATGGCATGGCAGAATCTTTCTTACAATGTTATCACTGAGAAGGTCGGTCTTGTTCAGGATTACAAGAAGAACTGCACACTCATTGAGTACAGCCCAGATTACCAAGTGGTTAGAAGCTGGACACTTTATGGCTGCTGGATTAGCAATCTGTCAGAAGATGACTTTGATAGCGACAATGGAAACGCTCCAAGAAGAGTAACAGCTACTATTCAGTATGACCATGCTAAATTAGACGCTGACGTCTAATAAAAAGATATTGTATAGAATAATAGGGACAGTCATATCCTATTATGATTTCTAGAAATAGATTACCTATTTATTTTATATATCAAGATAACTAAAAAGTTGAATAGATAACATTTGAATTACTGATATATAAGATAAATTTACTTAAATTAAATATTATTTTATATGGAGAGTATTCAAATGAATCAAAAAGACTATACTATTAATCAAACATTTACTCTACCTAGTGGTGGTAGAGTGTATAACGAATTGGTAGGCCCAGACATCACACTTCGTTCTATGACAACTCAGGAAGAGATGAAAAGATTGTCTCATTCTGATTCGCCATATAAGAACATCTGTGAAATTATTGACGACTGTATTGTATCTAACTGCAGTATTTCCAGTCGCGATATGTGTCTTGCGGACTACCGATTTTTACTTTATATGCTAAGAGTTGTTACTTATGGTAATAATTATAAACTTAGCACTACATGTCCTTACTGTGGTTGTGGAAATGTAGATACGATTGACTTGACCAAACTTCCGATGAAAGAATATGACGAGAAAGAAGTTTCAAGTTGTCTTTCATTTGAACTTCCTATGACAAAGAGTAAGGTAGAAATTTATCTACAGACCCCAAGAATGATTGACACAGCACAGTACAATGCAAAAGAGTATCGGAAGAAGACAGGACAGAATATTGATTATACAACAGTATTCACTATTCAAGAATTACTAAAGAGTATTGATGGAGATCCTGTAAATCCTGTAAAGATTACGGACTGGGTAAAGAATCTTCCGATGGCAGATACAAATATGATTCTAAACTATGCGAACAAAGCCAATACAGCTTTTGGAATAGATAATACTTTACATTGTATGTGTGATGTTTGTGGGCTTGACTATTTTGTCAACCTTCGTGCTGACAGAGAGTTTTTTCGACCCTCTTTGGATATCTGAAAAAGATAAGAAACTATATGCTCCTGTAAGGTTTAGAGATATAGTAAAGGAAAGATATTTGATATCCAAGAATACACATACTTCATATAATGATACAAAGGACATAACACCTACTGAAAGAGAAGTTCTGTTGCAGTTAATTGTTGAAGATTTACAACGGCAACAGGAATTGATTGAAAAGCAAAAACGAGAAGCCGCTATGAGGAATAAGAGATAGCGGATGGCAGGTGATATAATTGGCATTTGATTTAGATGCTTTCTTTGAAGAATATAATAATAGAAAACGAATAACAGCTGACAATCTTGCTTCCGAAGCCGCTTTAACTGCGGAGCTTGAAAAACAGGCTAAACACATGGATAGTTTGCAGAAAGCTGAAGTTGAAAGATCGCTCAGAGCTCGTCAAGCATATGCCCTTGCAACGATGACTCTTACGGAACAAGAAAAAGCTACAAGAAATAATATTAAGTTTCTTGAGGGAAAGAAAGAAGAGCTCGATCTACGAAAAAGGATGCTAGAACTGGCTCAAGAAGAGACAGAATCTGACGGTGAGAAACAAAGATTAGCTGAAGAAATACAGGAAGTATATTCTGAGCAGTTAAAGAATCAAACATTACTTAATGGCTATAAAGAAAGAGAGATACAGTTACAGAGACACATTTCTAAAGGCCAAGAAGAAGGAGCAACTCTTACAGAAAGAATTGCAAATGCTCAGAAAAGATCGAATGGTTTTCTTGAAAAGCAGAAAGAAAATGAGAAATTACATCAACGTATTCTTAAAGAAAATCAGGCAATAATTGAGGACACCGCAAGCACAGAAGAAGAACGAGCAGCTGCTAGAGAGCGTATCGCTAGAGAGAAAACTGACTATAATTATCGTTCGGAACAGAACGCGGCACAGTATGGTTTTGCTTCTGCAAAAGAAGCAAATAGGCAGAGTATACTTTCCTCATCGTCTGTTAAAGCAACGATACTCAATAAGATCTTTGAAGTTGTCGGAAGTATTGAAAAGAAAGTTGGACAATCTATTTCCGAATCTGCAAACTTCCAGGCTCAGTATATGGGCAAAGTTGATGCTCGTTTACAGAGCGAAGAAGAACTAACAGGCTTCTTCAAACAACTAACCGATGATGTTCAGAAACAAGTAGGTGCTAACAGGTTTGTTTCTCAGAAAGAAGTTTTGACAAATATTGCAAGATTAACGGAACAAGGTGTTGCTTATAACTTAGAGCAAAGAGCATTATTAGCATCTCTTTCTGATAAGATGGTGACAACATTTGATGTTCTTGATGACACGCTTCAAAGACTTATAAGAGTGCAACAGGCTGATCTTACAATGTCTCAACTAGGATCAGAAGCAAAGTTAACTAGATTCTTAAATAGTCAGTTTGAAGATACTTCTTTCTTAAACCAGATGTATGACAGCGTACTAGGAGCGTTAACGGATTCTATTGCTAGTATGGATAAGAATTCAGCAACCTCTTTTACATATGCAGTTGAAAAGTGGTTGGGTTCTCTTTACAGTGTAGGTCTTTCAGATTCTGCAATACAAACAATCGCTTCTGGAATCAATGCTTTAGCAACTGGTAATGTAGCATCTCTTAGTAGTAATCAGCCATTATCTGTTTTGATGAATATGTCAGCGACAGGTGCGGGCTTGTCGTATTCAGATTTACTTACACAAGGTCTTAATGCTTCAAATGTAAATGATTTGATGCGTTCAATGGTAGACTATTTAAGTACTATTGCAGACAATACAACAGAGAACCAAGTTCTTCGTTCTCAATGGTCTGATGTTCTTGGTATAACTCTGACAGATCTAAGAGCTGCTAGTAATTTAACACAGAATGATATTTCTGCCATATATAATTCACAAACAGATTATAGTAAGTCTGTTGAAGAAACAAGAAATCAGATGCAAACAGTTGTTGGTAGAACTCCTACTTCTGAACGTATTAAGAATATTTCTGATAACTTTATGTTTGACTGGGGTATGAATATCGCTCAGAATGGTGCTCAATATGTAACTTGGCAACTTTCTCAGATGGCTCAAGGATTGCTTGATTCCTTTGGTCTTGGTAACAGTATGGTAGGAAAGATTGTGAAGTTAGTTGCCGCAGTTCCTGCACTTGCAAGTTTATCTGAAACTCTTGGAGACATCTCTGAAGCTAACGGTAGTTTATTTGACTTCTCGTTTGACACAAGCGGAGGAGGAGTTCTCGGTATACTTGGTACCATTGGAAATCTTTTAACGCTTCCTTTCAATATATCTAATGCGATTTCTAGTTCCTTGGGAAGTGCATTAACAACAGGAATGGGAAGTAATCAAACATTAAAAGGCTTCTCTTGGGATGAGTTTACAATGAGGGGAACAGATTACTCTCAAGGTATCGTGGGTGTAACAAGTCCTCATACATCATCTGCTTTTTCTAGTTATAATAGTGCACAAGAAGCTTATGACGGTGTTGTAATTACAGGAAGTACATTTGGAACAGAAGCTCCTGTTATAGAAGGAGTTAGCTCTAGTGCTTACTATACTACTACGGGAGCAACTAGTACAATCAATAATCTTGTTACTAATGCAAACAATCTTGCAACTGCAGCCTCATCAATAAGCGGATTGACAGAAGAAATTACTAGTGGAGCGAATGAGATCTACAAAGAATTATTTGAAACACAATCAACTCCAATAAGAGTAAAACTTGCAGAGTTAGAAACTTCTTCGTTCAATCAGTTAAATAATATTGTTGCTCAGTTAGATCCAGAAGGAGTTAAGTTGCTATTACAACAGATACAGTCAACAATACCAACCAATGAAAATAATGCAACATATATGATGCAGATGATGGATATGGTGAGGAGGTTATAATAGATGGCACAGTATTTTTCAAACACTATAGAAAGTAAGTTTATAAAGAACCTTCTTTGTAATACTCCTCTCCCTACGTATGACACTGTTAGAGAAGGAGATTATATTCTTGCTCCTTTTACATATATAAATAGATGTGATATATTTAGATGTACTAAAAGTGGTATATTTACTGAAGATGCGGAAGTTGAAAGATTTAACCACTTTTCATTTGGTACATACTATCCTAAGTTTACAGAAAAGTTCATGTCAAATAATCTCTACTATGATGTAGATACCCATAAACAATTAGGACATTACTTAAGAACTTATCGCGATTGTTTTAATATAGATCTAATGCCCTTTTATAATTGTTGGTGTAATGAGTATGTTTCAGGTTATTTTGTAACAGATAAAGGAGTAGTTGAAGGAGATAACTCACAGTATAAAGTTGCTATTGTACCTATTAAGTTCAATAAACAGTATACAATAGCAGCAGACTCAACTTCTCCTGTAATGATTGCTCCAATATATCTTGAAAACAATCAGTTGATTCCTGCCTGGTCTGGTTCGGTGTCTTTTGATTTAACAAAAGATCTCTGTTCTAGAAATGGTTATAGTAACGTTCATAGAGAATTATCTTGTTCTTTCAAACAACCATTTGTAGTAGAAGTTCAGAATCACGAAGGTGATTCTCATGCTGTTGTCCATCAGAGAAATGAAAGATATCTTTACTTACTGATTCAATTTATGTCAACAGTAGACACTACATTGATTGTTCTAGAAGGGGATTACAGAAACCTTTCTTGCACCAAGATATATAATTCAGAAGAAAAACTTGATGTTGAACATGACGGAGTTGTAACCACTGAGAAAAATATTATTACTCCAAAAGAATGGGACGCTATGATGTTGAGTAATCTTGATTTACTTCAGTTAAGTAGTAAAGAGCAGCGTCCATTTTCAAATAGATTAGTTGAATATCTCTTAGAGAATGTAATTACTTCTAGAGATGAAATTGCACTTGATATAAAGATTGCTCAAAGAAGTAGAATGGAACAATCTGGTATATGGAGTAACAATCTTAGAAGGTTACTCTACGAAAATTATTTACTGAGTAGACATACAAGAAAGATTGATATTACAGGGTATGTCGACAAAGATGTTGAAAATGCTATTATGAAAGGATACATGTAATAATGGCAGTACCATTTAACAATCATTATAGTAGATATGTTATGCCAGATAACTATCTATATCTATATCATGTTCCCAATAATAGAGGAACGATGGGAGTATGTATATTACTTCCTGCATATGCAGATTCAGTTACTGATACACAGAATGTAAACTTTACTCCTTCAACTCCTCTTGCTCGTTCGGCTCCCATTTATTCATATGCAAGTTCTGGTCCTCGTTCGTTACAAGTGTCTTTCAATCTACACAGAGACATGATGAAACAGATTAATTATGGTGTTAGTACTGCTATGATAGAAAGTGAAAGTAATGATGATTATACAGATTTACTTATCAAGTATATTCAAGCGGCTGCACTTCCTACATATGAAGTTGCTAAGAAGATGGTCAATCCTCCACAAGTAGCACTGAGATTAGGACAAGACTTGTTTATAAAAGGAGTAATTTCTGGAGCTGTTGGTGTTACATATCGTTACCCTATGTTAAGTGATGGGAAGTATGCACTTGTTGATGTAGCTTTCAATGTAACAGAAACAGAACCTTATGATGCTTTAATAGCAGCTCAGATGGGTAGCTCAAGAGGTTTAAATACTTCTCTTGCAAGAAATCTGTATGTAGCAGCCCCGCCTTTTTCTACATATTCTAATATTTCTTAAGTGGTGATTAGATATGGATAAGTTAACAGATAAGACATACAAAACTTATAAAAGAGTTTCTAGATACAGTTCATTTCCGTATTATTATGATACTGTAAATAACAAATACATATACGGGACTCTAAATCATCTTGACCCTTCTACTCCTTATACTTCATATATAGTTAAGAAGAATGATACACTTGATTCTATCTCTCTTGCTTTCTATAATACTCCTTTATACTTTTGGGTCATATGTGACTTCAATAAATTGAATGACCCGTTTGTTAAACTTGTTGAAGGTACATCAATCAATATACCTATTTTGTCAAGTATTGAGTTTCAGTAAGAAGGTAGATTAGTATGATATATACTTCAGTTTATTCGGGTGACGGTGGAAGTGGTCGTTCAGGAGCTAGTGCTGTTACTACAACAAATCAAACAGTAGAGCAGAAAATATGGTCATTCTTTAAGGGTAAAGGATATACAGCAGCTGGCGTAGCTGGCGTGATGGGAAACTTTCAAGCAGAAAGTGGACTTAACCCTCAGAATGTTCAAGACGGTTTCGGCTGGTCAGATAGTGACTACACAAAAAAGGTAGACAATGGGTCATATTCAAAAGATCGGTTTATGAACGACCAGATGGGCTACGGACTAGCTCAATGGACTTGGTGGTCATTAAAACGCGATCTTTATGACTTTGCAAAACATCGTGGCACTTCAATTGGCGATCTAGATACGCAACTTAATTTTGCATATAATACTATTAAAACAACTGGGTCGCTTGAAAGTATCTTAAAATCAACAAATGATGTTGGTGCGGCTTCTGATGCTGTTCTAACTCAATATGAAAAACCTGCTGTATACAACTACGATACTAGAAGGAATTTTTCTTATAACTTTTACAATAAGTATAGTGGGTATACTGCTTCATATAGTGCCGCGGGCACTACTCCCGTGTATTCACAGCCAACAGCTACAGATAAAGCTATAGAATGGGCTCTTGCTCAATGCGATAAAGGATACACCTATAGTATGCAGAATCGTTGGGGTCCAACTTCTTATGACTGTTCTGCTTTTATCATTACAGCGTGGAAGAAAGCAGGAGTTAGTACAGGAGCTTCATATACTGGAGACATGGCTCGGTACTTTACTAAACATGACTTTAAGAATGTTCCTAACCTTGTTAATATCATAACAGGAGAAGGGTTAAGGGCAGGAGATGTACTTGTTTGGAATGCTCCTGGAACTTCTGGTGCTGGGGCAGACGGTCATACCTGTATGTATATTGGAGAGGGAAGAATTGTTGAGTGTACTCCTCTCGGTATAAAAACAAGAGATTATTATAGCACAAATGTACACGGAATGGCTGTTCATTGGCAGGACGTATTAAGATATAAAGATCCCGCTACAGGCTATTCTTCTGGTGAAGAAGATACGAGTACAGAGTCCGCAGTTAAAGATGCTTTCTTGACAGGACTTTCTAACATAGGTAATTCAATTTCTGGTGCAATAAATAATTGGAAAAACATTATTCCAAATATACTTACTCAGCAACAGTTCAACAACGATACTAATATGAATCGTCAATATGGTTCTTATGCGGAGTATGTTGCAGCTCAAAGAAAACTGAGAAGTGCCGGAGCGGTTGAAGAATCAGAAACGATAAGAAGAGTTACTATTGCAGAAACTCCTACAAATATTTCTACACAAAGAACAACAGGCTTATTAAGTGCTGGAACATTTGTTGAGAGCCCATTTATCATTGTTAAGATCGGTGATTATACATTTGGTACATATGGTTATAGAAAAACTGGAAATAGCGTTAGAGTAACTTATCCTAACTATATGGACAGTATAAATATAATAAAGATAAATGGAACTGTAAATCAGTACACAATTAACATGACTTATCAAATCGAACAAGGACAAGATCCAAATCTACTTGATAAGATATTTAGTAGTGTTGGATATGGAACTATAAAGATAAGTTATGGTGATTATAGTTCTCCTTCCTTTATCTTTAGAGAAGAAGAAGCAATTATAACAAACTTAAATTCTTCAATAGATTTTTCAAACTCAAGAATTACTTACATAATTTCATGTACTAGTAATGCTTTACAGTTAGCAGCAAGGTCATATAATTTTCCTGGTACAGTATGCAAGCCAAGTGACAAGATAATAGAAATATTGTTTTCTGAAAAGTATGGGCTAAGAGAACTGTTTACTGGGATGAAAAATAAAACAATTGCTAGAAGGCTGATTGCAGGAGACGATTGTCAGACTAAATTAGAGCCTAAAGAAGGAATGAGTCCTTTAAATTATCTTAACTATTTAGTTTCAGAGATGTCTTCTGCAGGAGAACAAGAAACTAGTATCGGTAAATCAACATATCATCTAACAATTGTTGACGATATAACAAATGAATATAATGGACCATATTTCAAAGTTGTTAAAGTTACAGCTGATTGTACTGCGGAATCATTAAGTGGTTCTGATGTGTATGAAGTTGATGTTGGATACTCAGGTTATGTAGGAGATACTCCTAGTAATTATGTTTTGGGGTTCCAAGTTGAAAACAATAACTCATGGGCTCTTTTGTATAAATATTCACAAGAAGTACCAACGGAAGATTATGTGTATAACATTGATAACAATGGTAATGTTACAACACAGTATTCTCCAAACGCTATGACTTCAAGTGTTCATCACAAGACGACACAAGCACAGAAGACTTGGTGGACTCAGATGACACAATTCCCTATTACAGCAAAATTAACTTTGAAAGGTTTATTAAGACCTGCAATGTTAATGAGCTATGTTAGAGTTAACGCTTTATTTTATGGTCAACGTCATATTTCTAGCGGATTGTATATAATAACAAAACAGCAGGATGTTGTTGATAGAAATGGTTATAGAACTACTCTTTCCTTAACAAGAGTTACTGGTGACAATAATCTAGTCTTTACAACTACAGAAGTAAAACCAGCTGTTGGAGGAAGTACTACACACTATTCAAGTAGTGGTAGAGAACATGGGGGCTCTAGTGGGAGCTTCTAATAGGAGAGTTAACATATGAAACCAAAAATAATTAACACTCAGTATCTTACAGCGATTCAACAACGGAAAGATAAAGTAATAGATTATGTTTACTGTCCTGCATTTACTAATTATTATTTTGATTCTAACTTAACAAGATTTGCTGGTCAGTTAAGTTCCGATACACAATGCCAACAAATAAATAATGAATACGGAAAAGTTAAAACTGGAACAGGAACATTCTTTGTTAACAGTAACACTATAAAGGTAAGAACTTTCTAAAGGAGATACTATCTCATGCTTCAAAAGGCAATTATTGAACAGAAAATAGATAAATATTCAATGAAGGTCAGGATACCTGTATATAACAAGATAAAATCTGATCCTACAGCAACTCCTACCGATGAATTATATACAGCTATTATTCAAACACTTCCTGGTTGCAGTCCTGTTTATCAAGAGGGAGATTTAGTATTAGTTGAATTTGAAAATGATAATATTTCTCTTCCCGTAATTATTGGACTACTTTTTAGACAGAACATGCCAGAAAGTTCTACCGATATAAATGCAGATTCTTTGAAAGTAAATGTAAATACAAATCTTACAGAAAATACTTTGATTGGATCTGTTACTCCCGAGGCCATCAAAAAGTTAAATGATAAGTATACAAACAATGTTAAGAGAGTAGTTGTTGAGTACTCTCTTTCTAACTATGAAGATCATTATGACCAGTTTAGTCAATGGTCTGAACAGGCTCCACAGTTCTGGCCTGGAAAGTTTATGTGGCAGAGAACAACTGTTACTTATGAAAATGATCTTACAACAAGAAGTATGACTTGCATACAGGGAGCAAAGGGTGACCCTGGATCCGGTATAACAATTACTGATACTTATGTTAAGTATGCAATCAACAATAGTGGAACAACACATCCTAGTACTTCTGCACAGAATGTGTGGTATACCAATCCTCCTCAAACAACAGATGTTAATCCATATCTGTGGTCATGGACATATGTCTTGTATTCGGATGGAACTTCAACAAACACTTTTAATGTAGCAAGAACTAGCGCCAATTCAATAATTGTTTATCTTTATAAGAGATCCGCTTCCGACATAACGCATATTGATTGGTCTCAAACACTAACATACGATTTTGACACTAAACAGTTTGTTGCTTTACCAACAGGATGGTCTTCTGATATTCCAGCTGGAAATGATCCGATTTACATGACAGCTGCAACTGTTAGCTCTGTTGAATCACAAGGTGACATTACATCTTCTTCTTGGTCTACACCAATTCTATTTACAAAAAGTGGTTTCAATTCAAAAACCATTCAGCTATATAAGAGGTCGGCTACAACTCCTTCCGCACCAACTACTTCTGTAGTTTACACATTTTCAACAGGAGGACTTTCTCCTGCATCTCCCGACGGTTGGTCACTCGGTATTCCTACTGCTGATGGAAATCCTTGTTATGTAGTGCAGGCAACAGCTATTAGTTATGAAGGCACTGACACTATTACTAGTGGTGAGTGGTCAACTCCTACAGTTATTGTTCAGGACGGAAACTCTGATTATATTGACCAGCCTGTTGTTGATTGGTATAAAGCAACAACTAATACAACAACTCCTACAACTCCTACAACTGATATTGAAATTGCAAGTGAGTGGACAACACTTGGTTGGACAAATGATATATCTTCAATAACTTTATCAGAAACTAATAAGTATCTTTGGAATGCAGAAGTTACACACTATAGCATTAGTGGATATGTGAAAACAAATGCTCACATTATAACAATATATGCTGAGTCAGGAGCTGGAATATTATCCTCTACAATATACTATTTTGTAGATACTCAAGGATCTACTCCTCCGTCAGATTCTGCTGCATGGTCTACTACATTCCCAAGCTCAATACAACAAGGTCAGTACTTGTGGACAAAAACAGTTACACAGTATACTGATACTACTATTCCTGATTCTGTTGCTTATAGTGTTAGCAGAGATGGAGAAACTGGCAGTGATGGTAAAGGAATTACTAGTATTGTTCAATACTATGCAATAAATAATTCTGATACAAACCCGCCTGCTCCTGGATCTTCGGATTGGGAAACTACTCCTATGAATCCAACTAGCGAAAAACGGTATCTATGGAGTTACCAAAGAATTAGTTATACTACTGGAAATCCAACTATTACAACACCACATGTTATAAGTATGTATGTAGAAGATGGAGCAGCAGGATCAAATGCCGCAACAGTATTTCTGTACCAAAGAGCAGAAACTTCTTCTTCTCTAAATAAACCTGCAACAGATCTTACATATACATTCTCAACAGGTTTACTTTCTGGTAATCTTAATGGATGGTCTCAAACAATACCTGCTACCGATGGAAACCCTTGTTTTGTAATACAAGCTACCGCTATTAGTACAGGAACAACTGACATAATTCAATCCTCGGAGTGGAGTAGTATAGTAAAACTTATTGAAGATGGTCAGAACGGAACAGGTATTACTTCTTCAGCAGTTTCTTATGCAATATCTTCTAGTGGAAGTACTGTTCCAGAATCTGGATGGTCTCCAACATTTCCTTCAAATATTCAACAAGGAGATTATCTCTGGACTAGAACCATCACTGATTATTCAGATGGAACATCTTCTACCTCATACTCAGTAAGTAGAGACGGTACAAACGGAACTAATGGAACCAATGGATTAAATAACGCTGTTGTATATCTGTATAAGCGTTCAGATTCTGTAGCATTAGTAGACTGGACAACAACACTTACTTATAATTTTTCTAATAAGGCTCTTAATTCTGTTCCTACAGGTTGGAGTGAGTCTGTCCCGTCTGGTACGTATCCTATATATGTTACAGCGGCTACCGCATCATCTAGAACTAATACTGATACAATACCTTACACAGAGTGGTCAGGTCCTGTTATTCTTGCTGAGAATGGTAATAACGGAACTGACGGTCTTAATACTGCAACAGTATTCTTGTATCAAAGGGCAGCCAATGCAAGTAGTTTGAATAAACCTTCTTCCAACCTTACTTATACATTCAGTACTGGAGTACTTTCCGGGACACTTGGTAATTGGTCTCAAACATTTCCTCCTGTAAGCGGAAATCCGTGTTTTGTTATTCAGGCGACTGCTATTAGCAATACAAGTACTGATATTATTGAAGCTTCTGAATGGAGCGATATAACAAAGATTGTTGAAGATGGTGAAGACGGAGTTGGAATTACTTCATCCTCTGTTATGTATGCTACTTCTAGCAACGGCTCAACAGCTCCAGAAACAGGTTGGCAGCCTACTGTACCAACAGTGTCACAAGGAGAATATCTGTGGACTAGAACAATAACAACATATTCAGATAGTACTTCTTCAACATCTTATTCTGTTAGCCGTAATGCTATTAACGGAACTAACGGAACAAATGGTCTAAATAATGCCATTGTTTATCTATATAAAAGAAGTAGTAGTGCCGCAACAATTGACTGGACTAATACTTTAACATACAACTTTAGTAATAAATCTTTAACTTCTACACCTACTGGGTGGAGTCAGACAGTTCCTACAGGGACAGCTCCTGTATACATAACAGCAGCTACTGCATCTTCAAATACAAATACAGACACTATTGCATATACTGAATGGTCTACACCAGTAGTATTTGCTCAGAACGGTACAAATGGTACGGACGGTATGAATACAGCTACTGTATTCTTGTATAAGCGTGCAGAAAGTTCTTCAAGTCTTTCAAAGCCTTCAAGTAATTTGACATATACTTTCTCAACAGGTATACTATCAGGAACATTAGGCGGCTGGTCTCAAAAGATTCCCGCAACTGATGGTAATCCTTGTTTCGTCATTCAGGCTACTGCAGTAGGAACCGGAACAACAGATACAATATCTCCTTCCGAATGGAGTAATATAGTAGAGTTAGTTTCAGATGGTCAGGATGGAACAAATGGTGTCAGTATTACAGGAGTAACTGAATACTTCGCTACCAATAATTCTGATACAACTGCTCCTACTTCTGGTTGGAGTACAAGTTTCACAGCACCAACTGCGTCTGAAAAATATGTTTGGAATTATGAGAGAATAACATACTCTTCCGGTAATCCTACAGATACAACTCCGGCGATTATTGGTATGTATTCAGCAGACGGTAACGATGGTCGTAGCATTACCGGTGTAGTGAATTACTATTTAGCTACAAATGCTGATAGTGGAGTTACAACATCAACACCAGGATGGACTACAACAGTTCAGTCTGTTTCTTCTAGTAAAAAGTATTTATGGAATTATGAAGTTGTTAACTATGATTCTGGAAATCCTACAACAACTACGCCTTGTATAGTTGGTGCATATGGAGATACAGGAGCAGCTGGAACAGATGGCCTTAACAACGCAGTTATATATCTATATAAGAGATCTTCCTCTGCAGCCACTGTAGATTGGACAAACACCTTAACATATACATTTGCAACACATACATTAGATACTATTCCTACAGGATGGAATCCTTCAATACCTAGTGGAACAGCTCCTCTGTACGTAACAGCTGCTACTGCTAGTTCAAATACAGGCACGGATACAATTGCTTATACAGAATGGGCAACACCCGTCATTCTTGCAGAAAACGGAGCTACTGGTAGTAACGGTGCAAATTCTGCTACAGTATTTCTCTATCAAAGAGCTAGTAGTTCATCTTCAATTAGTAAACCTTCTGGAGCATTAACATATACTTTTGCTACAGGAACACTTTCAGGAACATTAGGAAACTGGACTCAAACAATTCCTACAAGTGACGGTAATCCTTGCTTTGTTATACAAGCAACAGCTGTAAGTTCTACGGCTACAGATACGATACAAGCATCTGAGTGGAGCAATATTGTTGAGCTTGTTTCCGACGGAACAGATGGATCTCCTGGTACGAATGGACTAAACAACGCTATTGTATATCTTTATAAAAGATCTTCAACAGCAGCAACAATTGATTGGACTTCTACATTAACATATGATTTTACAAATAAGTCCTTAACTTCAACACCAGCAGGATGGTCGGAAACAATTCCTTCTGGAAGCAATCCGATATATGTTACTGCTGCATCCGCATCGTCAAATACAAATACTGATACGATCTTATACACTGAATGGTCTCAGCCTGTAGTACTTGCACAGAATGGTGCAAATGGTCGTAGTATTACAAATGTAACTAACTACTATTTAGCTACAGATCAAGATTCAGGTGTTACAAGATCTACTACCGGTTGGACAACAACAATTCAAAATGTTACAAGTACAAATAAGTATCTTTGGAACTATGAAGAAATAACATATAGTTCTGGAAATCCAACTTATACTGACCCATGTATTATCGGGGCTTATGGTGATAATGGTCAAACCGGTGTAGGTATTTCAAGCATATTAGAATATTATGCTTTAAGTACAACTACAACAAGACCTACAAGTGGATGGTCGACAGAACTTCCTTCTATGGATTCTGTTAATAGATATTTGTGGAATTATTCAGTTATTACATATACAGATGGATCAAGCTCTGGAACACAATCCGATGCTTTAATAATAGGTGTGTATGGAGAAAGTACTCTGTCTCTTGAGATACAATCCGATAATGGAACACTGTTTAATTCTAAGACATTATCTACAACACTATCCGCTGTTGTATATTTAGGAGTAAGTCAACTTACTGTAAATAGTAATGGATCCGTTGTTAGTGGCTCAACTTCTATTGGTCAGATTAACTGGTTTGCTAAAGAAAGACTTATTGGAAACGGAGAAGCAACTACATATGATCTAGGTCTTGATATATATGATCACACTGGAAGTCCAAACATTCAAGTAACAATAGATGATGTAGTTACTACTGCTTTTACAGTTGTTGATGAAAATACTATTTCGTTTAATACTGCTCCTGCTGCTCAAAGTGTTGTTATTATTCAGTACTTAACTTCGACCAGCGGAACATTAGTTATAAATAGAACAGATGTTAGAAATCAGTTGCTTATAACATGTAAATTGATTTCTGGAGCAGAAACACTTAGTATATCGGAAGTTACCATTAAAGATCTGAATGACGCAACTTCTTTACAGAGTTGGTATATGTTAACTGTTCCTGATGCTCAGTTTATATCTTTACCAACAGTTATATATAATTCTTCTGATTATACAGTTACACCGACAGGATCTTATTCATATCAGACATTAGATCCTGATACTCATACATATACCGAGCACACTGCAACATTTACTTGGGATAGTGTTGCTCCTTCAGTTGATACACAGACTGCATCAAACATTACTTGTGTCTGCTATTCATTCCAAATGATTATTTTCTACGACAACAGTTGTTCAGCTGGTACAGTAGAACGTAATGCAACATTTGATTCTGCAGTAAGTGCTTATCATCAAGCACAGAGCGCAAGTAATGCAGCTAACCAAGCTCAATCTACTGCTAATGAGGCAGCAGATGGAGTTCAGTCCAACTCTAATAAAATAACAGGAATACAATCAACATTAACTGCCATTGACGGAACACTAGCATCAAAACTAGACACAGTAGTGTTCCAGCCTTATCAAGAAAACATTGATTCCTTCATACAGTTTGATATACCTCAGAGTACAATGACTCTAGGTAGAGGTAACTTCAAACAGCAGTTGTCCGCAACTAAGAATAGCTTTATGGAAGGCTCAACAGAAGTTGCTTATATTTCTAACCAGGAATTGTATATAAATAATACGACAGTTAATAATCAATTATCACTAGATCAAGAATGGGTAATAACCTTTGACAGTACAAACGGATTAATAATTAAACACTTCTAATATAGATTTTATGAGGTATTGAGTTTATGAGTAGCGTTTCAATGACATACTATAAATATAGAGCCGGAGGTAACAACTCTTGGAATACAGATGTTGCAAACCTTACAGGCCCATATGTTTATGGTTATACAACTGGTAGCGTACTGTACGGAACACTTTATCGTCTAAGTGTAACGGTTCCGTCAGGTTATACACTAACTAGATTAGCTTTTAACATACCTCGTATGAGAGCACTGAGTAACAGCGGCTCTACTAATCTATATGCTGTTGTTTACGATCATGACCCATCTGACGAGTTTATAGGAGCAAGTGCCTCGTCTAACTATTCATGGCGAGGCTACGCCTCTGTTTCTGTAAGTAGTAATGGACCAGATAACACTAAAGTATATGTAAATACAAGTATTCCTTCTACGGGTACTTATTATGTATTCTTCTCCGCAACAGACGGAGGGTCAATACAACCTTACTTCAATCTTACTTTACAATCTACTCAGCTGTCATGCTCTGCAACTGATACAAAAAATGCTACACCTGCAACAAATGTTACTGTGTCAAGTTCAATGGTAATGAACAGTTCAACATCAATATCTTGGACTCCATTTACATCTGGATATACATATAAATTAACTTACAAGTTTACAGGCCAATCTTCAGAAACAACGATTGTGTCTTCTACTTCAAGTTCTTCTTATTCATGGACTCCTCCAGTTAGTTTGGGAAATAATATTCCAAATAGTGATTCAGGAACCTTAACAATATATGTATATTCATATGAAGGTGGAAGTCAGATAGGAAGTAAATGTTCTGGTAGCTTCTCACTTACAATACCGTCTTCAGGAAGAAGTCCTATTTGTGCTTCTGGGTGGGCTTCAGCGTCATATACAGCTGTTGCTAATCACTGTGTTGCTGGATATAGCTCAATAAATGTAACATTAGATAGTACAAAGGTCTCCGGAGCATATGGAGCAACAATCAGCTCAATTGTAGCAACATGTAATTCTCAAAGTGTTACTACAAGTGGGTCTTTAGGAAAAGCTTTACAAGGAAACAATGTAGTTTCAGTTGTTGCAACAGACTCAAGAGGCTATACTACAACATATAGTCAAACAATTGTAGGAGAAGCCTATTCTCCTCCTTCTTTTGACTCTCTTCTTCTTATAAGATGTAATAGCTCTGGAACAGAAGATCAGAGTGGAACTTATTATGCAGTTACTCCAAGTGTAAACTATACAGCATATAGTGGAGATAATAGTTTAACTATTAAAACTAGATGGAAAGTTGTAGATGGTACTTATAGTTCTCCCGTAACTATTTCTAACAATGTTAAATCTTCTGCTCAAGGCGGAGGAAATATATCTACTTCATATTCATATCTTGTTGAAGTTTCTGCATACGATACTGTTATAACATCAAGTAATCCAACAGTATTAACACGAAGGTTAGCAAACTCTACCGTTGATGCTACACTTAATTTAAGACCTACAGGTCTTGGGGCAGCATTTTTCGGATTGTCAACTGCTGATAATGAATTACAAGTATATGGAAATGTTAAGATTACTAACTCGGGAAAACTTATATTAGACCCCAGTATGTACGGAACTGCTGATCCTTCAACAAGTGGAGCAGTTATTGGTCAGATATATTTAAAACTGATTGACTAATTGGTGATAAAAGATGACAATTACAATAAATACAGGTAAAATAGGTTCTGGTCCTTCTATAACTTGGACAATAAGTTGGGATGGTAGCGGTACTTCATTTTCTATCACAGGCACAAAAAATGCAGATGGTGCTCTTTATAATTCAAACCAGAGTGCTGGATGGACATGCTATGTTGGGTTTGAAGGAGGAAGCTCCTCTAGCGTATTCTTCTACTCAAAGAACATAGGTTTTTCTAACGGTGGTTCAAGCCAATCAAAGTCGTACACGG